>ENA-OQIO01001019-OQIO01001019.1-human-gut-metagenome-genome-assembly--contig:-NODE-1019-length-14347-cov-3.017581_pt1 | contig 14347 bp, 10 predicted proteins | sample MGYA00242573_ERZ504737 | MGnify/ENA primary metagenome ERZ504737 (study PRJEB26092, sample SAMD00036203) | human gut metagenome | host: Homo sapiens | study: EMG produced TPA metagenomics assembly of... | reverse complement strand
ATAAGTAAGAATAGAATTAAAAACCAGCAAAATATGGAACAGTAAATGGCCGGCACTGATTCTTATGCTTGTGGGAGTCTGCTTTATGGGATATGGGATTTTCCGTGGAGAGCTGGCAGTGGTGTTTACAAAAGCCATTAATATCTGTATGGAATGTGTGGGAATTGGGTGATTTAACAGAATCAGGTAAGTTCCCCTGCGGAGGCTGCAAATATCCGTCTGACTGAAACATTGTCATAAGATAAGTCTGTGGATAAGATATGAATAGAAAGAAAATAAATTATCATGAGTAATAAAAAGAACAGCGATAACAAAAGTAATAAGAAACAAAACACAAAAAATATGAGGATCAATGAGTGGCCCCGCCACGGAATCCAGGCACTGTGGGCGTTCATTACAAACAGTCATGTTACCGGCTTTGTCACAGGCAAAATTTACACAGGCAAATTGAAAAATGCCTGTGTTCCGGGCCTGAACTGCTATTCCTGCCCCGGTGCTGTTGGCGCCTGTCCTATCGGTTCTCTTCAGGCTGTGATAGGGAGTTGGAATTTCAAGATGGCTTATTATGTGGTGGGATTTCTTATCTTCATCGGAGCTATGGTGGGAAGGCTGATCTGCGGTTTTCTCTGTCCCTTCGGACTGATTCAGGATCTGCTGAATAAGATTCCATTTCCTAAGAAAATCCGCACATTCAAAGGCGACAAGCTGCTTCGTAAGCTGAAATATGTGATTTTCGCAGTATTTGTAATTCTGCTTCCATTGTTTCTGGTGGATATTATGGGACAGGGGGCACCCTATTTCTGCAAACTAATCTGCCCGGCAGGAACACTGGAGGGCGGACTGCCACTGGTACTTCTGAATAAATCCATGCGCAGTGCACTGGGCTGGCTGTACATATGGAAGAATGTGATCCTGATCATAACGATTATTCTCTCCATTTTGATCTACCGTCCGTTCTGCAAATATATCTGTCCTTTGGGAGCACTTTATTCCATCTTTAATCCTGTTTCCCTGTATAAATACAGAGTGGATAAAGATAAGTGTATAAAATGCGGAAAATGTGCAAAAGCATGCCAGATGATAGTAGACCCTGTGGAAAACTCCAACAGTCCGGAATGTATCCGCTGTGGCAGATGCCGAAAAGCCTGTCCGACAAATGCAATCCAGTGTGGAATCAGAAGAAAATCACAATCATGAAAAAAATAAAGTGATACCAGAGGTATGTATAGAACTGTTATCAGTCAAAATTATTCAGATCCAGCCCATAAAATGATTGATAACAACAGATATGGAAAAGGGATACCTGGCAGATTATAAAAAGTAGTCTGCCAGGTATTTTTGTATGTTTTTATTGAAAAATGTACAAAAATATCGAAAAATATATAAAAAACTGGTAGAATCATATTGTGAAAATACAGAACAGAAAATGAGGTGACTGTATGGCAAAGAAGAGAAAAAAACCGAAGATGGAATTCCGCTATTACCAGATGCCTGCCGGAAGTCCGATCCTGGCTCTTCTGGGGCAGAAGTGGGTTCAGAATTATGGAAATGATGTGGATTATCTTCATTTTCATAATTATCTGGAGATTGGTTTCTGTTACGAAGGGGATGGATTTATGGCGTTTGGTGAGGCTGAAATGCGGTTTTCAGGCAGAGAATTTACGGTGATTCCACCAAACTATGCTCATACGACTAACAGTGATCCGGGTACGGTCAGTAAATGGGAGTATCTTTTCATAGATGTGGAAGGTTTCATGAAAAAATTTCTGAACAATCCGGTAAAGGCTGAAAAAATGATTCAGAGAATATATTCTAAGGCTTTATTTCTGAAAGAGAATGAGTCCCCCTCTATAGCTGCAAAAATTCTTAAGATCATGAATATCATGCGTGAGGGAGAAGAATTTTATATTGAAGAATCCAGTGGAGTTCTTGCGGCATTACTAGTAGAAATTGCCAGACTGAACCGGGCTTCACCGGAAGACAGGGTGGAAGAGGAAACAGGGAAACTTACAAATATGATCACCCGCGTACTGGATTTTGTTTCTTATCACTATATGGAGGATATCCGGATAGAGGATCTGGCGAAGATCTGCCATATCAGTGAAACTCATTTCAGAAGAGTGTTTACATCGCATATGAAGGTAAGTCCTCTGGAGTATATTAATTCTGTGCGGATTCATACTGCCTGTGAATTTCTGCAGAAAACAGATACACCGGTGGCAGATATTGCGCACAAATGTGGTTTCACGACCAATTCAACGTTTAACAGGAACTTCAGACAGATAATGGGAGTGACTCCGGTTGAATGGAGAAAGCGGCCGGAGAATTATGAACAGCAGCTTTTGGATTTCTATATTCATTCAGAGGAAGGATGGTAAAAAAGTTATGAACTATAAGATTGTGGAGCAGGTATCAAGAAAGAAAAAGAGTATGTCCGGAGTCCTGCGTGTGGTAATGATTATTTTTGCAGTGCTTTTTGTGGTTATGGGAATCACGATTTCCCAGGCATTTATGCTTCCGGGATTTCTGCTTGCAGGGCTGTATTTTGTCTTTGATATATTCAGTCAGAAGGATTATGAATACATGATGGAAAACGGTCAGTTTGAAATAGATGTGATCTATGGCAAGAAGTATCGCAAAACAGCTCATATACTGGAACTGAGTAATCTGGAGACAGTGGCACCGCACTGGCATGAAAGTGTTGCAAGGTACAAAAAGAATGGTGGAACGGAGAAGCTGAAAAAATACGATTATACCTCTTATGATGAAGATACTCCTTATTATACAATGATCATCCGGGAAGACGGGCACAAAATAAAACTGCTTCTTGATCTTAATGAGGAACTGCTTCATGCGATGAAAACACAATATCCTGAAAAAGTCTATTTTGCATAAAATGAATTAAAAACTGTAAAATATGTACAAAAATTGAACGGAAAATTTATGAAATAATAATAAAGGCCATTTTAAAGACAAAAATATATATTTTTTTGTCTTTAAAAATGGCCTTTGTTATTAAAATTACATAGTAAAAACATAGTAAATGAGAAAGTGAACAAAAAATATATTTTTAAATATTTTTAATAGTGCAAAATACATAAAATGATCGAAATTGCACATTATGTGTGCGGTTATGCAAACTATACCTGAAAATCGGATGCTATAATCAGCTTACAAGCAATTCGGAAGAAAGAATAAGCTTAATAAAGGAGGATATAATATGAGAAAAAAATTACTCGCAGTATTAATGACCGGTGCTATGGTAGCATCCTTTGCAGGATCAGCTACAGCTGTTTTTGCGAAATCTGATGATGACAACAAGTTAACTGTATGGGCGTGGGATCAGAACTTTAACATCAAATCCATGCAGATCGCAGCAGATCAGTATGCAAAAGATCATGAGGGATTTTCTGTAGATATCGTAGAGACATCTTCTGATGACTGCCAGACTAAACTGACAACAGCAGCAAATGCAGGCGATTACAGCACACTTCCTGATATCGTTCTTATGCAGGACAACAGCTATCAGAAATATCTGAAGAGCTATCCGGATGCATTCACAGATCTGAAAGATATCAACATTAACTGGGATGATTTTGGTAAACTGAAACAGTCCTATTCCATGGTAGATGATACACACTATGGTGTTCCGTTTGATAATGGTGCTGTTATTGCATGCTATCGTACAGATATCCTTGACGAGGCAGGATATACTATTGATGATCTGACAGATATCACATGGTCCAAGTTCATGGAAATCGGTAAAGATGTTCATGAAAAAACCGGAAAATATCTTCTTACAAGTGAAGCTACAGGTGGCGATACTCTGATGATGATGATGCAGTCCTGCGGAGCTAACTTCGTAAACGAAGATGGCGAAGCTTACATCGTAGGCAATGAAGTTGCAGAGAAATGCATCAATCTTTATGTAGATCTGGTTAAGAATGACGTTGTTAAACTTGTAAATAACTGGGATGAATATATCGCTACTATTACAGGCGGTGAGGCAGCAGGTATTGTAAATGGTAACTGGATCACAGCTACTCTGATGTCTACAGAAGATCAGAAGGGTCTGTGGCAGATCACAACAATGCCTAAAGTAGACGATGTTGATACAGCTACAAACTATGCAAACAATGGTGGATCTTCCTGGTATGTTACATCCAACTGCCAGAATGTAGAACTTGCAGAAGATTTCCTTGCAAGTACATTTGGTTCCAGCACAGAGTTCTATGATACAATCCTTCCGGAAGCAGGTGCAATCTCCTGTTATCTGCCGGCAGGTGAATCTAAGGTTTACAACGAGCCAAATGAATTCTTTGGTGGACAGCCAATCTTCTCCACAATTGTAGAATACTCTTCTCATATTCCGGAGTTCACAAAAACACCGTATCATTATGAATCAAGAGAATGCGTCAACACAGCAGTTGTAAATATCGTAAACGGCACACCTGTAGAAGATGCCCTTCAGGAAGCTCAGGATACTCTGGCATTCAAGATGACTGAATAAATTCTGATCGCAGGATCAGATGATGTCAGGATTGCGGGAACAGTGAAACTGTGAAGCAATCTGTAGACAGTGATTAAGTGAATGAAAACAGGTAAGTGCGGGGGACTGCCAGCAGTCCCCCATCTTACTGCAAAGAGTTGGTAATTGTCCGGCAAAATGCTGAACAGTTACAGAGTTTTTTGAAAGGAGGAGTTCACGTGAATTCTAAGAAAAAAGGTATGTCTCTGCTTGGCAAGCAGAGGGCAGCAGGATGGACGTTCCTGGCTCCTGCAACTATCATGATCGCGATCATGAGCTTTTATCCAATGATACGTGCATTTATCATTTCCCTGCAGACCGGAGCCGGAGCAAATATGAGATTTGCAGATCCGATCTTCAGCAACTATAAACGTATTCTGGCAGACAAGGTATTTCAGCAGTCTATTGCAAATACATTCCTGTATCTGATCATTCAGGTGCCGATCATGCTGATACTGGCAATTCTTCTGGCACAGCTTCTGAATAACAAAGATTTGAAATTTAAGGGATTTTTCCGTACTTGTGTATTTCTTCCATGTGCGACATCCCTGGTATCCTATTCATTGATCTTCCGTTCCATGTTTGCTACAGATGGTCTGATCAACAGTATTCTGATCAAACTTGGAATCTTATCTACCGGCTATAATTTCCTGGGGAATTCCGCCAGTGCCAAGATTGTAATTATCCTTGCGCTGATCTGGAGATGGACAGGATATAATATGGTATTCTATCTGGCAGGACTTCAGAATATTGAATATTCTGTATATGAAGCAGCAAAGATTGATGGCGCCAATGGCTGGAAGACTTTCTGGAAGATTACTGTTCCGCTTCTGAAACCGACAATTATCATGACATTTATCATGTCAATTAATGGTACACTGCAGCTGTTCGATGAGTCTGTCAACCTGACAAAGGGTGGACCGGCAAACTCAACAATCACAATGTCCCACTATATTTACAATACATGTTTTATTAACGTACCAAACTTTGGATATGCAGCAGCAATGTCATTTATCATATTCATTATGGTAGCTGTACTTGCATTTATTAATTTGAAAGTAGGTGATACACGTGACTAAGAAAAACAAATCAGCCATTCAGAGAAGATTGATTCCAACCTATATTTTTCTGATCATCGTGTCATTTATTTCAGTATTCCCGTTATACTGGATGATTTCAGCTGCAACTAATACATCCACAGATGTATCACGTGGACGAATTATTCCGGGAAGCCATTTTATGGAAAACTTCCGTAATCTTACATCCCAGCAGCCACTGTGGAGAGCACTTGGAAACTCCTTCTTTTATGCAATCCTTACTACAGTGATCTGTCTTCTGATCTGCTCTATCGCAGGTTACGGATTTGAAGTTTACCATGATAAGTGGAAAGACAGAGTATTTTCAATCCTGCTTCTGGCTATGATGGTTCCGCAGGTTGCAACTATGGTTCCGTTATTCAAAATGTTCTCCAAGGCAGGACTTTTGAATACAGCAGTAGGTTTTATCCTTCCGATTATTTCCACGCCGTTTATGATCATGATGTTCCGTCAGAATGCCAGATCATTCCCGGTTGATATTATTGAAGCTGCACGTATTGACGGACTCAATGAAGTAAGGATTTTCTTCCAGATGTTCATTCCTACAATGAAATCTACATATGCAGCGGCTGCTGTTATTACCTTTATGAATGCATGGAACTCTTATCTGTGGCCAAAGGTAATCATGACAGACAACAAGGCAATGACCATGCCAATGCTGATCGCCAACCTGATCACAGGTTATGTGACAGATTATGGTATGCTGATGTGCGGTGTATTGTTCTGTTCTATTCCTACAATGATCGTATTCTTTGTATTACAGAAACAGTTTGCAGAAGGTATTACCGGAGCAGTCAAATAAAAAACTGAAAAAGAAAAATATAACTTCGACCGTCTGGAAGACATTATCAATAATCTATACAGAGAGGGCGAAAGAGAACACCCGGCAGATTATGAAAAGTAATTTTGCCGGGTGTTTTTGATGCCTGTTTGGAAATTTATAGCAAGCCTCTTAATTAATATGCATTACTGCAACTATACAGAACCATATGGTTCCGAAAAGGTAGCATTATTTTATGGAATCGATATAGTATTAATAAATTTGTGGTAGGCATAACGGAAAAAGTACGGTAAAATAGTTAGAATGCGGAAAGTATTTTTCCAAAATAAAACAAAAGGGGGAGGGCCATGTCCGAAGTAAAGAATAAGAAAAAGAAATCAAGTATTATTCAGGTCAGTATTGGTGTTCTGGCAGTTATTATGGCTATCCTTATTATCATAATGATGGGAATTGTCTCAGATATTCAGGGAACGGCCCGTATTGTAAATTATACCGGTTTAGTCAGGGGAGAGACACAGAGACTCATAAAACTGGAGCTTTCCATGCAGCAGGAAAATGAGATGATCCATGATATAAGAACTTTTATTGACGGTTTGCGAAATGGAAATGATGAATTAAATCTTGTACGTCTCAATGATGTTGATTTTCAGAATAAAATGCAGGAACTGGATGATAAATTCTCTGACCTGTATAAGAAAATTTATCTTGTGAGGTTCAAAGGAGCCAGAAACACAGATATTATTCCGGAAAGTGAGGAGTTTTTTGTGATCTGCGATGAAGCAACAGGCCTGGCTGAAAAATATTCGCAGAAAAAAGCCACATCCTTATCATTGCTTGAGAAATATATCACAGCAGATATTGTTGTGCTGATGCTGTTGATCGGATATGAATTCATCAAAGCAATACAATATGCTGCAATGAACCGCCTGCTGCAGCGAAAGGTATATCTGGATGATGCGACGGGACTTCCGAACAAAAATAAATGTGAAGAATTACTGAGTGAGGAAGAACCGGATGCAGATACCGGTGTCTGCAGTTTTGATCTTAATAATCTCCGGCGTATTAATGACAGCAGAGGTCATGAAGCCGGTGATGCCTATATCCGTAGATTTGCCATCTGCCTGCGGGCTTCCATGCCGGCAGAGCAGTTTGTGGGAAGAGCAGGTGGAGATGAGTTTCTTGCAGTTACCCATGGACTGGACAGGGAACAGATGACACAGTGCCTTGAAAAGGTGCGCAGAGATATGAGAGAGGAATCCAAAGTGTATCCGGATACTCCCCTGAGCTATGCAGCAGGCTTTGCACTGGCCGGCGATTTTCCCGGAAGTACAATGAGAGAACTGTTTAATTGCGCAGACAAAAACATGTATATCAATAAGAATCATGTAAAAAGGGAAGAAGCTGCTGCAGAAAAGCATCAGGGATATCAGCTGTTAAAGCTGCTTAATCAGCATGGCAGTAATTTCTCGGATTGTCTGTACTGTGATGCCAGGATGGATACTTATCGAGCAATCCGTTCCAGTGAGAATTTTTTCCTGGCCTCTGATGGTGCATATTCCGGTGCTGTGGAACAGATCATAGAGGAACAGATTGAAAAGTCCTGTCAGGCAGATATCCGCGAAGGGCTGCAGATTTCGGAGCTTCAAAAGAAGATGCATACGAAGGAAGACGTGCTGGAATATGAGTATAATATCGGAAAACAGGGGGCATATAACCGCCTGACACTGATTCCGGTGGACTGGGATGAGGACAAAAAGCTGCATCATTTTCTTCTGGCATTTGAAACCATCCGAAAGACTTCTGAAGGTCAGACAGGTGCAAAAGAGCAGCTTCAGCTCTATTATGAACAACTGAAACAGTCAATCCTGGAAAATGACAGCTATGTGGATGCGCTTCTGGAATTGTCAGATGTGATCTATACAGTAAATCTGACAAAGGATGCTCTGGAAAGAAGGATTGTACTGAATGGAAAAGAACAGAAGAGCCGGGAACTTTTTATGGACTACCCGCTTCCATGTTCTTATCGGGATTATTGCTGGGAATATGAGAAAAAAATCACCCAGGAAACAATTGCCGGTTACTGCATGACAGATAACTGTGAAAAACTTCGTAAGAGGTTTGAGAACGGAGAAACAAATATGTCTGTGGAATATTGTGCCCGCGAAGATGATGGAAGTATCCGCTGGGTACAGAAAACAGTTCTTATGACCAGGATGGTGGTGTTTGATACAGAAATCCTTGCGGAGGTGCCTATGATTTATGCGATCATTCTGCTGCAGGATACCACACAGAGACATGAACGGGATGAGCAGGAACAGGCACGCCTTCAGGCCGCCTTCAATGAGATGCGTGCTGAAAGCAGGGCAAAAACGAATTTCCTCAGCCGTATGAGCATGATATCAGGACACCTCTGAATGGTATTATTGGTCTGTTAAAGATTGACGAGACTCATTTTGAGGATAAGGAACTGATACAGGAAAATCATAAAAAGATGAAGATAGCAGCGGATTATTTGCTTTCCCTTATCAATGATGTTCTGCAGATGAGTAAAATAGAGGAAGGTCATATTGTTCTGACTCATGAATATATCTGTCTCAAAGATCTGGTCTATGAGATTGAGAGTATTATCACTCACAAGGCAGCAGATGAGGATATTCAGTGGATTTATGAGAAAAATAAGGAGAATATCCCTTATCCTTATGTCTATGGAAGCTCACTGCATCTTCGCCAGATTTTTCTGAACATCTATGGAAATTGTATTAAGTATAACCGGCTGGGAGGAAAGATCACTACGGTAATGGAGGCTGCAGATGTACATGATGGAATCTGTACATACAGATGGACGATTTCTGATACAGGTATAGGGATGAGTCCGGAGTTCCTGAGTCATATTTTTGATCCGTTCTCACAGGAAAAAACAGATGCCCGTAGTGTTTATCAGGGAACCGGTCTGGGAATGGCGATCACTAAAGGCTTGATTGAGCAGATGAATGGAAGTATTGAAGTAACAAGTCAGGTGGGAGTTGGATCTGTGTTTGTCATTACCATTCCATTTGAGATTGCCCGGGAACAGAAAAAGGATGAGGAAATTGCTGAGAAATATGATATTCGTGGATTGCATCTGCTGGCAGCTGAGGATAATGAGCTTAATGCTGAAATCATAGAAATGCTGCTGACAGATGACGGTGCGAAGGTTACAGTTGCAAAAAACGGCAGACAGGCGGTGGAGCACTTCGAAAATAATCCTCCGGGAACCTTTGATGCCATATTGATGGATGTCATGATGCCTGTTATGGATGGTATTGCAGCAACAAAAGCCATACGTGCCATGGACAGAGCAGATGCAAAAACAATTCCGATCATTGCAATGACTGCAAATGCATTTGAGGAAGATGCCAAAAGATGTCTCGCAGCCGGCATGACTGCACACCTGGCAAAACCTTTCCAGATAGAAGATGTGGAGAAAACCATTGTGGAGTGCTGTGGAAAGTGATGCCATCTGTAAGGTCTGTTGTTATGAGTAAATTATCATAAATAGAGTTAAAAGTCTGGATGATGAAAATATGAGCAGAGAAAGGCGTGAGTCACAGAAATGTGGCTTGCGTCTTTTTTTGAGTAAAGGTAAAAAAAATGTATATGTTTTTGTCATAATCTGACGTATGGAAAAAGAAGGCAAAGGTTGGTACTATATTGTTAACAAAAGAAGTACTTCTAAAATAACAAAAGGACAAAGCAGGTAAAAGAAAGGAGTTTTTATGAGGAAAAAGATGATTAGCCTGATGATGACAGTCGCTATGGGGACAGTCATGATTAGTGGAGCAACAGTTGTAAAAGCGGATTCAGACGAAAAAGAAACTGTTAAATTAGCGGTGTGGTCTTCTGGAGCAGCAGATAATTTTCAGAAAGGTGCAGATGAATTTAATAAGCGCCAGGATAAAATTAATTTTGTAGTTGAAATGCAATCAGGAGATTATAGCCAATATCTTGGAGCAAAGGTGGCATCTAATGATCTTCCGGATATGTTTTTCCTGAATCCATATGCACAGGTGCAGCAGTTTGCAGCAACAGACAGAATTGTGGATTTGAGCGAGGAAGGATTTGCAACAAAGATTTATGATTCTGTAAAAGATGCATGTAGCTATGATGGAAAAATTTATGCGTATCCAATGGCTGTGGAAATGTTGGGAGTTTATTATAATCAGGAGTTATTTGAAAAGGCCGGAATTACAGAAGTACCGAAAACATTCTCACAAATGAAAGAAGTATGTGAAAAACTTCAGGCAAGTGGTATTACACCATTTGCAGCCACCTATAAAGATGCATGGACATTGAATCATTTATTTAGCTGTCTGCAGGGAGCCGCAGTTGGAGATTATGAGTCATGGGTTGCAGATATGAATGCAGGAAAAGGAAGTTTCAGGAATGATAATTCTTCACTTGAATTTGAGTTTATGGATATGATGAAAGAAAATTCCGGTGGAAATTATATGGATGCAGATTCCACATCAGGCTTTAATGCATTTGCATCAGGTGAAGCTGCTATGATTGTGACCGGAGAATTTTCTCTTCTGAATGCACAAAGTATTAATCCGGATTTACAGGTTGGTCTGTTTGGAGTACCACTTACAGAAAATGAGGAAGATGCAAAACTTGATGTAGATGTAGGAATTTGTATTGCAGTAAATCAGAATACTCCACATTTGGATGCAGTGCGTGAGGTTTTGAATTATCTGAGCGATAACACAGATGAAAACGGATGGATGCATTATAGTGCTGATTCAATGGGCGCAGCACCACCTGCAATGGATTTTGCAATGTCAACAGAATATCAGTATTTCGAAGATATAAGAATTATATGTCAAATAACCAGACAAAACCATGGGTATACTCACAGCTTGAGTCCGGCGCTGGTGATATGATTGGGCCGGTAATTCAGGGATATTTTGCCGGAACAACGGATATGGATACTACTTTAGATCAGTTAGATTCGAAATTTTCAGAGCTTCTTGAGTAAAGTAAAATCGGGAAAGGTATAAGTGGTAACAGAAGCTTCTGCAGAAATATTGCAGAAGCTTTTGTTATCAGAAAGGAAGATAATTTTATGTTGGATTGTTGTAAAAAAAATAAATGGTTTTTATTTTGGTCTTACGATTCCGTCGATGTTATTATACGTTCTTGCACTTGCAGGTCCATTACTTTTAGGAACACTTCCGGCATCTTTTTATAATTGGAATTTGATAAAAGGAAATAAAGATTTTGTCGGTCTGGGAAATTACACTAAGCTTCTTGGAGACGAGACATTCATTCATTCTGTGGTATTTACTTTAATTCTGGCGGTAATATCAATTTTAATGTCAAATCTGATTGGCTTTGTAATAGCATATTTTTTAGATTCAAATGTACGGTGTAAAGGCGTAATACGTTCTTTATTTTTTATTCCTAATATTATCAGTGGTGTAATGGTTTCTTTTGTATGGTCTTTTATTTTTACAGGAGCCATTCCAAATCTGGCCAAAATTTGCACGTAGATGCATTGGCTAATATCAGCTGGTTTGGAAATGCAGGTACTGCGGCTTTTACAGTTATTTTAGTAACAACATGGCAGTCTACCGGTTTTCTTATGATGTTATACATTACAGGATTGCAGACAATACAAAAAGATGTGTTGGAAGCAGCTGTTCTGGATGGATGTACAGGAATTAAGAAAATTATTTATATCCAATTGCCATTGTTAATGCCGACAATTACAATTAATCTCTTTGTATCAATTGCAGGAGCTTTCAAAGCATTTGACATTCCGTTATCACTGACTGGTGGAGGTCCGGCAAATAGTACACAGACAATTGCACTGAATATATATAATGATGCATTTGGTTCGTTTAAAATGGGATATGCTCTGCAAAATCTATAATACTGTTTTTATTGGTAGGTATTATTGCATTGATTCAGCTTAAGATTACTAGAAAAAGGGAGGTACAGATGTAAAGTGGAAAAAGAAGGAATGAATAAAACAGTAGTTTTAAAAAGTATTTTGTGGCTGTGCCTTGGAATTATCTTTATACTTCCGGTTTTTCTTATTATCATGAATGCGTTTAAACCGAATAATGATATATTAACCTCGTTTATCTCATTTCCCAAAAGTTTATATCTGGAAAATTTTTCTGAAGCAATGCGGATTATGAACTTTTGGACAGTATTTCGCAATACGCTGTTTGTGACGGTATGTACTGTCATAGTTGCCAGTGCCGTGTCTTTTATGAGTGCATATGGAATTTCACATCTTCCTCAAAAGACAGGTGACAAATTATACACATTGTTTGTAGTAGGACAGATTATTCCGTTTCATGCAGTTATGATTGCAATTTCTATGTTATCTACAAAACTGGGACTGACTAATACGCATTTAGGACTGATTATATTTTATAGTGGGTTTTATACATCGTTTGGTGTTATGACATATGTCGGTTTTCTGAAGAGTGTGCCAAGAGAGTTGGAAGAGGCTGCTGCAATTGACGGTGCGGGACCTTTCAGAACAATGGTGCAGATTATTTTGCCACTGGTAAATCCACAACAGTGACAATTGGCATTTGTTTTTCCTTTGGACATGGAATGATCTGTTACTTCCGAGTATTATGATCAGCGATGTGAACCTACGTACAATTACAGTTAATTTATATATGTTTAAATCTTCTACTAATGCTCAATGGAATCTTTTGATTGCAGGATTAGTTGTAAGTATGATACCAATTATAATTATTTATATTGTAGGACAGAAACATATTACAAGCGGTTTAACAGCGGGTGCAGTAAAATAAAAAAGACAGGAGAAGTAAAGATGAGTACATTTTATGAAGATAATATGAACATAAAAAAGATAAATGGTTTTACACTTCAGCAGGTATCAAGGGATGTATGGGCAATTGATGAGTTTGGTATAGATATTATGTATTTGATTATTGGAACGGAAAGAGCCTTATTGATTGATACTGGCATTGGAATAGGAAATATACGGTCAGTAGTAGAAACAATGACTCATCTGCCTTATGATGTAGTAAATACGCATCATCATTATGACCATGTGGGTGGAAATGGGCGCTTTTCAATGGTTTATGCACATAAAAAAGCAATTCCGGTTATTCAGGAACAGAATAATCTGCAGTCACGTAAGGAATTTTTCCGTTCACAGGAAGCCCGTCCAGAATACAATTATGAAGCAAGCCTGGAATTTGATGCATCAATTATGGGTGACTTTGAGATGAAAGGAATAGAAGAAGGATTTGTTTTCCATCTTGGAAATAGAGATTTGGAGGTTTTGGATACACCAGGACATACTAAAGATGGAATTTGTTTATTAGACAGAAAATACAGATTACTATTTTCCGGAGATACTGTTGTAAGTACGCCAGTATTGATGTTTGATACGTTTTCTGATACAATGAGTACATATCTGGAATCATTGAAAAAATTAACTCAATTAAGAAATTCATATGAACTTATTTTTCCGGGTCATTATCTTCGACCAATCGGAAGCATCTATATAGATGACCAGATTGCCTGTATTCAGGAAATATTAGAAAAGCATTTGCTTGGAGAAAAAGAAGAGTGTGGTATGACAAAGAGCGAAGTGTATTTTTACCAAAAGGCTTTAGCTTCTGTGTTATATACAGAAGATAGAATCTGCTGAATCAATCTCCGTATAGACGCATGATATATGCGCTATACCGGGGATTCCTGTTTGTAAGAGAGGTACTAAAAAGAGATGAAGGAAAAAAAGGACGATTATATAAGTTTTATGGAAAATTAACGATTCGAAATAAATTACTTATTTCCTGTCTCCCATTTGTTGTTTTAGGATATTTTTTTAATTTTTTATAGTACTACAGTTATTATGTTTGATCAGATGAAGCAGATGGTATATGATCAGACAGAACAAAATTTTAT
>ENA-OQIO01001018-OQIO01001018.1-human-gut-metagenome-genome-assembly--contig:-NODE-1018-length-14347-cov-3.738467_pt1 | contig 14347 bp, 20 predicted proteins | sample MGYA00242573_ERZ504737 | MGnify/ENA primary metagenome ERZ504737 (study PRJEB26092, sample SAMD00036203) | human gut metagenome | host: Homo sapiens | study: EMG produced TPA metagenomics assembly of... | reverse complement strand
TTACTTTTATCTGTTTTGCCATAATTACCTCCAGTTAAGGAGAGAGGAGAGATACTCTCCCCCCCCCCTGTAAGTATTACTCCATCTCTGAGATGGTTTTCTCAATGTTATCACAAACCTCATCAAAAGCCTGTTTAATAATAGCCTCTCTCTGCTGAGGTTCGTACCTCCATCAATCTTAATATCCATCTTTACTGTAGGCTTACACCAGATACCACTCTTATTCTGTACACTCATACCCAGCTCTACGCTGATACCTGCTACCCTTGCTGTAAAATCATTTGCCATCTTTGTTATCCTCCATCTCTTTTAAATTCTTTTCTCTGCGTGCCATTCTACGGTTATACTCCTCCACGGATTTACAGCCCATCTTTCTAGCTACTACCTTTTTGTGGAGGAGGGTACCGTTATTCTTCTGGATCTGCCTCTGCATTTTCCTTTTGAAACTGCTCACTCTTTTCTGCCTCCATTTCTGCTACGCTGTGCCATACTTCATCCTCTGTTTCAATCTCGCATATACTATTATGTGGATTGATAATAACCGTAACATCACAGCTATTAGAATTAAAGCTAGGTAATCCAGATCCATAACCACCATTACCCTTAAGTTTAGTTCCTAAGGCGGTAGAAATAATATCCTCTAAGGATTTACCATTTACCTCTAAACCGTATCCGTGATCCGATACCTCAGCATTTGTAAAACTGATTTTAAGCATCCTGCTTACCTCCTTTTCTTTTGATACTTAACCTAATCACACAAACGGTAATTTTTTAGATAGCCCTCAAAATTAAGGACAAAAAAAGAGGAGAGCTTTTACACTCTCCTCACACTTAGGGTTACTTTTTAAGTTTTGCTTTTCTTGGTAATGAGGCATAAGCTTTATAGCCTCCAGATCCTCCTCATACCAGTATCTATAGCCTCCCTCATCTCTTACGCTTGCTGGAATAGCTCCAGCATCTTCCCAGAGGCGGATAGATTGAGTAGAGGCTCCTACCAGATCCGCTACCTCTTTCCTTGTGTATACTCTTTTTTCCTGTATCTGCATCTATTGTTATCGCTCTCATTATGTACCTCCATTTTGAGTTATTATACCACACCTGTATATTAAATGCTAAGTAATTTGTTAAGGATGGTTTTAATATCTTGCTTAGATCCTTTACCGTCTACTACTCGATCAATGAGATCTTTATTTTCTAACAGGTAATCCTCTACCGCCTCATCTATGGTACCCTTAGCCACCATAGAGATTACATTTACAGCCCCTACGGTACCTATTCTGTGGCTCTATCCTCAGCCTGTGCATTATCTCCGCTATTCCATGCTTTATCCATAAAAAATACATAAGAGGCTTTATTTAAGGTTAATCCAGTACCCATAGCTCCGATAGTTCCTATAGCTACTTTACAGTGTGGGTTAGTCTGGAAATTGTCTACTAATCTCTGTCTCTGCTCTGGAGGTACCTCTCCTGTAATTACAATCGGATCATATTCACTAAGCTCTATCCCCAGATCCTTAGCTATCGTGCTCCACTGAGAAAATATGATAGCCTTGTGACCGTTAGGGATAATCTCCTCCTCCAGCATCTCCTTAATACGATCCAGCTTAGGGCTATCATCTGTTAAGTTAGGATTACCGCTGGTAAGCTGTCTGAGGCGGAGAGTACAGTTAAGAGGATTAACAGAGGCTAAGATATTCTCCATATCCGCTACAATGCCATTTTTAATATCCCTGTACTGTTTTTTCTGAGCTGTGGTAAGTTCTACATACTCAGTACTGTATAGCTTAGGAGGGAGATCTAGTACCTCCTCTTTCTTTCTTCTAAGCATTACAGTATTTAACTCAGCATTGAGGCTATCTAAGTTTTTATATCCGATTACTTTATAGCCTCCGAAACCTCCCATAGTACAATAAGCATTTCTAAAACTATAAAAGGATCTCCTCTCTACTCCCAGCCATGTAAGGATATTCCACAGATCCTCCGCTTTATTCATTGGAGTACCAGATAATCCTATCTTAACTGGAGCTTTCAAAAATCTAAGAGCTTTTCCCTGTTGAGAGCCTCCGTTTTTAGCCTTGTGGATCTCATCCACAATAATAGCCCCTATATATCCATCCTTAATCCCCAGATAGAGAGCATCCTGTATTTTCTCATTTCTGAGGCTCTCAATATTGATAACCCCAAAATAAGAGGAGCCTCTGTACCAGTCATTTAGCTGTTGTACTCTAACATCCATTGTCTTACCGTCTACCATTACACAGCCCTCGTTAGAGTGGATCTGGATCTCTTTCTCCCAGTTATATTTTACAGAGTTTACTCCGCATACAATAAGGGTTTTAATGAGCTCTTTCTTTCTGGCTACACAAATATCAATACTCTCCTTTGTTTTGCCTAAGCCCTGCTCATCTCCGATAAGTAAAGAGTTTTTCTCCATTCCATAATTAAAAGCCTCGATCTGATGAGGGAGGGGAGCGGTCTTAAAATCAAAATCTCTTACAGGCTTAATACCCTTTAGCCTCTCCTGTGTAGCCTCCCTTTTATCCTCGATCTCCTTAGTATTGAGAGCTTGTACTACAGCCTCCTCACTTTTGATATTGCTAAGCCCTACTTTCTCTATGAGAGCTGGTAGCTCATGTGCTGGGATCTCCCACGCCCTATCCTCTGGTAAATATCTCCGCTCTGCCAGCTCTTTTACCTTAGCTACAGTAGTGGGATCGTATCTAAATGAGATTTTAAAAGCATCATCAAAATAAGTACCTTTTTCCAGTTTTTCTACTGTTATCATAAAAATAAACCTCCTGTGATTTAGTCTTTATATAACTTAATCACAGGAGGTAAATATATTTAGATAACCCCTATATAATTTATGCTACTAACTGCACATAAAGCCCCAGTTTTCTAGTACAGTACATATAATCCTCTAAGTAGTGGATCATACTTTCAGTATGTATCTTGGAACATTCGGTCCAAGCAGTCCATAAATCTGTCCCTTTTCGATATTAAGTGAAACATTATTTACCGCTTTCTGTTTTCTAAAATATTTACATAGATTTTGTGTCTGTAACATCATTTCCATCTTTACTATCCTTCCTTCCATATTTCATTTCTTACTGAAATATAACCTAACAGAAAAAAATAAAGATTTGATGAAGATTGCTAAATAATTCGTCTACTCTATTTTTATTCTCGTATGGAATAAACCATCAATTGAATATCATTATCAGAACTCGGCTTTCCACTGAAGTCAGCAAAGCTGTTACAAATACGAAGTCCTAATTTACCGAATATCTCCTTCAAAAATCTGTCCCGGAAGTTTTTTCTTCTCCATATACGGGAACTCTCTATCAAATGCCTCTGCTTCCTTTTCATTTACCAGATACCCTGCCGGAGGTGCATACTCTCCTGTAATTCCATTAAGATATCCCGGTATCAGTTCTTTGCACAGAAACCCTTGCTTGCTATCTTCTAACAGTAATGAGAAAAGCATTTCAAAATTTTGCATGGGGACAATCTTCGTTTAATGAAAATATATTAAAAAATAGGACTTCCTCACTTTTATATCGGGAAGTCCTATTTCTTTAGCGTGTTCTCTTTATTTTAATATAATTTTGCTCCTGCCGGAATATGGTTATCAACCATAATCAGATGCAGTTCTTCATCTTCTGAGTCTTTCAGATTATTTACTGCTGATAATAACATACCACAAGACTCAATTCCCATCATCTTTCTCGGTGGAAGGTTTGTAATTGCAATCAGTGTCTTACCAACCAGTTCTTCCGGCTCATAATATGCATGAATACCAGAAAGGATTGTTCTGTCTGTACCTGTTCCATCATCCAGAGTGAACTGTAACAGTTTCTTAGACTTCGGTACTGCAACACACTCTTTAACCTTCACTGCTCTGAAATCTGACTTGCTGAATGTATCGAAATCAACTTCTTCCTCAAATAAAGGCTCAATCTTTACATTTGAGAAATCAATCTTTTCTTCAACGGTCGCAATCTGGTCGCAATTTTCTTCTGTTTTGCTCTCAGATGCCTTAGAAGCTTTCTTATCAGCATCCAGTGACTTCATTGTCGGGAACAGAAGCACATCTCTGATGGCCTGGCTGTCTGTCAGCAGCATAACCAGACGGTCAATACCGTATCCGATACCGCCTGTCGGAGGCATACCGATTTCCAGGGCGTTCAGGAAGTCTTCATCTGTATGGTTGGCTTCATCATCACCTGCTGCAAATGCTTCTTCCTGTGCTGCAAAACGTTCGCGCTGATCGATCGGATCGTTCAGCTCGGAGTATGCATTACACATTTCCCATGTGTTGATAAACAGCTCGAAACGTTCTACCTTGGTAGGATCGGAAGGTTTCTTCTTGGTCAGCGGTGAGATCTCGATCGGATGATCCATGATAAAGGTCGGCTGGATCAGTTCCTTCTCGCAGAACTCTTCGAAGAACAGGTTGATGATATCGCCTTTTTTGTGGCGTTCTTCGTACGCGATATGATGTTCTTCTGCCAGTTTCTTTGCAGCTTCATCGTCTGCAACCTGGTCAAAATCGATACCTGCATATTTTTTGATGGCATCGTTCATGGTCAGACGTTCAAATGGTTTTCCAAGATCGATCTCGATGCCATTGTAGGAGATCTTTGTAGAACCGCAGACTTTTTCTGCCAGATAACGGAACATGGATTCGGTCAGTTCCATCATACCTTCATAATCAGTATATGCCTGATACAGCTCCATCAGGGTGAATTCCGGGTTGTGACGGGTGTCTACACCTTCATTACGGAATACTCGTCCGATCTCGAACACTCTCTCCAGACCACCAACGATCAGTCTCTTCAGATATAATTCCAGAGAAATACGAAGTTTTACATCTTCGTTCAGTGCATTGTAATGTGTCTCGAACGGTCTTGCCGCAGCACCACCTGCATTTGCAACCAGCATCGGAGTCTCTACTTCCATAAAGTCACGTCCGGAAAGGAAGTTACGGATCTCTTTGAGGATCTGAGAACGTTTGATAAATACTTCTTGCTTTCCTGGTTCATGATCAGGTCTACATATCTCTGACGATAACGAGTATCCGTATCGGTCAGACCATGGAATTTTTCCGGAAGAATCTGTAAACTCTTGGATAACAGCGTCATTTTCTCTGCATGGATAGAAATCTCACCGGTTCTTGTTCTGAAAGCAAATCCTTCCAGACCGAAAATATCGCCAATATCAGATTTTTTAAAGTCTGCGTAGGAATCGGTGCCGATGGCATCTCTTGCCACGTATACCTGAATATTTCCCTGCAGATCCTGGATATTACAGAAAGAAGCTTTTCCCATCACTCTCTTGAACATCATACGGCCTGCTACGGTACATGAACCGGGTTTGCATCCATGATGCTTCTTCTTTCTTCATAGTCTTTCTTCAGAACTTCTTTTTTCTGTTCTTCATCCAGACCTTCTACTTCCGGTTCCTTATGGTCTTTGAGAAGTTCCGCTTCATGTGCTTCATAAATCTCTTTTACCTCAAGGGAATGATGTGTCTGGTTAAATTTGGTAATCTGGAACGGGTCTTTGCCGTTTGCCTGCAATTCTGCCAGTTTCTCACGGCGCACCTTTAATAACTGATTCGTATCCTGCTCCTGCTTCTTCTGCTCTGCCACCTTTTTCACTCCTTCTTTTTCGCTGCGATGCGTCTGTCTCCCATTCTGAAAACAGCGCTTCTGGTCTTTTGCTGATAGTTACTTATATTGCTTGTTACTTAGATATTTCTCTCGATTTTCAATACTTTATACTGCATAACTTCGCCGTCAGCCAGTTCTACATCTACCACATCACCCTGTTTTGCTCCGATCAGAGCTTTTCCAACAGGAGATTCATTGGAGATTTTTCCCTGCAGGCTGTTTGCTTCCGTGGAACCAACCAGCTGAAAATCCATCTCTTCATCATATTCCATATCCAGAACTTTTACTTTGCAGCCAACGTTGATCTTGCCTTCGTCAACTTCATCTTCCACAACAACTTCTGCATTTTTCAGGATCTTCTCAATCTCTTCAATACGAAGTTCGATATCTCTCTGTTCATCTTTTGCTGCATCGTACTCTGCATTCTCGGAAAGGTCTCCCTGTTCTCTGGCTTCCTTGATCTTTTCTGCTACTTCTTTTCTTTTTACAACCTTCAGGTCATGTAATTCATCTTCCAGTTTTTTCAGTCCGGCATATGTGAGTAAGTTTTTCTTTGCTTCCATGTTTCTACGTTTCCTTTCTTTCCGTGATCATCTGACACGGTATGATCACTCTTTATTTCTATTTTATTTTCTGCGTTAGATTATGTCCCTTATTTATAGATATTACACGTTTTTACATTGCATACCAGAAACTTCCATTCACCTTCACTTCACTATGGATTCTGTGCTTTCCGGTACTTGAAGAACTTGTTTTTCTCCCTTGTGCAATCACAGTATTATAAAGGAAACGCGTGAAAATGTCAACCATTCCGGAAGTTTTGTCTGCTGATTCTCCCCTTGTGTTACTGATCACTCCGTTCTCACTGACACGTTTCACAGTACACAAACTTATGATCCTGATCAGTTCCACCCTTCCAGCAACTGTTCCAGTTCTTCCATGCTCTGTACTTCATTCACTGCTGCCCGAAGCTGTGCCGAATGTGGATACCCTGCCGTATACCACGCCACATGTTTTCGCATCTCACGCATCGCGGTAAGCTCGCTCTTATACTTCATCTGCAGACCGGCATGGCGCCGAATCATCTCCTTCACTTCAGAAAGCTCCGGTTTCTTCGGTACTGTGCCGTGTTCCAGATATTCTGCCGTCTGTGCAAAGATCCATGGATTCCCCTGCGCGGCACGACCGATCATCACACCATCACATCCGGTTTCTTCCAGAAGTGCTTTTGCTTTCTGTGGTGAATCCACATCTCCATTTCCGATCACCGGAATGGACACAGCTTCTTTTACTTTTCGGATGATTTCCCAGTCTGCTTTTCCGGAATAAAACTGCTGTCGTGTCCGTCCGTGAACCGCAATCGCGGCTGCACCACTGTCCTCGATGATCTTTGCGATCTCCACCGCATTCACATGATCATCGTCAAATCCTTTTCGTATCTTTACCGTCAACGGCTTCTTAATCGCTTTTGCCATCGCCGTTACTATCTCACGGACCAGTTTCGGGTTTTTCATCAGTGCGGATCCCTCACCATTATTAACCACTTTCGGCACCGGGCATCCCATGTTGACATCCAAAATATCAAACGGCTTTTCTTCAATCTGTTTTGCCATCTCACTCATGATCTCCGGGTCTGAGCCGAAAAGCTGCAAGGATACCGGCCGCTCTTCCGGCAGGATCCGCATCAGTTCCTGTGTATTCTTATTCTTATAATAAATGGCCTTGGCACTGACCATCTCCATACACAAAAGTCCTGCACCCTGTTCTTTGCACAGGAGACGAAATGGCAGGTCTGTCACACCTGCCATCGGAGCCAGAACCACTGGGTTCGGTAATGTTACATTTCCAATCTGAAGTTTCATCCTTCCTCCCCGTCTTCCATCTCTTCCCCAAGAAAGAATACCCGGTAATACATCTCCAGAGATGCCAGCAGCTCCTGTTTTTCTTTCCGGATCTGTTTGATGCGCAGTACGCTGCCAATCTCATCATACATCGCATCCGCATCCAGCGCTTCTGTCTTGAATTCCAGGTTTCCGTCCTCATCGAATTCCAGTGTCAGGATACCGCCGATCTCCTCGGTATACATCACACAGAGGATCTGCAGTTCTTCTTTTACCTGCTGTGGCAGGGCGTCAAAATCCGGATTAAAATAATATTTCTGTTCGTAGGCACTGGCACCACATAAAACGATTCGATCTGCGTACATCTTTCCTCCTATACATATCCGTAAAGACCACGGACAGATACCTCTCCCGCATAAACCTCGGTGATGGTTCCGTCTTCTTTTTCTACCAGAAGCTCACCCATGGCGTTGATTCCTCTCGCCACACCGGTGTATTCATGTCCCGGTTCCAGTACACGCACCTGCTGATCCTGATTGACCAGCGCTTCCTGATAGGCAGCCATCAGTCCGCTCAGATCCTGTGTCTTTACAAATATCTCATAATTTTCTTCTATTTTTTCCATACATTCTGCGATCAGTGCAGAACGGTTGACTTTATGCCCGATCTCTTTTTGCAGAGACGTAGCTTTATCTTCCAGCTCCTCCGGAAATTCCCGCAGATTGGCATTGATTCCGATTCCTGTCACCAGATATTCAATATAGTTCATCTGCGCGCTCATTTCCGTCAGAATTCCTACTAATTTTTTCCCGTTCAGCACCACATCGTTCGGCCATTTGATCTGTGCCTGCAGACCCAGATTACTCCGGATCGCCTGGGTCACGGAAAGTCCGATCACCAGGGTCAGCATCGAAGCCCGATCCGGCCGGATCTCCGGGCGAAACAGGATTGACATATAAATAGCACTTCCGTGAGGAGAATCCCAGGCTCGTCCACGCCGCCCTTTTCCTCTACTCTGATAATCCGCCACCGCAAGGGTTCCATGGGGCGCATCTTCCTCTGCCAGCCGCTTGATCTGGGTATTGGTAGAATCAATCTCATCATAATAATACAGCGTCTGGCCCGCCCAACGGGTATGCAGACGGCTCTTGATCTCACTCTCGCCCAGCACATCCGGCACATCTTTCAGACAATATCCCTTATTCTGTACCGCCTCGATCTCATAGCCTTCTTCTTTCAGCTGTTTCATGTATTTCCACACCGCAGTTCTGGAAACTCCCAGCTGTTCACACAACTCCTGACCTGACAGATAGCCATCCGTCTCCAGCAGTTTTTTTAAGATTCTGGTCTTTGTTGATCCATGGATTATGCCCCCAGAGTTGCCGCCATCACCGCTTTGATGGTATGCATACGGTTTTCCGCCTCCTGGAAAACTTTGGACTGTTCCGACTGGAAGACTTCATCGGTAACTTCCATATCCTTCAGGCCAAAACGTTCTCCCATCTCTTTGCCGATACCGGTATTCAGATCGTGGAAAGATGGCAGACAGTGTAGGAAGATTGCTTCTTTCTTACCGTTTGCCATAACCTCCTTCGTTACTTTATATGGAGAAAGATCTTTGATTCTCTCCGCCCATACTTCGTCCGGCTCACCCATGGATACCCATACATCGGTACAGATGACATCTGCATCTTTTGTTCCCTCCATCACATCTTCTGTCAGAGTGATGGTGGCACCGGATGCTTTTGCATACTCCTGACACTGAGCTACCAGTCTTCATTCGGGAAATACTTTTTCGGTGCACATGCCACAAAATCCATGCCCATCTTCGCGCAGGCAATCATGTAAGAATTTCCCATATTATATCTTGCATCACCCATATAGACCAGTTTGATGCCTTTGAGTCTTCCGAAGTTTTCCTTAATGGTCAGCATATCCGCCAGCATCTGGGTCGGATGATATTCGTTGGTCAGACCGTTCCATACCGGAACTCCTGCATATTTCGCCAGTTCTTCCACGATTTCCTGCCCAAAGCCACGATATTCAATTCCTTCGTACATGCTGCCCAGGACCTTTGCTGTATCCGCGATGCTTTCTTTTTTACCGATCTGGGATCCCTTCGGATCCAGATAGGTGGTTCCCATGCCCAGGTCATGTGCCGCCACTTCAAAAGAACAGCGGGTTCTGGTACTGGTCTTTTCGAAAATCAGTGCTACATTTTTCCCGCGCAACGTGTCTGTCAGAACTCCTTCTTTCTTTTTCTTCTTCAGATCTGCAGACAGTTCCAGCAGATATGCTATTTCTTCCGGTGTATAATCTTTTAATGTCAGAAAATGACGTCCTTTTAAATTCATGATAATTCCTCCTCTTTCTGTAAATTCATTTCCCGGTATCCACCCTATTTTCTTCCAAAACATTCGTCATACTTCGCACATTTCGAAAAATGCGGTAAATGCCGGAAGTTTTTCCCGTTCTTCCTGTGGCATACGGTCCAGCTTTTCCTGTATCTTTTCCACAAGTCCTTCTACGGTATAAATCTGGTACTTCGATACCCGGCACAGTTTCGCCGTGGCTTCCAGTGCCGCCAGATACAGTTCCTTATAATTCCACTCTCTGGAAAGCTTTAATTCCAGAGCCGTTCCCGGCAGGATCAGTTCCGTCAGGCTTCTGTAACGGGTTTCTGCACTCCCTTTGAAGTGATGCCACCGGCACAGTTTCTCCAGACTGCTCTCCGGGATCTGCACCAACTGCTTTAAATAATAACATTCTTCCTGATTTTCTTCAATATAGTAAATCTTTCCTTTCAGCCCGTAGACCATTCTTTTCGCATCGTAATATCCGATTTTCATGTTCCGGACACTCTTTTTATGGTTAAAGTCGATAATATTTCCCAGATCCACTCTCGGTTCAATGGTCAGGATATTGGTTTCTTCCGGAATCTTTACCCTTTTTTCCCTGCCGATTCCGAAGATCCGGAGCACGATAATATTCTCATACCCTCGATCCACAAGAGAGTCCAGCGGCACATTATTGATCGCCCCTCCGTCAATATACGTTTTTCCATGAAGTTTTTCATTCTTAAATAACGGGAAAATATAAGCACTCGCCAGCAGAAAATCTTTCATCAGTCCCGGTTCTACCTGTTTCAGATCAATATCCAGTTCTTTCATGGCATCCACGCTGAATGTTTTGATAAAAATATCAATGGACGAATTTCTGATTTTTTCTTCGTCCACCACTTTATCCAGCATGTCTTTTAACGGTGTCACATCTACGCCACCCTCACTCATATGACGGAACGCATCTTTTACAGCCTCCCAGAAAGGTGCCTCCCCTTCCATGAGTTGCTCCATCCTTGTGTCATCCACATCCATCACCTGAGAATAGGTCAGATTACTCCACATCTGTTGCGCCATCTCCAGTTCATCCATACAGATCAGCGCGCCATTCAATGCTCCGACACTTGTTCCTGCCACAGCATTGATCTTTACCCCTGCTTCTTTCAGTGCCTTCCAGGCTCCAATCTGATATGCGCCCTTGGCACCTCCTCCTTCCAGAACCAGCCCGTATTCTTTGCTGGTATCAATTACCGGTGTCAACATATTCACACCTCCTGTTCTCCTCTTACCATCTACTGCTATCTTTGTTTTATATACAGCATCCTCTCATAATATTTCATTTCCTGTGCTTTTCTGTTTATTCCTCCATAATAGAAAACAGGGGCAACGCCCCCAGGTCTCCCCGAAGAACATTACCCCCTCATTTTATAAATTATTTATTTTTTCTCAATATTTTTATCTGTCATAATCTCTTTCAGTGAAGTTGCCAGTCCGGCCAGCCCCTGCAGATCAGACGGTACAATAATCTTGGTTGCTTTACCTTCTGCCATATCTTTCAGTGCTTCCAGACTCTTCAGTGTCAGAACGGATTCGTCTGCACCGGCCTCTTTAAGGAAACGGATACCATCTGCATTCGCCTGCTGCACTTTCAGGATCGCTTCCGCCTCACCTTCTGCCTCACGGATCATCTTTTCTTTCTCTGCTTCTGCCCGAAGAATGGCTGCCTGTTTTTCCGCCTCTGCTTCAAGAATCGCAGATTCCTTCTTACCTTCTGCTACCAGAACAGTGGATTTTTTCTCACCTTCTGCGATCAGGATCGCTTCTCTTCGTTCACGCTCTGCTTTCATCTGTTTCTCCATGGCTTCCTGAATAGCTGCCGGAGGCATGATATTTTTCAGTTCCACACGGTTGACTTTGATTCCCCACGGATCTGTGGCAATGTCCAGTGCCGCACGCATCTTGGTATTGATCACTTCACGAGAAGTCAGCGTCTCATCCAGTTCCATATCACCGATGATATTTCTCAATGTGGTCGCTGTCAGATTTTCAATCGCCATGATTGGATTTTCTACATTATAAGTATAGGATTTGGAATCCGTGATCTGGTAAAATACGACCGTATCGATTCTCATCGTTACATTATCTTTTGTGATTACCGGCTGCGGTGGGAAATCTACTACCTGCTCTTTTAAATTTACCCTCTTTGCCACACGGTCAATCACCGGAACCTTAAAATGTAATCCCGGCTCCCAGGTTCCCTGATACAGTCCCAGACGCTCAATGACATAAGCTCTTGCCTGTGGAACTACTTTGATACAGGATGTTACAATGACAACCACTAACACTAAAATCAAAATCAGAAATATAAGTCCACCCATTTTTCTTACCTGTTATCCTTTCTTTTTCACAATCAGTTTTGCACCTTCGATACGTTCGATCTCCACGACCGTATCTTTTTCAATCATTTTTTCATTATCATCGGTCCGTGCTGTCCATTCGATACCACCGACGATAACCTGCCCCTGGTTCTTCAGATTTTCTATCGTCTGTGTTACCACCGCCTCCTTGCCAATCAGGCTTTCCGCATTGGTACGGGTTCGATTGGTATTCAGGTATCGCATAGCAATCGGTCTTGTAAAAATCAGCAGGATCAGTGAGACAATCAGAAACAAAACAAACTGTACTACTCTTCCGGCACCGGCTACCGCTGCTATCCCGGCAATCAGTGCACCCCCGGCAAACCAGATCGTTGTAAGTCCCAGCGTGGCAATTTCAATCACCAGCAATACAACAACTGCTGCCAGCCATAGAATCGCATCCATATTCCTCCCCCTTTCCTCTGGTATGTTACGCATGTTCCTTCTTTATCCTCTGTTCAGAAACATGTTCCATATCCTTGCATATTCCCTGCAGCCGAAAAATATAACTTTGATTATCCGCTGCGTGCTTTTCTCTATGGTTCTTCCATCATACAATATTTTGTCTGAAAACGCAACGAAATACCCCGTGCCTTCTGAAATTGTAAGATTTTTTTAAATTAGTTCTTACATTTCAGGTGCACGGGGTACTTTCCCTTCTTATCTTAAATTAATCAGTAACTGTTCAGTACCTTCACAGTTATGAACCAAAGTGCCTTCAAAACCACCTTCGGTGATGGCATTTTCTTTTGCTGGCTTTTAATAAAAATGCTGATTTCCAATCTGCTGTCCACGACCGCTTCCACTGTTAAAATACAGTGCGCTTCCGATCGGATTGGATCCTGCAAGCGCTTCCTGCGCTGCCTGATAACAATCACTTCTTGCTCCCTGGCTCAATACAGAAGAAAGGATTCCGCTGGCTACCGGAGAAAACTGCCCACTCTGATAGACAACTTCTGTAATGCTGTTCGGAAACTGACTGCTTCTTACCCGGTTCATGATAACCGCTCCTACAGCAACTTTTCCTGTGTGGCTTTCTCCCCCTGCCTCACACTGAATAATTGCTGCCAAAAGCGCCAGTTCACTGTCAGATGCAGACATGGATGCTCCTGTCTGGCTGACCTGCTGCACAGCCTGTTCTTTTTCTTTCTGCTGTGTCTCATATTCCGCAACACTGAGTGCTGTAGTTTCTTCTATCTGAATATACTCCGCAAACATATAAGCCGAATCTTCCCCACATGACACCTGATACCAGTCTCCCTCCTGGCCCAGAATCTCTACCCGGCTTCCCTGTTTCATACTTCCTATCTGACCGGCATCCATAGACGGCTCTTTGCGTACCCGGAGAGAACTTGCTGTCACAGTTCCCTGACTGCCGTAGGATTCCTCATAAAGATGTTTTGCTTCTTCGCCAAATACAAGAAGGTCTGATTTTACATATCCTTCTACAGATCCTGACGTGATCTTCGTCCAGTCTCCCTGCTGTTCTATCACCTGTGCCGCTGCCCCCTTCGGCAGTACCCCTACACGTTCACTCTCCTTCGAACCTTCCTGACGGATATTGGCATAGTCGGTTACATTCGCAGCTGCTTTCTGCGCCCATTCATCCGTATCGAGAACCGAACTCCCGGAATTATCATCTGTAACTTCTGTGGATGTCTCATCGGCAAGTACCAGTGTTCCTGATCCCGCTGTAACGACCAGCATACCTCCCAGGATCCCTGCTGCTTTCCATAATTTATTCACTTGAATTACCTCCTGTTGATTTCGTTCTTTTTACGATTTGTTACAAATTTGTTACGATTTATTACGGTGTGATTGTAACAAATTTAACTTTTCTTGTCAACAGGAACATTTCGGTGAATTTCGTGGAATTTTCTGAAAATTTTTAGGGATTGTGGGCTTTGGAGTCGATATTTGAGATGAAATGTAGAATTGTGCATTATGATGAAATGTGATTAAAGACGGACGCAGAAGGAGGCGGGCACCAGGGGTGGGCAACACTGTGTGGGCGGTTAGGGCAAGCTTTAAGATCCGACGCTTACGTAGCTTTCGCGAGGGTCAGCTGACCCTCGCG
>ENA-OQIO01001017-OQIO01001017.1-human-gut-metagenome-genome-assembly--contig:-NODE-1017-length-14362-cov-5.194169_pt1 | contig 14362 bp, 20 predicted proteins | sample MGYA00242573_ERZ504737 | MGnify/ENA primary metagenome ERZ504737 (study PRJEB26092, sample SAMD00036203) | human gut metagenome | host: Homo sapiens | study: EMG produced TPA metagenomics assembly of... | reverse complement strand
AAGAAAAAACAGACGGCAGTCTGACAGTGGTGGATAATCCCTTGACAAATCGTTTAAAATTGACTATACTACAAATAGAAAAGGTGCTGACGAGCAATGTTTGGTCAGCTTCCCGTTTCTAGTGGATCAAAAAAGATTGACCGTTTGAGTTGGGGAACTGTGGCGGTCAATCTTCTTTGTTTTTATCGCTCTTCTCGTGAGAAATCTTCCAGCCAGCATCAAATGCGGCTTTCGCGACCGTGACAAGCAGAGCCAGCAGGCTGATTGAGCGCTCCCGGATACTTCTGATGAAGTATGCGGGGGCGTTTTTTTTCGTGGAACTGGGGGCTTGTGGAGCGGGGGCAATCGTTCTATAATACAAGCTGTGAAATGAATCACAAAAGGGGTGGAACGTATGGACAAAAAACTGAACGAGGCCGTGGCGGCGCTGCGGCCCCAGATGGTGACGGCGCTCCAGCGGCTGGTGCGCAGGCGCAGTGTGGAGGCCGACCCGCTGCCGGGCAAGCCCTTTGGCGAGGAGGTGGATGCCTGCTTTGCCGAGGCGCTGGCCCTCTGCCATGAGCTGGGCTTTGAGACCACCGACATGGATCGGTACATCGGCTGGTGCGAGATCGGCACCGGGGACGAGATGGTGGCGGTGCTGGGGCATCTGGACGTGGTGCCCGAGGGCGAGGGCTGGCATCACCCGCCCTACGCCGCCGAGATCGAGGGCGGCAGGCTGTATGGCCGGGGTGCCATTGATGACAAAGGCCCGGTGGTGGCCAGCCTGTTCGCGCTGAAGGCCATCCGGGATCTGGGCATCCCGCTCAACCGCCGTGTCCGGCTGCTGTTCGGCCTGAACGAGGAGACCAACGACCGGGACGTGCTGTACTACAAGGCCCACGGTGGGGAGATCCCGGTGCTGGGCTTCACCCCGGACGGCGAGTATCCGCTCATCAACGGCGAAAAGGGCATCCTGAACGAGAGCTATGCCGTTCAGCTGCACCAGACCGGTGCCTGGCAGCTGAACAGGGTGCAGGGCGGCGTGGCCGGCAATGTGGTGCCGGACTACGCCTGCGCTGTGCTGACCGCCCCGGCGGGAGCTCCCTGCCGGAGGCAGAGCACATCACCGTGACGGCCATCCCCGGCGGCTATCAGGTGGAAGCGGTGGGCGTTTCGGCCCACGGCAGCCACCCGGAGCAGGGCGAAAACGCCATCGGGCGGCTGGTGTGCTACCTTGACCGGCTGCCGCTGGAGGGGGATGCAAAACAGGCCGTGCACTTTCTGGCTGAAAAGCTGGGCACAGACCCCTACGGCGAGCGCCTGCTGGGCCGCAGGCTGGAGGATGCGCTCTCCGGCCCTATGAGCTGCAACTGGGGCTGATCGAGGGCGACGCGCAGCATCTGTGGGTCAAGCTGAACTACCGCTATCCTGTGACCATGGAACGGGCAGACTGCAGCCCGCTGTGCAGGCCGCCTTTGAGGCCGCAGGCTGGGCGCTGGATGGCAGGTGCACAAGGAAAAGCTCTACTACCCTGCCGAGACCCCGCTGGTCAGCGCCCTGCTGGAGGTTTACCGGGATGCCACCGGCGACAATGCCCCGCCCAAGTGCATCGGCGGCGGCACCTACGCAAGATGCTGCCCAATGTGGTGGCCTTTGGCCCCCTGTTCGCGGGCGACCCGGTCACAGAGCATCAGCCCGATGAATGCATCGATCTGGAACGTCTGGTGCAGAACGCCCAGATCATCGCAAACGCCATTGTCAAGCTGGCAAACCTGCCGCTGGAATAAGAAGGAGGACGGGACTATGAAGATCACACAGGTGCGGCTGGGCCGCATTTCTACCCCGCTGCGGGTGCGTTCAAAACGGCACTGCGCACTGTGAACAGCGTTGAGGATGTTATCGTGGAGCTCCACACCGATACTGGTGCGGTGGGCTACGGCGAAGCACCCCCGACCGGTGTTATCACCGGCGACACCACCGGGGCCATCCTCGGTGCCATTCAAGATCATATCGCCCCTGCCCTGCTGGGCCGCGACCTCGATGAGTTCGAGGATCTGACCGCCGCCGTGCAGAAGGCGCTTGTCCACAACACCAGCGCCAAGGCCGCTGTGGATATGGCCCTGTGGGATCTGCTGGGCCAGAAGTACAGCGCCCCTGTCTACCGGATGCTGGGCGGTGCCCGCAAAAACATCGTGACCGATATCACCATCAGCGTCAACCCGCCGGAGGAGATGGCCCGGGATGCCCGCACCGCCGTCCAGCGCGGCTACGACTGCCTGAAGGTCAAGGTTGGCATCGACCCTGAACTGGATGTGGCCCGCCTTGCCGCGGTGCGGCAGGCCGTGGGCCGGGACATCAAGCTCCGCATCGATGCCAATCAGGCCTGGAACGCCAAGCAGGCGGTCCGCATCCTGAACCAGATGCAGGAGAAGGGGCTGGACATTGAGTTCGTGGAGCAGCCCGTGCCCGCCGCAGACCTTGAGGGGATGCAGTATGTCACCCGCCATGCCGATGTGCCCGTGCTGGCCGACGAGAGCGTGTTCAGCCCGGCAGATGCCCTGCGGATCATGCAGACCGGCGCGGCCGACCTGGTGAACATCAAGCTGATGAAGTGCGGCGGCATCACCAATGCCCTGCGCATTGCCGCCGCCGCTGAGGTGTACGGCGTGGAGTGCATGATCGGCTGTATGCTGGAAGCAAAGATCTCGGTCAACGCCGCTGTGGAGCTGGCCTGCGCCAAGAAGATCATCACCAAGATCGACCTTGACGGCCCGGTGCTCTGCAGCGAGGACCACATCCTCGGCGGTGCCGTGTTTGACGAAAAGAACATCACCGTCTCCGACGCGCCCGGCATGGGCATTCAGGGCTTTGTGCCCGGCAAGGTGTCCTATCTCGACTAAAACAGGAACAGACCGCACCCCGAAACACACGGGGTGCGGTCTCTTTTTGTGAAATTGTATTTTATATGCGGACAGTGAAAAAAGTTCGTGTCCGTATGCCTTGAAGTGAAAAACCAAAAAAGCGGGGAAAATCTTTGACTTTTTGGCCTGCGAGGCGTATAATCGTACTTGTTCCGTGTAGAGGAATGGGAAAACTGTACGCAATAGGCGCACAATCTGGACAGGGGAGTGGAAAAGTTATGAAAACGTTGAAAGCGGTTGCGGCAAGGTACAACGCCACCAGCCTGATCCTGCGCATCGTCATCGGCCTTGCGGTCGGTGCGGTGCTGGCACTGGCGGTGCCCGGTGCGGGCTGGGTGGAAGAGTTCGGCAGCCTGTTCGTGGGTGCCTGAAGGGCATTGCCCCGGTGTTGGTGTTCATTATCGTGGCCAGTGCGCTGGCGCAGGGCACGTCCAGGCTGGACCGGCGCTTTGGCACGGTCATCTGGCTGTATATGCTCACCACCTTCCTGGCCGCCGCCATTGCGGTGGTGACCAGCTTCCTGTTCCCTCAGACCGTCGTTCTGGCTGAGGCGGCAGAATCCGAGGTGGTGCCCCAGGGTCTGGGCGAGGTGATGAACACCCTGCTCACCAACTTTGTGGCAAACCCCGTCAGTGCCCTGCTGAACGGCAATTACATCGGCATCCTGTTCTGGGCCTGCCTGTTCGGTCTGGCTATGAAGAAGTACGGAGCAGACAGCACCAAGCTGTTCCTGGCGAACACAGCGGATGCAGTTTCCCAGATCGTCCGCTGGATCATCAATCTGGCACCCTTCGGCATCATGGGCCTTGTGTACACCAACGTGTCCAGCAACGGCCTGTCCATCTTTACCCAGTACGGCAGGCTGTTGCTCCTGCTGGTGGGCACCATGCTCTTTATGGCACTGGTCGTCTCGCCCTTTATCATCTTTGTGTATCTGCACTGCAACCCGTATCCGCTGGTGTTCCGCTGCCTGCGTGAATCCGGCCTGACCGCCTTCTTCACCCGCAGCTCTGCCGCCAACATCCCGGTCAATATGGATCTGTGCGAAAAGCTGGGGCTGGATAAGGATATGTATTCCGTCTCCATCCCCCTGGGCGCTACCATCAATATGGATGGTGCCGCCATCACCATTACCATTATGACGCTGGCTGCGGCCAATACGCTGGGCATTCAGGTGTCCCTGCCCGCCGCCATCCTTCTTTCCGTGATGAGCGCTCTGGGTGCCTGCGGCGCTTCCGGCGTGCTGGCGGCTCCCTGCTGCTGATCCCCATGGCCTGCTCCCTGTTTGGCATCTCCAATGATATTGCCATGCAGGTGGTCGGTGTCGGCTTCATCATTGGCGTGGTGCAGGATTCCGTGGAAACTGCCCTGAACTCCGCCGGTGACGTGGAATTTGCCGCCACTGCGGAATATCACCAGTGGCGCAGAGAGGGCAAGCCCCTGCCGGCGTTCCTGTGCAAGTGATGCAAAACTGAAATGGCTTTTCAAAGGCTGCTGTGCTGCTGGCACGGCGGCCTTTTTGTTTGGAACTTTTTTCTGGGCATTTTGCACAGGAAAGCCCTCGTCCTGTTGGAAATTGACGGATTCTGACGGATTTTACACGATAAGAACTCTTTTTGCAGAAGAAATTCTGGGCAAAACGGAGAGAAAATCTGAAAAAACTTTCCAAACAAGGTTTCAATCGTCCATGTATACAAGAACTTTATTTTTCATAAAAAACGTTTTGTGCTAGTTGCGCAAAGAACGAAAGAACGTTAAAAATGTATCACTAAATTCATAGTTTGTTCATAGAATTTATAAAACGATTTCATAATTGAGTGGCATAATATGGCCATCCTCAGAGAGGAGAACAAAAGAACGAAGCGTTCTGAGAGGTTTCGTTTTGAGGATGCAGGGTGATAGAGGCCCTGCCAAAAAACACAATGACATTTACCGATATACGGAGGATATTTATTATGATGAACAAGAACACTGCTATTCTGGACAACACTATGATGGACGCTTACCTGACTGTCACCGAGGGCGTGTCCGATAACTGCGGCATTGGCCTGGCTTTTGCAAGCCTGCTCGAGAGCGCAAAGAAGAACTTTGTCAACCAGAGCAACCGCCGCGCTGTCAATGCAAGCTTTGCCGGCTGATCTTCTCCAATTTGCCGGTTGAAGATTCTCCTTCTTTTTTGTTACAGCTGCTGCCACACTGTAATATGAACTGAAAAGCCCGGAACCACCTGCCGCCATAGCAGGTACGGTTCCGGGCTTTTTTGCTGTGTGGGTTCGGTCAGCGCAGGAATTTTAAGCCGTCAGCTTTGCTTTCTGCAGCGCGGCCACGATCAGCGGAATGAGGATGAGCTGCGCCACGATGCCGGGCACGGCAGTGAGCACCGCACCGGACAGGAACGCGCTGAATGGGAAACCAGAGCCGGACAGACCGGCCAGCACAAAGCGCACCGCACCCCAGACAAGGCGGCCTGCCACCATCGAGGTAACAAGGGTGGCGTAGATCATGGGCAGGGTGTGCTGCACCTTGCGGTACATGAAACCGGCCACAGCGCCGTATGTGGCCAGCTCAAAGGCCATGGCGATGGCAATGGGGTACATCGGGGGCATCCCGAACAGCACCGAGCGGAGCAGCGGGGCGGCAAAGCCCAGTGCCAGGCCCCAGGGGCCGCCCAGTACAAAGCCTGCCAGCAGCACCGGGAAGTGCATGGGGCAGAGCATGTTGCCGATCTGAGGCACATGGCCGGTGATCATGGGCAGCACAAAAGCCAGTGCCAGAAACAGTGCGGCCAGCACCAGATCACGGGTCGTGGAACGGGTCTTGGTATTCATCAATGATTCCTCCTGAAAATGACAGACAAAAAGGGCCTGCCGCCGGCACGCGCGCCAGCGGCAGACCCCTTCATGGTGTCTGTTTCAAAATAATGTTTGCGGGGAGAAACACGGGCTTCGGCCCGCAAAGCCCCGGCTTCAGCCGGGAATTGTGCAAAAAGTATAGCAGATGCAAAGCCGCCTTGTCAAGCTCAGCGGATGAGGATAGTTACGGGGCGGTGTTTGCAGATTTTTGAAATTTGTAGATGTAATAAAAGGAATCTTCACCGGGGCCTTCTGCAAATGTACTGTTGCAGACATTGGTGTGAGAATAACCGTTGTCGGAAGCTGTGTTCAATTCGGCATCAGAAAGCGCATGTTCCATAAAGAGCCAGATCTCAGGATCGGAAAAAGTGAAGTACTGAGAAGTATTGGAGGATTCGATTTGAGCATGGACACGTCCCGGAAAGTAATAATCAAAGAGTGTCCAGTCTAGGAAGTAGTTCGTTGTATAAAGAACTGCATCCTGAGAGGGGGTAATAACTTCCAGACACTGGGTGGTCGCAAGGTCGATGCGCTTTTCCCGCTGATAGGTTTGGTAGAGATCCGGTAGACTGCACACCAGCGTTCCCAAAATCAGAATACTGGACAGAATGGTTCTCCAACGGACTTTAGACAGAAGAAAGCCAAAAACCAGGTAAACGACTGCGGTGAGCGGATAAAGGTATCGAACGAGAAAAAGCGGGCGAACGGCATGTGAAACGATCAGCCGACTGCGGAGGTGCCGGCGGCAGAAAGCAAGCCGGTCAAAAGCCAGATTGTATCAGGGGCGAAGAGCCATTTAGAGGACGACTTGGCCTGTGCTGTGAAATAAAGAAGGAATGCAAGACCGAAAATGAGGACTGTCCAAGAAGGATTGAAGAAGAATCCGATACAATTGATCGGAGAAGGAATGAAGGTGGACCACCAGTCTGCCGCAGCACGTTTGAAAGTGGGAAGCAATACCAGAAGCCAGGAAGGTAGACGACCACTGCGGCACAATAAGTGATAAGGATTTTTTTGAAGTTGCTCTTATCCTGCGGAAGCAGAGAAAGCAGAGCCAGATAGAAAAATGCAACGGAAATCAGGGCATAGTAGTGCGTATAAGCGGCGCAAAGAGAGGCGACGCTGAAAATAACCCAATCGGAGGTTTTACCGGAATGAAGAATGTTATGGAGTGCCAGATAGGCCGCTAACACAAAGAAAGCGCCGAGTGAATACATTCGGGCCTCGACATTGAACATGATAGCGGTATCAGTCAAAGAGGCAAAAGTGGAAACAACAACTGCGGGAATCAATCCGAACTGTCTGAAAATCACTGTACAGGCAAGAATCAGAATGAGTCCATAGGGAATCAGAGCCGACAGGTGGTAGACATATCCGTGATTGCCCAGAAGATGATATAGGAGCTGTGTGAAAAGATAGTACAGCGGCGGATGGTTATCTGCCGCTGTGACTTGGAGCATTTCAAAAACATTCATTTGGGCAAGGCCGATGCTGAACCTTCATCTCCCCAGAAGGAGTTGTCAAAAATGCGGACAAAGTGCATGGCGAACAGCACAAGGGCATACAGGTACAGCAGCCAGGGCAAAATCCTGCGGCTGCGCTGTGCCCGGGATGTGGGTGCGGAAAAAGACATAGGAACCTCCCAAAATGATAAAAAAAGCAAACAAATTCGTCTTATTATATCATACAGCGGCAAAAGATGATATTGCAAAGCAGCCAAAAGCTGCAAAAATGTTTTGCGGGGGCAAAATGACCCTGCATTTTCAACAAAAACGGGAACATTTACAAGCGATTTTGCCAAGGGATGTACATTTTGACGAAAGAACCTTGACGTTTTTGCATAGAATAGATAATATAGACTTGAGAAATAGCGCATCGGGGCGTATGGCCCGGGTGCGTACCATATCCGATGCAAACGCTGAGGTTCATACGGGAGGACCAAAGATGACAAATGCAGAAAAACTTACCCTGCAAAACACGCCTGCCACATCCGCATGGGCGTGATCGAGGGCACTCACAGCGCCAAGTGCGGCCATCCGGGCGGCAGCCTGGATATCGCCGAGGTGCTGGCGTACCTCTATTTCGTAGAGATGAAGGTGGATCCGAAGGATCCCAAGAACCTGACCGCGACCGTCTGGTGCTCTCCAAGGGCCATGCGGCCCCGGCGCTGTACGCCGCGCTGGCTGAGCGTGGGTTCTTCCCGGTGGAGGACCTCAAGACCCTGCGCAAGATCGGCAGCTACCTGCAGGGCCACCCCAACATGAACAGTGTGCCGGGCGTGGATATGTCCACCGGCAGTCTGGGTCAGGGCGTGAGCGCCGCCTGCGGCATGGCACTGGGTGCCAAGCACGCCGGTAAGCCCATCAATGTTTACACCATCCTGGGTGACGGCGAGGTGGAAGAAGGCGAGTGCTGGGAGGCCTTTATGTTCGCTTCTCACTACGGCCTGTCCAACCTCTGCGTCATGCTGGACCGCAACCATCTGCAGATCGACGGCACCACCGAGACCGTGATGAACAGCGCCCCGCTGGAGGAGAAGCTGAAGGCCTTCAACTTCAACGTGCTGACCATCAACGGCCACGATTTTGATGCCATTGAGAGCGCCATCGCCGCTTTCCGCGCTGAGAACGAAAAGCCCACCTGCATCATTCTGGATACCCTCAAGGGCAAGGGCGTTTCCTTTATGGAGAACTCCGTTGACTGGCACGGCAAGGGCCCCAACGATGAGGAATACGCACAGGCCATGCAGGAGCTGAATGCAGCTTACGCCGCGCTGGAAGAGGAGGACAAGTAAGATGGCAGAAGTGAAGAAGATCGCTACCCGTGACAGCTACGGCAACACCCTGAAAGAGCTGGCCGCCGAGGGCCACGACGACCTGGTGGTGCTGGACGCTGACCTGGCTGCCGCCACCAAGACCGGCATATTCCGCAAGGCACACCCGGATCGTCACTTCGACTGCGGCATTGCCGAGGGCAACATGATGGGCGTGGCCGCAGGTCTGGCCACCATGGGTTATGTTCCCTTTGTTTCCAGCTTTGCCATGTTTGCCGCAGGCCGTGCCTTTGAGCAGATCCGCAACTCGATCGCTTACCCCCGCCTGAACGTCAAGATCGGTGCCACCCACGGCGGCATCTCCGTGGGCGAGGACGGTGCTTCCCACCAGTGCTGCGAGGACTTTGCCTGATGCGCAGCCTGCCCGGCATGACCGTGATCTGCCCCGCAGACGATGTGGAGGCCCGTGCCGCTGTGCGTGCTGCTTACGCCATGCAGGGCCCTGTTTACCTGCGCTTCGGCCGTCTGGCTGTGCCTGTGTTCCACGATGAGGCTACCTACCACTTTGAGCTGGGCAAGGGCGAGCAGATCACGAGGGCAGCGACATTGCCATCATCGCCACCGGTCTGATGGTCAACGAGGCCCGCCTGGCTGCCGAGCAGCTGGCTGCGAGGGCATCCACGCCCGGGTCATCAACATCCACACCATCAAGCCTCTGGATGAGGAGATCGTCCTCAAGGCCGCCAAGGAGTGCGGCAAGGTCATCACCGCCGAGGAGCACAGCGTCATCGGCGGTCTGGGCGAGGCCGTCTGCGCCGTCCTGAGCGAGAAGCTGCCCACCCCTGTCCGCCGCGTGGGCGTGCAGGACAAGTTCGGCTGCTCCGGCCCCGCATGGGACCTGCTCAAGCTGTACGGTCTGGATGCAGCGACCATCTGCAAGACCGCTCACGAGATGCTGGCTGATCCGGAAAGCCAATACCAATAAAAGCCGGTCGGCGTATGCCGACCGGCTTTTTGCGTGCAATTACCGTAAAAATTCGTGATTTTTCCGCACGATATCCGGGGAAACGTGCTGGCTGCTTGCACCCGGCGGCAAAGTATGTTAAAGTGGGGCCAGATAAAAATTTTGAGAGAAGGAGCACCGCTATGAAATACGATTTCACTTCCATCATGGACCGCCACGGCAAGGATGCCATTGCAGTGGATGGCCTTGGCACCGGCTTTGCCCCCGCCGCCCCCAAGGAGGGCTTTGATGCCATCCCCATGTGGGTGGCCGATATGAACTTCCCCACCGTGCCCACCATCCAGGAAGCCATCATCGAGCGCACCAACCACCCCGCGTTTGGCTACTTCAACCCCACCGATGAATACTTCGATTCCATCATCCGGTGGCAGGCAAAGCGCAACGGCGTGCAGGGCCTGACCAAGGAGTGCATCGGCTACGAGAACGGCGTGCTGGGCGGCGTGATCAGCGCCCTGAACTGCGTCTGCTCCAAGGGCGACAAGATCCTGATCCACAGCCCCACCTACATCGGCTTCACCATGAGCCTGAAGAACAACGGCTACGAGGCTGTCCACAGCCCGCTGGTCAAGGATGAAAACGGCGTGTGGCGGATGGACTTTGAGGACATGGAAAAGCACCTGAAAGAGGAAAAGATCCATGCCGCCATCATGTGCAACCCCCACAACCCCTGCGGCCGTGTGTGGGAGCGCTGGGAGCTGGAAAAGGCCATGGAGCTGTACAAGAAGTACGATGTGTATGTGGTCTCCGATGAGATCTGGTCGGACATCATCCTGAGCGGAAACAAGCACATCCCCACCCAGTCTGTGAGCGAGGATGCCCGCCGGCGCACCGCCGCTTTCTATGCCCCCTCCAAGACCTTCAATCTGGCCGGTCTGGTGGGCAGCTACCATATCGTTTACAACAGCTGGTGGCGTGACCGCATGGAAAAGAGTCCAGCCTGAGCCACTACAACATGATGAATGTTCTCTCCATGCACGCCCTGATCGGTGCTTACAAGCCCGAGGGCTACGAGTGGACCGACGAGCTCTGTGAGGTGCTGACCGGCAACATCGACTTTGCCTGCGATTACATCGAGAAGCATTTTGAGGGCGTGACCGTCTCCAAGCCGCAGGGTACCTACATGCTGTTCGTGGACTGCACCGACTGGTGCAAGGCCCACGGCAAGACCATTGAGGATGTGGAGCACGCCTGCTGGGATGTGGGCGCTGCCATCCAGGACGGCACCATGTTCTTTGGCCCCTGCCACCTGCGCATGAATCTGGCTTCTCCCCGTTCCCGCATCGAGGAGGCGTTCCACCGCATGGACAAGTACGTTTTTAACGCATGATCGCTTAATCACAGCAAAAAGTCCCGGCCAGAATGGTCGGGACTTTTTGCATCATTGCGCTTGGTTCAGATCGAAATTGCCCACCAGCAGGTAGTAGAGCACCTCCACCACCAGCGCTGCCGAAAGTTGGGAAGGCAGCATATCGCTGGCAATGCGCTGGATACGGTTGGAGGCCAGCAGGGTATAGCTGGCGTGGCCTGCCAGCGCCGAGCGCTTGTCGCAGGTGATGAGGATGACCGGTGTGCCGTTCTTCTTGGCGGCACGGGCGGCCGTCTCCAACGCCTCGCAGCGGCCTGCGCTGGAAATGAGCAGCAGGGCATCTTTTGGGGTCAGTGCCGAGGCGAAAGACCGTGCCTTTTCTGGCACCGGGCTGATCATGCAGCGCTTGCCCAGACTGCCCAGCTTGAGCGAAGCATCCATGGCAACGGGCAGGCTGCTGCCGTTGCTTCGATCTCAATGATCTCTGCCGCCCGCAGAATGGAAAGCACCTTTCTCAGCTGGACAAGGTTCAAAGCCTGAATGGTGGCCTGAACCTCCTCCTGACGATTGTTCTGAAGATCAAGCAGGGCCTGATGCAGCGGGTCATTGGGGGGCCTTTTGCGGGCCTCCGTTTCCTGCTGCTCCAGCACATCCCGCGCAAGCTCCAGTTGGAATTTGCGGTAATTTGCGTAGCCGAGCTTGTGGCACAGCCGGGTGACCGTGGCTTCGGACGAGTGGCTGGCCTTTGCTAGCTCCGCAGAGGTGGCGACCGAGGCCCACTTTACATCTGCAAGAATGCAGTCCGCAATGCGCCGTTCGGCGCTGTAAAGCTGGAGCCCGGAGCACAGCTGAGTGACGACGCTTCCCGGGGAATCGTGCATAGCAATACCTCCCTGTGCGCGCTGTGCATTGGCACAACGCACAGTACTCTGGGAATAGTATACCGACTTTTTGGTGAAAAATCAATTGAATCTGGCAAGAAAATGCATATCATTCCAAAATAAACCGGGATTTCTTGACGCAGGGTGCATCAAAACCGGCCTGTGTGTTGGGGGCGGCGTAATGGATCCAGCGGTTTTCTTATGCATGGTGCCGAAAGTGGGAAAAGGACGGAGAAACGCCGCTGAAATTACAAAAAAGGACTGCTCCGCTGGAGCAGTCCTTTTTACGTTTTGAGGGGCGGGAAGGCGCGATCAGCACCCTTCCTTTTCGGCCAGCTTCCGGCCCATGAGCACGCCCATGACGGAGGCCATCATCAGGCCGCGGGTCCAGCCGGAGGAGTCACCCAGGCAGTGCAGGCCCCGGATGTTGGTGTCGAGGTTCTCGTCCATCTTGACCTTGTTGGAGTAGAACTTCAGCTCGGGGCTGTAGAGCAGGGTCTCGTTGGCGGCAAAGCCGGGCACGACCATATCCAGCATCTTGATGAACTCGATGATGTTGGTCATGGCGCGGTAAGGCATGGCGGCGGTGATATCACCGGCCACGGCATCCTTCAGGGTGGGCTTGACGTTGGATTGCGCCAGCTCCTTGGGCCAGGTGCGCTTGCCGTCCAGAATGTCGCCGTAGCGCTGGACCAGGATGTGGCCCGCGCCCAGCATGTTGGTCAGCTCACCCACCTTCTGGGCGTAGGCGATGGGCTGGTTGAAGGGTTCGGTGAAGTTGTGGGAGACGAGGATGGCCAGGTTGGTGTTCTCGCTCTTCTTCTCCTTGAAGCTGTGGCCATTGACCACGGCCAGGTCGTTGTCGTAGTTCTCCTGAGCCACAAAGCCGCCGGGGTTCTGGCAGAAGGTGCGCACCTTGTTCTTCCAGGGCTTGGGGTAGCCGATGAGTTTAGACTCGTACAGCACTTTGTTTACCTTTTCCATGACCTCGTTGCGGCACTCCACGCGCACGCCGATGTCAACGGTGCCGGGCTTGTGGGCGATGTGGTGCTCGGCGCAGATCTTCTCCAGCCAGTCGGCACCGCGGCGGCCCGTGCCGATGACCACAGTATCGGCATAAACAGCATGGGCTTCCTCGTCCTTGGGTCCCTTGATGAACACGCCCTTGCACTCCTCGTTCTCCAGGATGATATTCTCGCACTCGGTGCTGAACAGCATCTCCACGCCGTTGTCGGCCAGATAGTTCTGGATGGCCAGATACAGCTGCTGGGCCTTCTCGGTGCCCAGATGACGGATGGGGCAGTCCACCAGCTTCAGGCCGGCGTGGATGGCGTTCTTGCGGATCTCCTTGATGTCCTCGCCGGTGTAGATGCCCTCCACATGGGGGTCGGCACCGAACTCGAGGTAGATCTTATCGGTGTAATGGATGAGCTCCTGTGCGAACTCCTCGCCGATCAGGGTGGGCAGGTCACCGCCCACCTCATAGGAGAGGCTCAGCTTGCCGTCCGAGAACGCGCCGGCACCGGAGAAGCCGGTGGTGATGGCGCAGGTGGGGCGGCAGTTGACGCAGTGGCCCAGCTCGGCCTTGGGGCAGTGGCGCTTTTCCACCGGCTTGCCCTTTTCCACCAGCAGGATCTTTTTCTTGCTGCCGTGGCGCAGCAGCTCTACAGCGGTGAAGATGCCGGCCGGACCGCACCCACAATGATCAGATCGTATTTTTCCATAGTTTTTGATTTCCCTTGCATTAGATTTAGAATACTCTCTTTTGGCAGCGTCCTCGCCCTCTCAGGCCGCTTCGCGTCCAGCTCCCCCAAAGGGGGAGCCTCTGGCAGAACGACTCACCTTGCGGGGAATCGCGAAAGCCTCTCCCTTTGGGAGAGGTGGCAGCGCGTCAGCGCTGACGGAGAGGGCGAGCTCGTTAATCGTTGCTGTCTTCCTGCTCCACCTCAGCGCTCTCATCCACATGATCCAGCTCTATAGCGGAGGCTTCCACGTCGCAGGAGCGATGTCGGGGGCGATCACGCCGTCGCCGTTCAGGTCCTGACCGGTCAGGGATTCCAGCATGGACTGGGTCTCGGGGTGGAGCTTGGCAAAGCGGCGGATGGCCAGCACAGTGTACAGGGCACTGAGCAGGTTGATGGCACCCTCGATGATGAGGATGATGCCAATGGCCATGACCAGCGTCTCCATGGTGCCGAAGGGGTTCAGGATCATCACCACGCCCAGCACCACGCTGAGCACCGGCAGCAGCAGGAAGCCCTTCCAGCTGGGGTACTCACAGCGGCGCAGGTCCAGAGCGTTCTGGATGCGGCCCAGACTGTCAAAGATGACGAACAGGCCGAACACGATGGGCAGGATGCGCACCACGATGTCGCTGCGGAGGATCAGGAACGCGCCCAGGCCCAGGCAGATGATGCCCGAGATGAGGGTGAGCTGGCTCTGGAAGATGCCGCGCTCCACGGCAAAGTAGCGCACCAGCTGAACGGCGGCGCACACCAGCACCACGCCGCCCAGGGCGTAGCAGACCACGTTGAGGGCGGTGGAGGGCCGCATGAGCAGGAAGATGCCCAGCCCCAGGTAGAGCACGCTCATCAGGAATCAGATTCCATTTCAACTCTTGCAT
>ENA-OQIO01001016-OQIO01001016.1-human-gut-metagenome-genome-assembly--contig:-NODE-1016-length-14362-cov-5.925606_pt1 | contig 14362 bp, 17 predicted proteins | sample MGYA00242573_ERZ504737 | MGnify/ENA primary metagenome ERZ504737 (study PRJEB26092, sample SAMD00036203) | human gut metagenome | host: Homo sapiens | study: EMG produced TPA metagenomics assembly of... | reverse complement strand
GCCGGGCTGCCAGCCAGCTGGCCTTTGCCTGCTCTGTGAGCTTGCGGGGGCCGACAGCGCCGCCCCGCCCCTGCCGCCGCTGGTGGAGGCCGCCATTGAGGATATCCGCCAGAACTACGCTGGCCTGTACGGCGTGGAGGAGCTCAGTGAGCGGCTGGGGGTCTCCAAGAGCCACCTTGTCCGCACCTTTACCGCCGCCGTAGGGGTGCCCCCCGGGCGCTACCTGACCACTGTGCGGGTGGAAGCTGCCATGCGGCTGCTCCTGCACCGGGAATACACGCTGGATGTCATTGCCAGCTTGTGCGGCTTCTCAGGGGCCAACTACCTGTGCCGGGTGTTCAAAAAAGAGACCGGCCAATCCCCCGCACAGTGGCGGGCCTTGGCCGGTCAGACAGCGCGGCCCCTCAGCCCGGCGGAAAGCCAGCGGGAGCAGGCACTGTATATTTAAAATGTTCAGGAGCCGGGGCAGCACCCGGCTCTTTTCCGTGGAGGCGTTCAGCCGCACACAGACTGCGGGCGCTTGAGCAGGAACACCGTCAGGGCCAGCGTAATGGCCTCGGCGGCGGGGAAGGCCGACCACACGCCGTTCATGCCGAACAGGGCGCTCAGGATCAGCGAGCAGGTGACGATGGCGGCCACGCCCCGGCTGACCGAGGTGATGGTGGCCTCGGTGGGGCGGTTGACCGCACCCAGATAGCCCGCCGCAACAATATTGCAGCCTGCAAAGAAGTAGCCCAGGAAGTAGATGCGCATACCGCTGTGGGCATATTCGGCCATCAGAGCAGAGCTCTCGCTGTTGAAGAGGGCAACAAAGGTATCGGTAAAGCCAAACACGGCACCGTACAACACCGCCGCCAGCGCCAGCGCGGTACCGCAGCCCAGCAGAAGCAGCTTTTTTGCCCCGGCCATTTCATTTTTGCCGTAGCACTGGCTGATCAGCGGCTGGGCACCCTGGGCCACGCCGTTGAAGATGGCTGTTGCCACCAGCGCAAAGTTGGCCACCACGCCGTAAGCGGCCACGCCCACGTTGCCCGCCAGCCGGAGCAGCAGGAAGTTGAACACGGTGGTGGTCACGGCAGAGGAGAGCTCCCCGACAAAACCGGAGATGCCCAGCTGGCAGCTCTGCACCAGCAGCCGGGCCGAGGGAGCCTGCCGGACAAAGGTGAGCGTGTTGCTCTTTTGAAAGAAGTGGCGGCTGCAGATGGCGATGCTGAGCACCGGCGAGATGGCCGTTGCCAGCGCCGCGCCGGGCAGGCCCAGCCCCATGGGGAAGATGAAGATGTAATCGAACACCACATTGAACAGGCTGCCGCTCAGGGTGGCCACCATGGCAAGGGACGGGTCGCCGTCGTTGCGGACGAAGGCCGAGAAGATGTAGTTGCACATGAAGAAAGGTGTAAACAGCAGGAAGATGCGGGTGTAGTTCAGGCCCAGCGCCACGATGTCCGCATCGCCGCCCATGAGCTGCAGAAGCGTGCCCGGGCAGAACGCGCCCGCCAGCATGAACGGGATGGCGATCAGGCAGGCGCAGAGGATGGCGTTGGAAAAATACCGCTGCGCCCGCGCCTCGCCCTGCGCCTGCAGGATGGCGTACCGGGTGGCCGCACCCAGGCCGATCATCGAGCCGAAGGCAAAGATCAGGTTGTACATGGGCAGACAGAGGTTCAGCAGGGTCACGCCGTCGGTGCCTGCCGCCTGGGCGATGAAATAGGTGTCGGCCAGAATATAGCACGATGTGCCGATCAGACCGAAAATATTCTGCGACACATACTTGAAGAACTGCTTTGTCAGGTTCATGGATGCTTCCTTTCCGCAGGGAGAGTAGGGGAGTGAAACGTAAAAACGACTACTACTATATCATAAAACTTGGCATATTTCAACGAAAAAACGAGGAAACACGCCGCCATTCCCCAAGCGGAACGTTTTCCCCGGGGAGATGCCGCTATCCGAAAATGCCATACAGATACTTCCTCTTTTGTGCAACTCACCAAAGGTGATTTGTGGTTATTGACAAAAAAAAAGTTTTATGATTTTTATGTAAGATGCCACATAAAAACAGAAGAATCGGCAAACCGGCCGAAAGGCTGCGGCGCAAAGCTAAAGGGCCTGTAATATGGCAGCCAGCTGCACTTTCTCAACCATACCGCACATGGGCATCACCTCAAGGGGCGGTAGATTCCCAAAGTACAAAACGCAGAGCGTTGTACCAGCCATTTGGCCGGTGCGGCGCTCTTTTTGCTTTGTGCGGGCATGGTTATATTTTGGGAGTATTCATAAAAGGAGGATTTTTATGAAAAAACGACTCATAAGCTTGCTGGTTGCGGCGTGCATGATATTTGCACTGTTGCCAGTGAGCGCAATTACGGCGTTTGCAGAAGAACCAGTGCTAACTGGTTATTGTGGTGCTGACAGCTCCTGCGATAGTCAGACGTATAACTATTCTGTGGAGTATAACTACATAGGACATACCTTTACTGAAACATATTACAGGAATGCTATTTGGACATTGACACCGAATGGTGAAAATACCTATAAGCTTACGATTTCTGGTACTGGTGCAATGGGAGATTTAAAAGGCGGGGCCTTTGGAAATCCTTGGAATTTTGATTTGATTTTAAAGCTAAAAGTAGCAGTCGATAACGTGTATGATGCAGTTACAGAGCTTGAAATCGCCGATGGTATTACTGAAATCGGTGCACATGCCTTTGAAGCTTACAGAGCAATCACGCGTGTTGCTTTACCGCAGAGTGTAACGAAAATTGGAAATTCAGCCTTTGCTGGTTCAGGGCTCACCGGAGATCTGGTAATTCCTGAGAACGTAGAGAAAATTGAAGAGGATGCGTTTAATCGTACTCCAGATAAAATTGTCTTGGGTGATATTGGACTGTCTAATATTATTGTTGAGAATAAGGATGCGAAACTTCAACTCTCAAAACGAGCATTTGCTAACCTGAAGTATGGCACGAGACTGTACTTTATGTCTGCAATAGAAAATCCTACGACCACCGCAGACAAATATTGGGACGATTCGCAGGTTATCGTTCTTAATACGAATGGAGGTACAGTAAAATCTAACAGCACGCCGGATGCCAAAACTGGTTTGTATATTCCTGAAAAAGCAGGCTACACCTTTGCCGGCTGGTATGAAAATGCTGATTTTACCGGTGAAGCAGTAACGACCCCTGAAATTGGTAAGACTTATTATGCAAAGTGGGCAAAGAACCAGTACACTGTGACACTTGAGAATAATAACCACGGAGTAAAGCCTGCTGACAAAACGGTTGAACATGGTGGTTCTGTTACTGAACTGCCTAAACTGAGCGACAGTGAGAACGAATGGGTCTTTACAGGTTGGTACACGGATGTAAAGTGCACCACTGCATACAAGAATGAGCCTATTACCAAGGAAACTACTCTTTATGCGGGCTGGCGTAGATACACGAACACTTCGCTGACTGCGGAGGTTTCCAAGAGTGATTATCTGGTCAACACCCCTGCGGATGTGAATGTTACTGTTACTCCCGGCGATGATATCGATGAGCTCAAGCAAAATATGAACAGCATCAAGATTTCGCTGACCTACGATGATGATGTTACCAGTGTGATGCTGAATGACAAAGTGCTGGACAAGAAGGAATACACCATTTCTGAGTTGATGCAGCTGATGGGCCAGAATCGGGAACTCAAGCTGGACGTAACCTATGGCAAGGCCGGTACGCATACCTTTGATATTGCCCTGAAAAATGAGGACAAGATCGTGAGTGAGTGCGGCACTCAGATCGTTGTTGCCGAAGAAGCCGCCGAACTGACCCCTGCAACCAAGCTCTACACCCTGACCGTCAAGAACGCTGATGTTACCATTAAGAATGGTGACGAAGAGATCAAGGCTGAGAAGAACGGCAAGGGCGAGCTGACCGCCAAGGTGCCCGAAAAAGCTGACGTGACCGTGACCTACACCAGCCAGAGCGATGCGGTTGCATTTGACCAGTGGACGATTACCACCGATGAAACGCTGGATGTGGATGTCAAGAACAACCCCCTGAAGTTCCAGATGCCTGCCGGTGGTGTGACCATCGAAGCCATGACCAAGGATGCCTCCATTGAGGAGGACGAGCCCAACATTCTGGGCACCGCCGCAGTGGTCGGCACTGCCGCTGCTGGCACCGCCATTCTGGCATGGCAGGGTTATCAGCTGGGCACGGAGCTGTACCTGAAAACCGCTCTGCCCGCTGGTACTGCCATCCCCACAAACCGTGCCGAGCTGGCCCTGCTGGTGTGGAACCATGCCGGTAAGCCCGCACCCGCCGCAGTTCTGCCCGCCGATGCCACCGATACCCAGAAGGCCATTGCCTGGGCTGTGGAAAACGATCTGCTCAAGGCGCAAAGGACAACGGCGAGACTATGTGGATACCGATTCCGTGAGCCGTGTTGAAGTGATCCGCGTGTGGAATAAGGCACAGGAAAAGTAAACCTCACCGTCATCCCTTCGGGATGCCACCGCCCCTAATAGGGGCGGCCTTGGCAAAAAGGTGAAACTATCCGCCATGCCAAGGGCCCCCCTATTAGCGGGGGCTGTCGCTGAAAGCGACTGGGGGCTTGCCCCCACAACCCAACCATTCTCTATTCCCAAATAACCAGTGGAAGCGCCCTGCCGGGGAACCGGTGGGGCGCTTCTGCATAGGGGCGGGAGCCGAAACCGCCGCTTTTTCCGCTCTAGCGCCGTGGTTTTTATTGACAAGCTCACGGCTTGCTATTATAATAGAACAGTCATAATAGCATTCGTGCGCGGCTTTGCGGCTGCGTCAATCCAATAGACAAGGAGAAGATCCAAAATGGCACAAGAAATCAAGATGTCCGCTTCCGGCCTGAAGGCGATGCAGGACGAACTGGAATACCTCAAGACGGTCCGCCGCAAGGAGCTGGCCGAGGAGATCAAGGAAGCCCGCAGCCACGGCGACCTTTCTGAGAACAGCGAGTACGATGAAGCCAAGAACACCCAGGGTCTGGTGGAGAACCGCATCACCGAGCTGGAGCAGATGGTCAAGAACGCTGTGATCATCGACGAGAGCGAGCTGAGCGTGGACAGCGTTTCTGTTGGCACCCACGTCTCCATCAAGATGATCGGCGATGATGAGGCCGAGGAGTACGATATCGTTGGCCGCACCGAGGCTGATCCCATCAACGGCAAGATCAGCGACGAGAGCCCCGTGGGCCACGCTCTGCTGGGCAAGGCCGTGGGCGAGAAGGCTGAGGTCCTGCTGCCCTCCGGCCAGACCGTCGAGTACGAAGTGCTGGCCATTACCCACGCCGCAAACTGAGCCTGAACGGGAGGAAACCATGGAAGAGCAAAAGAGAAACCCCGCTCAGGGCCTGTCTGAGAGCGAGCAGGTGCAGGTGCGCCGCCAGAAGCTGGCCGACCTGCAGGCTGCCGGAAACGACCCCTTCACCCTGACCAAGTTCCCGCAGGACGCATACTCTGCCGACCTGAAGGAAGAGTTCAAGGATCTGCCCAACGAGACCGACAGCGGCAAGCAGGTCGCGCTGGCTGGCCGTATGATGTCCAAGCGCGTGATGGGCAAGGCAAGCTTTGCCCACCTGCGCGATGATAAGGGCGATATCCAGCTGTATGTCCGCCGCGACGAGCTGGGCGAGGAGGCCTACGCCGCCTTCAAGAAGCTGGACGTGGGCGATATCATCGGTGTCAAGGGCGAGGTGTTCCGCACCAAGACCGGCGAACTGAGCGTTCGCGCCACCGAGTTGACCCTGCTGGCCAAGAGCCTGCGCCCCCTGCCCGAGAAGTTCCACGGCCTGACCGATACCGAGATGCGTTACCGTCAGCGCTATGTGGACCTGATCGCAAACCCGGAGGTGAAGGATACCTTCGTCAAGCGCAGCCAGATCCTGAAGGAGATCCGCGCCTATCTGGACGAGAAGGGCTTCCTGGAGGTGGATACCCCCATCCTGACCCCCTTTGAGATCGGTGCCTCCGCCCGCCCCTTCTACACCCATCACAACAGCCTGAACATGGACATGGTGCTGCGCATCGAGACCGAGCTGTACCTCAAGCGCCTGATCGTGGGCGGCATGGACCGCGTGTATGAGGTTGGCCGCATCTTCCGCAACGAGGGCATGGACCCCAAGCACAACCCCGAGTTCACCAGCATCGAGCTGTATCAGGCCTTTACCGATTTCCACGGCATGATGGATCTGGTGGAAGAGCTGTACAAGCGCCTGGCCCTCAAGATCTGCGGCAGCATGGTCATTCCCTATCAGGCAAGCAGATCGATATGGGCCACTGGGAGCGCCTGACCATGGTGGAGGCTGTCAAGAAGTATTCCGGCGTGGACTTCAACGACTGGAAGTCCGACGAGGATGCCATTGCCTCTGCCAAGGAGCATCATGTGGAGCTGCCCGAGGTTCCCACCAAGGGTGCCATTCTGGCCGAGTTCTTTGATGCCTTTGTTGAGGACAAGCTGATCCAGCCCACCTTTATCTACGATTACCCCGTGGAGATCAGCCCGCTGGCCAAGCGCAAGCCGGACGATCCTGCTTTCACCGAGCGCTTTGAGTACTTCATCGACTGCACCGAGTACGGCAACGCTTCAGTGAGCTGAACGACCCCATCGACCAGAAGGGCCGCTTTGAGCGTCAGGTCGCCGAGCGCAAGGCCATTGAGCCCGACTGCAAGGCTCAGGTGGATTACGACTACGTCAACGCTCTGGAGTATGGCCTGCCCCCCACGGGCGGCCTGGGCTTCGGCGTGGACCGCCTGGTCATGCTGCTCACCGACAGCGCCTCCATCCGCGATGTTCTGCTGTTCCCCACGATGAAGCCGATTGAACAGTAAATTTCCAATTTAAGCGAAACAAAGCCTGAAACTTCTTGATGTATCGAGAAGTTTCAGGCTTTTTCTTTTGATGAATTTCCAGCAAAAACTACGTCATACGCCAATTTTACGCCAAACGATGCAGGATTTTGTGCAGAGCAAAAAGAGCGTTGTTCTAGTTTTGGTGTAAGAATCGGGCGTGTGGTGGATGGGTGTAGACCTGCAAAGGGCTGCATCACAAAGCGGATTCATGGATCTGCAAACGGACAGCTTAAACTTTCCACCGCAGAAGAAGTAAATGTGAAAAATATGGAGGTTTTCTTATGAACAACCTACTTTCCTGCCGCTACAACATGGACACCAACCGGGTAGAAGCCCGGTTCGCAGATGGCACCACCCTTGCCATCGACTGTATCGCCGTTGAGGACGAATACGGCAACACCCCGAAACAACGGGCAGAGTTGGACTGGCTGCTGTTCAACAGGCCGCTGGAGTATGCCCAGTTTGTGCTGGGCGGGGAGATTGAGCATTATCTGTCACTGGGATGCGACCACGGCAGACTGGAAGAGCAATGACATAACAAACACAGCCCCGCTTTGGTGAAGAAGAATCCAAAGTGGGGCTGTGTTGATGAAGGAGAAATGAAGGGAATATCAGGTTACAGATTCAGCTCAAACTGTTCGACTGTGACAGTCGCTTTGCCGTCGGCAGCAAAGGTGATGCCGTCGGCAGACTGGGGCGTGTAGACCCATGCGGTCATGGTCTGCTCGCCATCGTTGGCGAAAACTTCGATGCTGTTCTTATCCAGCAGGATGCGGAGCTTGAGCGCACCGTTCTGGCTGCGCACCTTGCAGCTGCGGGTATGCACGATGTCGGCACGGGAACCGGCATAGCTGCGATCCAGCGTCAGCTGCGAGGTGTAGGGGTCGTAGGTCAGGCTGGTGTGATGGTCTGCATCGGCGGCCAGCTTCAGGGTGAAGGAATGGTATTCGCCGGGCTGCACCGTGACGGTCAGGTCGGCCACACGGCCTTTGATGCCTTCCAGAGAAGTTTCGCCTTGCACCGTCACATTCTCGTGGAAGGTGCGCTTGCCGTGAACTGCATCCAGTTCACGTACCGGGGTCTGAACAATGCGCCCGTCCTTGATGTGCAGTTCGCGCGGCAGATGGTCTGCCCGAACCACTTGCAGCCCTGAGGCTTATCCTCGGTGTCCGACCAGGTCTGCAGCCATGCGGTCATGATGCGGCGGCCATCCGGGGCAAGGGTGGTCTGGGTGGCGTAGAAGTCGATGCCGCCGTCCATCAGCTGCACGTTTTCCTTGGTGAAGGTGTGGGTGGCTTCGTCATAGCTGCCGATGAAGGCAATGACGTTGTGACCATTGTGGAACTCGCCCTTGGGCAGCATCTCCATGGGGCCGAGCATCAAGACCTGCTTGCCATCCAGCGGGAAGAAGTCCGGGCACTCCCACATTTTGCCGTACTGATTGTTGCAGCGTTCCAGCACCGTGACAAAGTGCCAGTCGAAGCCGTCCTTGCTCTGGAACAGTACCGCTGCGCCGCTGCCATCCTCGGCAAGGCAGACGGTGACAGCAGAGTAGGTGCCGTCGGCCTCACGCCAGATCTTGGGGTCCCGGAAGTCGAACTTGCTGAAGCCCTCCGGCAGATCCTTCTGGGTCAGCACCGGGTTGCAGGCAGGCTTTTCGTAGTCGAGACCGTCACCGATGGCAATGCTCTGGGTCTGGATGTCCCGCATCTCCCCATTGGGCTGCTTTTCTGCGATCACGCTGGTGTACATCAGCAGCTGCTTGCCGTCATCCATCTCGGTGGCAGAACCGGAGAAGCAGCCGGGGCCGTTGTCTGCGGGGGAATCCGGGGCAAGTGCGCAGGGCAGATACTCCCAGTGCAGCAGGTCGGTGCTGACCGCGTGCCCCCAGTGCATGGGCGCCCACCGCACATCGTAGGGATTATACTGATAGAACTGGTGATACTTCCCTTTATAATAAGAGAAGCCGTTGGGGTCGTTGAGCCAGCCCACATAGGGGGTCATGTGGTAGGCAGGGCGTTCCGCCGGGGAAATGGCTGCGCCGTGCTCGGCTTCGTAGGCACGAGCTTTGTTCAAAATTTCACTTGGCATCGCGGATGCCTCCTTGCGTCTTAGAATCAGGCGTTAGCCTTGTAGCGGTCGTATGCGCCTGGTAAGCTGCCAGCAGCTTATCCATGCCGCAGCTATTGGTCAGGGTGTCCAGATAAGCTGCCCACTCGCTGTCGGAGGGGCCGCCGTCCTTCAGCCACAGACCTTCCTGCTCAGAGACTGCGTTCTCAAAATCAGCACGGTAGCGTCGATGGTGTCCAGTTCCTCGCTGGTGAACACGCAGTCGATGGGGTAGGTAGTGGCGTCATCCACAAAGGGCATCCAATAGTTCTCAAGGTCGGTAAGACGCTCGATGGCGCGGTCCTCCATGTAGAAATACTCATCGTAGTACTCGCTGAGGATCAGCTTGGGACCCCAGACCTCGTAGGTAGACTTCAACTCACCGGCACCCTTGTTGTACTTTGCCTTGGCCTCCTCCTCGGTGATGGACTTCCACTTGCCGTTGGCGTCCTGCTCGGTGAAGAACACGCCAATGGGGCCGTACTGCAGCTGCATCACGGTCTCGCCGTCATACCACTGGTCAAAGAACTTCAGCAGGTTGGCAGGCTCTGGCACTTGTTGGTCACATTCAGGTTGCCACTGTTGGTACCGCCGCCGGTACGTACGGTGACGTTGTGGGTGCCGTCCGGGCCGTCCAGCACGGGCAGGAACACATAGTCCTTGGCGTAATCGCCCATCAGTTCCTCGATGTACCACCAGGTGGAAACGCCCAGATAGCCCTGTGCGCCCTTAGCCAGCAGCTGGTTGGCATCCTGACTGAACATCTCCACGTCCATCAGACCCTCGGCGTACCAGTCGTGGAAGTAGGTGACCGCCTTGCGGTAGTTGTCCTCGGCGCAGACAAAGCGGCACTTGCCGTCCTTCTGCAGAACCAGATCGTTGCACACATCGTTAGGCCAGTTGGTGAAGCCGAAGCCTGCGTAGAAGATGTTCTGACCCCAGCACCACTCGTCAAAGCCGGTGGACATCGGGATGGTGCTGCCGGGTGCATTACCGTAGACCTTGGCAGACATATCGTTGTCCTTGAAGGCCTTCAGGGCGGTGTGCAGCTCGTCCAGCGTGGTGGGCACTGCCAGCCCCAGCTCGTCCAGCCAGCGCTTGTTGATCATGGAGAACTGCGGAATGGTGAAGATGCTGTAATCTTCGTCGTCACCGATGCCGGCAGTGCCATCTGCTCGGCAGCGGGCAGACCGTAGATGCAGCCGTCGCTCATGGTGATAGCTGCACGGATGTTGGGGTGCTCGTCCAGGATCTTGGTCAGTTTGGGCATGATCTCGGCGTTGATATAGGGGGTCAGGTCCAGGAAGGTGCCGTCTGCACCATAGTTGGCGATATCGTAGTTGGAGAAGCCCACACCCATAAAGGCGTCCGGCAGCTGGTCGCCTGCAATGCGAATGTTCACCTGCTCGCTGAGGGAGTCGCTCATGGTCTCGTAGTTGAGTTTAACGCCCACGTTATCTGCCAGCTTCTTCAGCACCTCGTTGTCGTTGTAGCCGGGGCTCAGGGCAGACTGACCGCCCACGATATCAAAGCTGGTCTGGTCGGTGTTGGAGGGGTCCGGTGCAGCAGGCTTTTGCTGCCGCCGCAGGCAGACAGCGCCACGGCAGAACCGGCAACGGCACAAACCTTCAGGAAATTGCGGCGAGAGATCATCTTTTTCATGGTTGTTCTCCTTTTCTGTAATGTTATATCAGATTCTTTTCGTTTTCTGGAATGGGCAGCGGATTCTGCGCCCTGTTCATCAAGCTCCATCGCTTTCTGTTCCGGGCAACGGCTTCAGCGCCCTCTTGCGGTGCCCTGCATCCGCTTCGACCCTTGGGCGGGTCTCGCGTCTTGCAGACCGCTGCGCCAAAAATTGCTCCCTGTTTCGGCCGCAGGCGGCGGTCGCAATTTTAGCCCTTGACCGCACCGGCCATGAAGCCTTTTTCAAAATACTTCTGTACAAAGGGGTAAACGATCAGCATGGGGGCAGCTGCCACGATGATGGAAGCAAACTTAATCATTTCGGTCAGCTTATTCAACTCTGCAAAGCCGCCGGCTACCATAGAGGACTGGCTGGCACTGGTGGAGCTCTTGATCAGGATGTTGCGCAGCACCAGCGGCAGCGGAGCCTGATCGGCTCTCAGGTAGATCAGAGCGGTGAACCAGTCGTTCCAGTAGGCCACCATGCTGTACACCACCATAACGGCCATAATGGAACGGCTCAGGGGGATGACCATCTTTACAAAGACGGTCCACTTGGAGGCACCGTCGATCTCGGCGGCCTCCAGCAGCTCCCGGGGAATATTGTTCTCAAAGAAGTTGCGGACGATGATCACGTTGCCCACAGCCACCACACCGGGCAGGAACAGGGCCCACATACTGCCCAGCAGACCGGTCTGCTTGACGATGAGGTAGGTAGCACCAGACCGCCGCCGAAATACATGGTGATGACGAAGAACAGGCTGATGTACTTGCGCCCGGGCAGATCCTTCACGCTCAGCGGGTAAGCCACAAGATAGATCATAACCACCGAGTAGATGGTACCGATGACGGTGTACTTGATGCTGTTCATAAAACCGGAGAACAGCGCACTGTCTGCAAACACAGCCTGATAGCCCTTCAGGGTGAACTGGCTGGGCAGCAGGAAGGTCTTGCCGGCGTACACATCGTAGGGATCCGAGAAGGATGCCACCAGAACGTAGTACAGCGGGTAAGCCACGATGAGCATGACGGCGGCGCAGATGACCACCAGAACGATGTCGCTGACCTTATCGGACAGACCGCCGGGCTGTTTTTGACGGGATGCTGCAATGTTTTTTGCCATAACGGCTCGCCCCCTTTACACAAAGCTGACGTCCGCCGCCTTTTTAGCGATGCGGTTGACGATGATGAGCAGGATGATGTTGACCACCGTATTGAACAGACCCACAGCGGTGGAATAACTGTACTTGGCGTTGATAATGCCCTGTTCGTAGACATACACGGCAATGATATCGCTGGTTGCCTTGTTCAGTTCGGTCTGCAGCAGCAGCACCTTTTCAAAGCCCACGTTCATCAGGTTGCCTACGCTCATAATGAGCTGCAAAACGATCATGGGTACCAGTTCCGGGATGTCGATGTGCAGGATGCGCTGGAACATGGACGCGCCATCGATCTTAGCGGCTTCGTACAGGCTGGTGTCCACAGCAGCCAGACAAGCCATATAAATGATCGTGCCCCAGCCAGCCTCCTGCCAGATGCCGGAGGCCACATAGATGGTGCGGAAGGCAGTGCTCTCCGAAAGGAAGTCCACGCTGGTGCCCAAAATCAGGTTCAGCAGACCGCCGGACGGGCTGAGGAAAATTTTGATCATACCACAGATGACCATGGTGGAGATGAAGTGGGGCGCATACAGCACCGTCTGCACCACCCGCTTGAACTTTGCAAAGCGCAGCTGGTTGATGCACAGGGACAGGATGATGGGGATGGGGAAACTCCACAGCAGGCTGTACAGGCTCAGCAGCACGGTGTTCTTGATCATGCGCACACAGTTGGGTGCGGTGAAGAACCGCTCAAACCAGTACAGACCGACCCACTCGCTGCCGGTGATACCCCGGCTTGCCTTGAAATCGCGGAAGGCGATCTGGATGCCGTACATGGGCCAGTACTTATAAACGATGGTCAGCACCACGGGGATCAGCAGCATCACATAGAGCTGCCAGTTTTCCCGCAGCCGTTGGCTGAGGCTTTTGCGGTGGACCGGGATAGCGTCCAGCTGACGTGCAGCAGCTGGCGAGGTCTGCGTCATAAAAAACTCCTCCTTCTTGTTTTTACGCTGCCCACAGGCCCGTGGGCGGGGTCCCCTGCCGTTCGGGGATCGTTTTTGCCGTTTCTTGTGAAACGTTACACTGAAACGTTACACGGCTTGCAACACAAAGATAGCACGCCAGCGTTTTTGTGTCAACAGGATTTTACGCAAAAAACGCCTTGTATCCATGTTTTCAACGTTTTGCACACTTGTGGCAGGATGTTTTTGTGCGAAATGCATCATCATGCATTCGTGAAACGATTCATGAAATTTCACGAAAAAGTCTTTACATTCTGGAAAAACCATGCTATACTGAAGCTGCAAGAACCTCAGAACTACAGGGAATGCAGCAAGATTCCCTTTGATATATCCGCTTGATATAGAAACGTTTCACGAACAAAGGAGTGGACCGCATGGTAAAACAGAACACCGCCCCTACTATGAAGGATGTGCCAAGGAGGCAGGGGTCTCTCTGGGCACTGTATCCAAGGTCATCAACGGCATCCCGGTGGGCGAGGAATACCGCAAAAAGGTGGAGCAGGCCATCAAGGAACTGGACTACCACCTGAACGCCTATGCGCGCGGCCTGAAAAGCAACCGCACCAATACCATCGCCGTCATCCTGCCCACCATCGCACATCCCTATTTCGGCCTGATCGCTCATTGCATCAACAGCTCGCTGCAAAAGCGCGGCTACCGGATGCTGCTCTGCGATACCGACTATGACAATGAAAAAGAGCAGGAAATGATCCGCATGGCCGAGCAGAACAAGGTGGACGGCATCATTGCCCTGACCTATGACCCGAAGCTGGAAGCACCCTCGGAGATCAACTCCGTCTCCATCGACCGGTATCTCGGCGCCAACATCCCCTGCGTGGCATCAGATAACTACGCAGGCGGGCGGCTGGCCGCCGAAAAGCTGATGGAAAACGGCTGCAGGAGGCTCGCCTTCCTGCGCGTCGGTTCCAGCATCGTGGGCGAGACCAACAAACGCAAGGACGGCTTTGTGGCCGCCTGTGAAGCCGCAGGCGTTCCTTATGAAATAAAGAATCTGGAAGATGCGCGGGACGGCACCGTCTTTGACCCCATGGCCGAGTTCGCGGTGTTCCTGGACGATCATCTGCAGGACGGCGTGTTGGAGTTTGACGGCATCTTCTGCGTGACCGACCGTCTGGCCTACCAGATTGTTCAGCTGCTGCGTCTCATGGGGCTTCGGGTGCCCGAGGACGTGCAGGTCATCGGCTTTGACGGGCTGCGCATCTTCGGCGACATGGATTATTACTGTTCCACCATGTTCAGCCGTGGACGCCATCGCAGAGACCTGCGTGGAAGTCGTGCTGAACGAGAACCGCGCCAATACCCCCTCCCTGCTGTGCCTGCCGGTCAGCTATGCTTACGGCGGCACCACCAAGCATGACCGCCCCGGAAAAAGGCCGGTGGTACTGGGTCAGGAACTGGCTGCATTACCACTGGGTCTATCTCGTCATCGCAGCCGTGGTGCTCTGGGTGGGCATCAGCTGGCTGGCCAACGCCCTGCACTGGGGCGAGACCCTGCCGGACTATCAGATCGCCTATGTGGGCAAAAGTGCTCTGCCGGAGGATACAGCCCACGCCAT
>ENA-OQIO01001015-OQIO01001015.1-human-gut-metagenome-genome-assembly--contig:-NODE-1015-length-14377-cov-1.974737_pt1 | contig 14377 bp, 19 predicted proteins | sample MGYA00242573_ERZ504737 | MGnify/ENA primary metagenome ERZ504737 (study PRJEB26092, sample SAMD00036203) | human gut metagenome | host: Homo sapiens | study: EMG produced TPA metagenomics assembly of... | reverse complement strand
AAAGTACTTTTTCTATTTCTCTATTTAATTTTCTTTTTTTCTTACAAATACCATCACAAACATACTGCTTACTAGTAGCATCATTAATCCTATAATATTTGCATTATCTCCCGTTTTAACCTTCTTCACTTCTTTCTTGTTTTCAGATTTAACAGTTTCTTTATTTGTTGTTTCAACTTTTACTGTTGGTGTTACTGCTTCTTTTTCTTTCGTATCTTTATAAAGAATTGCATAATTACTGAACTTATCTGTTTCAAATGTTAAGCTGTTTGTCTTTTCATTATATTTTGTTTCTAAGATATCTACTTTTCCATTATGACTTCTTGCAATAAAGTATTCTCTCTTAGTTTTACTATCTTTATTGATTAGTTCTTCTGGAACTTTGATTGTTACTTTCATGACTTTTGTAAGTTCATGTATACTTTTATTTGTTCCATCTATATTCTTATATAATGTAATATCTAAGTATTTTCCTACTTTATATCCTTTTGTATTTGTTTCAATAAGTTCATTTGTTTGTGCTTCTTTTACCTCTAATACGATTTCTATTTTCTTACCTTCTGCTACTTCACTTAATTCATTTGCTGTTATTTCTTTGTTTTCAATAAGGAGATCTATAATTTCATCTCTACTTATTTCTACATCTCCTGTTGTTTTAACAGTAAATGAGCCTGTTCCTATCTTATCATTTTCTTTTGGTAAGATTGCATAGCTATATTCAAAGGATCCTGTATGGTTATTTCCTTTAGCTTTGATTGTTAGAACATGTTTTCCTTCTTTCGTTGCTTGATTATCTAATACTTCATAATCTTCTTTATTTAATGCTTTTCCATTGACTAAAACTTGTTCTACTTCTTGTGTTTGTTTTTCTCCTGTATATTTTAAGACATTTCCTAATACAACTGTTCCTTTATCAATCGATAATGGATTAATTGTATATGTTCCATCTTTAAAAGTAATATCATAATTTGGATTTGATCCTTCTTTTTGACTTACTTTTATCTTATATGTTCCTACATCTTCTCCTTCTTCTCTTGTAAGAATGATACTTGTTAATTTATCATTACCAATAAGTTTATCATTTACATATGTAAACTTAGAATCTTCATCTCCATATGTCTTTGATGCATCATTTACAGTAACTGTAATCTTATTTAATGTTGTTTTATTTCCTGTTTTATCTGTTACTTCGATTGTATATGTTCCTTTTTTGGGAACTAATGTATAACTATCGTTAGTAGATTCAACTGTTTGTCCATCTACTTTTACTGTATCTAAATTATTATCAGTTACTGTAAATGTTTGTGTTTTCGTATATGTTTGATTGCTTTCTACACCTGATACTTGTGGTGCAATCGTATCAATTACGATACCATCTGTTGAAACATATTTAATATTTCCTGATTTGTCTGTTACCTTGGCATAAATAACATAATTACTATCTTCACTAAATGTAACAGATTCTCCTTCTTTCCAATCTACTGCTTGTAATTGTTTCTCTGTTAGTGATTCTTCACTACCTGATTTATCAACATAATAATAGTATTTATTAACTCCACTACCTTCATCTGTAGCTGTAATTTCTGCTTTTTTGTGTTTCTTTAAAGAATAAACCGAATGTAATTTTTATTTAAAATACTTTTCCATGTTTTTATTGGATACCTTTATTTCTGTATCAGGTGCTGTTATATCAGCTACTCCTTCAACTGTAATATTTGTATCTTTTTGAATATTTTTAATTGTGTATTGATTATTGTTATCTAATTGAACAGTTTCACCATTGACCTTAACAGCGAAATCTTTTGTTTTTGAATAGCCTTTATTTAATTTAAATGTTAATGTGCTTGATTCATTATAATCAACAACTGTATTACTAACACTTAAAGTATATCCAACTTGACTAGCTGGAACATTTACTTTGATTTCTTGTCCATTGGCAATATATACTTCTTTTTCAGATGATGCATAATAATTTTTACTATCTTTATATCTTACATAATACTTACCAGTAGATAATCCTTCTACAGTATTTCCAGTAATACTATGCCATTCATTTTCACCATCTTTTCTATATTCCATTGATGAATCAACATTATTTAATCTTCCATCTGTTCCACCTTTATATGTTGTTCCTGTGGCTGTTACAGATGTTGGTGCTTCTCTTTGGGCTTTGACAATTTCGAACGTTATTGTTTTTTGTTCAGGTAATTTATAATTAGAATTACTCAATCCAGTTGCAGTTGCAGTATATGTACCTACATCAGTTTGTTCCCCAGAAACAGTCACATTACATTCGTCATCTCCAACTCTATTAGTAACATTTGCTGTTGGAACATGTGGTTTACCATCATATGGAATTTTAAATGTATTTGTACCATCTAGTTCCCATGATAAAGTTGCTGTTCTTTGGGTAATAGTAATAAATTTTTGAGGAGCCCAGCCAGGCTTATAAAGATCGGATCCCGAATTATATATACTTAAATAATATTTTCCTACGTCTGGATATTCTTTATCTACCTCAACATCTGTATCTCGATAATAGTATTTAAATGAATATTGACAATTATTTAACTTACTTTCAGGGACAAGTTCTGGTTGCTCTCCATATTCCCATGTATATTTAACAATGCTAGGTGGAGTAGGTTTTGCTTTAGTCACAGTAAATTTAAGTGATTCTGTTGTTAAACTTAAATAATGATTATTTTCAGAAACTACTCCTCTAATACAATAAGTACCAGGTTTTAGACTGTTTAGCTCATCTAAACTTATTGATTTATATGCACTGTCGTCATCATCATATTTCTTATATTCGTAAGAAACACGTGCATCTGTTGGAACATAGTAATGACCATTTCCTGTATTCACTTCTACATATGGGCCAAATTTTGATTGATATCCTTGATAAGTATATTCACAACTATCTTGTTTATTCCAATTCTTATCTTTGAAATATATTTTATTTGTCCAATATTTTGCTTTCGTAATTGTGAATTCTCCAGAAACTGAAACTTGATCCATTGTTAGAGTTACTGAATAATCTCCTGGTTCTTTTGGTCTTTGTGATAATTGTTGTCCATTTTGATAATATGTTAATTTGTATGAATCTCCTGATATTGGAAAAACTATTGGTATTCTTACCATTGGCATTTTCAACCCAAGCATTGGTTCCTCTGTTATACTCTCCATTTTGTGTTTTTAATACTATTTTTGCTGTTGTAGTATCTGGATTCTGATAATCACATTCATTATTTCTTTCTTCTTCACTACAATAACCTTTTATTGTTTTTCCACTTTCATCGCTGTTATCAAGTACATAGTTCCATTTGTGAACATGTTTTGCTAAATAAATATATTGACCTTCACCATCATATTTAAGATCAACCTTGTATAATTTACCACTATTTTTTACAAACTTGATTTTATTCAAATCAGCTTTACTTACTCCTCTAGGAGAAATTCTATGTTTCTTTCCATCGTTTATTTCATAATCAATATCAATTGTAATAGCATTTCCATTATATTCTGAAAGATCAATGGTACCATTACTACCAAGTTTAACGTCTGTTCCACAATTTTCAAACGTGATATTTTTAAGTTTAAGTTACTGCCTCTTTAAGTTCTGTCCCTTTATTGTAAATACCTATACTATTTGCTTTAATTGTTGCATCATTAACATTCAAAACTCCCTCTATAGAGTTAAGTCCAACTTCATCAGATACAATCGTTCCACCACTACCATTGATTGTCATTGTTCCTGAATTTCCAACAAATCCGCATAGACTGTAAACATCATTTCCACTATAAGTAAATGTATGACCATTCATATTAATAGTTACATCAGTATTACTGTCAGCCCTAATAAAATCAAACCTTCCACTTTTTTCAGGATTATTAACAACATCGCCTAATATATTTAAAGCTATCGTTCCTTTTTTAGAGCTATCATATTGTATATAAACTTTTGTACCTGCATCAGCCCATGTAGAATATTTCTTAGTATAATACGTACCTCCAGGTAAATTATATGTTCCTGGTGTACTTGTACGATACGTATTTCCATCATTTGAAATATTAGTATCTGCCGCAAATACATTTACAGGCACTTGTGTAAAGACCATCATAAATGTAAGTACGCTTGCTATTATTTTCTTAATTTTTATCTTCATAACTTTCTTTTCCTCCCCTTATTAAAAATTATTATGTTTAAAACTACTTATTTATTTGTTAATAAAAAACCTCCCTTGTCTATTCATATTTTACTATTTATGATACTTTATTTTTTCATTTGTCGCGAAATGTCGTTTTTAGGGTGTGAAATGCAAAAAGACCTCTTTCGAGATCTCCTAATAAATAATTTTCAATATTTTAAAAGAAGTCCACTAGGGACTTCTAAGTAGTCTATTTTCTCCATTGAGATGGAGCAAATAATAATAACATCGGGAATATTTCAAGTCGTCCTGCTAACATATCAAAAGATAAAACAAGTTTTGATACATCCGATAATGATGAGAAATTTCCTACTGGACCAACAACATTCATTCCTGGACCAACGTTATTTAAACACGTTGCTACAGCTGAAAAAGCACTTGTAAAGATACTACAAAAATCATTAAGTAAATCACTAAATATCCTTGAATTAAACTTATGACATTACTATCAATTGGTTGATTTTCAAATTCAATTGTCTCTACACTATGAGGATGTAATGCTTTTCTTAATTCTTTACGAGCACTTTTACAATACATGACGATTCTAGAAATTTTAATTCCTCCACCTGTTGATTCTGAACTTGCTCCAACGAAAGTTAAAACAAGAATAATCACTTGTGAAAGTAATGGCCATTTACTATAATCAACAACCACAAATCCTGTTGTTGTAAATAATTAAAATGTTCTGTTACTTTAAATTCAACAGCTTCTACTTCACCATCAACAATTTTATAAAGTGTTTTAACAGCTGAATCATGATCTTTAGTCATTTTAGCACGTACATATCTAATAATTTGACTAGCAACAATTTTCTTTGGTGCAACAATACTATCAACCTTTAACACATCTGATAATCCTAATTTCGATTTAGATTTTATGAGTTTCGCAATTGTCTTTTTATGATATAAGCTTTTTGCGGATAATGATAAAACAATATTTTCTTCATCTAAACCTGTAAGTGCTAAAACAGCATCTGTATTTTCAATACCTTCTTCATTTAATAATTCATCATCACTACCATCTCCATGGATAATAGTGACATAAGGCAATTTTTCTGCCAGAACCTGACAACGATTTTTATCCTTTTCAATAATTTTAACTTTAATTCCTTGTGTTGATAATTGTTTTGATAAATAATAGGCAATCTTACCGCCACCAATAATAATAACATTTTTAATACGATTTGTGATAGCACCGATATCTAAACAAAATCTTGATAAATCTCGATGTGTCCCTGTAATATATAAATGATCACCTGGTTTGATAGCGTAATTTCCATCTGGAATAATAACATCTTCATTATGACTAACAGCACATACTAAGATATTTGTTTTTGTAATTTTATGTAATTGATTCAATTCTATTCCTTTTAAACGACTTTGATCTTCCACAAAGAATTCAGCAAGCTCAACTTTTCCTCTTGAAAAAGTATCCACTTTAACAGCTGAAGGAAAAGATAGAACACGGCGAATTTCACTTGCTGCTTCAAGTTCAGGATTAACAATCATTGAAAAACCTAATTGATTTCTCATAAAATCACGTTGTGATGAATAATCAGGGTTTCTAACACGTGCAATAGTGTGTCTTGTTCCCATTTTTTAGCCATTAATCCTGCTAAAATATTTAATTCATCTGAAGTAGTTACACAAATAATAAGGTTAGCATCTTCTGCTCCTGCTTCCATTAATATATCATATGAACCGCCATTACCTACAACACCTATAACATCATATTGGTTTACAACTTCTTCTACTTTAGTTGCATTTTGATCAACAACAATAATATCATGATCTTCATTTGACATATGTTTAATAAGTGTTTTTCCGACTTTACCGGCTCCCAAAACAATGATTTTCATAAAAAATGAAATCCCCTTAATACAGATAGATATTTTTACCCTTTTTCTTTAATTACTCAACCTATTTTACATTAACCAAACTAAATATCAATGAAAAAATTATTTTTATACAGTATAATAAAAAACTCCACTATATCGTGGAATTTTCATTATTTTTCAACTGCATTATTTACAATAATACGGCTTGCTTGCATACGAGATAAATCTCTTTTGAATCCTTCTAAATCAATTTTTTCTAAAACTTGTTCTTTAGTCATTTGATTAGCTTGTGCAACCATATTTAATTGTTCTTCTAATACTTCTTCAGTAACAACAATATTTTCAACAGCAATAATTTCATCAATTAAAGCTTCTAATTTAGCTTGTTGAGTAGCAGATGGTTTCATTTGTTCTCTTAATTTTTCTTCATCCATACCTGTCATTTGTAAGTATTGATCTAATTGAATTCCTTGAGCCATCATTTGATTTGCCATATAAGACATTTGTCTATCTAATGCCTCATCAATTGCATCATCATCTAATTCAACTTCACTATCTGCCATGAAAGCATCAAAAATTGTATTTTCTTTTTGTGCTTCATATTGTTGATCATGTTGTTGTTGTAAACCTTCATTAATATAAGCTTTTAAATCTTCAACTGTTTTAATTTCAGGTACACCTAAACCTTCAACAAAATCATCATTTAATTCAGCTTCTTTTTTTACAGATAATTTTTTAACTGTTACTTTGAAAACAACATCTTGTCCAGCTAAATCTTCTGCTTGATAATTTTCTGGGAAAGTTAAGTTTAAATCTCTTGTTTCATTAACTTTCATACCAATCATTTGTTCTTCAAACCCTGGAATAAATGATCCTGAACCAATTTCTAAATCATAATCATTTCCTGTTCCACCTTCAAAAGCAACATCATCTTTTAAACCAACAAAATCGATTGTAGCGATATCACCGTTTTCAACAGTATCTCCATCTTTTTCTTCTGTTTGACTTGATTGAGCTAAAATCATTTGAATTTGTTGTTCAACTTCTTCATTAGATACAGGTACTTTTTCTACTTTAAATTCAATTCCTTTATAGTTACCTAATTTAATTACTTTACTCATTTATCTATTTCCTTTCATTATATGCCTGTTTATTCTATCATAAAGAAAACTTCTTGTCTTTATTTAATCTTAATATCCTTAATATTATTTAAAGTAATTGTTGAATATCCTGACATATCTGTTTCGGTTGTAATATTTTCATGATTTAAATAATCTTCAACATTTAATTCAATAATACGATCATCATCTAAAACCAATTTACATCTTGACATACGATCTAATGAAAGTGGGACATTAACAATTTCATCATCTTCTTCAATTCCTAGATCTCTCATAATCGTTTCAACTTCTTCTTGTGCGTTATAATCATCACCCATGACCTTCTTCGCAATTTCCATTGGTTTTAATGGTAAATGTTCCATTACTAAATCAATCATTTCTTTTTTGACCATAGCTGTTGGATCACCTTCAAAAACGTTATATTCACTATCAACCTTTTTAACAACTTTATTGACAATACTCATTTTTTGTTTATCTGTTAATTTAGGTTCACCTTTAATATATTGTTCATTAAGATAATAGCCTGGTTTTCCATCTATTTGAAATCTTTTTTCAATTAAAGAAACTGTGTTTTTATCAACATTGATAATAATCGCTTCTTCAACAGCTGAAGTTTTAGGTGGAAGACTTTGTCTATTAACAAATTTAATAAATCTTTTACCATCTACTTCTTCCACAATAGAAATAGGGGTCACTTTATAATTTAACTTCATGATGAGAATCATCTTTTCTCCATCTACTTTACATTCAACAAACATTAAATTACTATTAGGCATTTCTTCAACATATTTGCTGACAGCAAATAGATCTTGAGCAATCTTTTTAGATTCAGCAATAAATTGTTCATCATCAATGATCATATTTCTAGCTGCTTGTAATAAATGATGTTCACTTCCTACAACGAGTTCTTTAATGGTTGTATTCGTTAAACATTTTTCTATTTTTTATCATAATATTCAGTTGTTCCTTCTATTAAATCAATAAATTGATCAGAATAAATAATTTGACTATGTTCCATATCGAGCATATGAATTAATATCTTATCTATAATTGTTGTATTCATCTTTATCACCGAATGTAGTATATCATAATTTTTTTATTTTAATATATAATGGATGTGGTGAAGTCTATGAAAATTATAATTGCTGATGCAAAAAGTTTAAAAGAAAAAGCATTTTCCTATTGAAAAACAAACACCATTGTTTTTTAATAAAGCAGAATCTTTAAGAAAACAATTAAAAGAATTAGATATTAATCAAATTCATGATTTGATGAAGATTTCTTTTAAACAATCTTCATTAATTTATGATTATTTTCATAATGAGGAAACTTTTGCAGCCATAAATTTATTTAATGGCATTGTTTTTAAACATCTTGATTTAAAGAATTATCAAAAAGAAGAGTGGGATTATTTAGATAAGCATTTACTAATTAATTCTCCACTTTATGGAATTTTACGTTATAATGATGCTGTAAATTATCATCGTTTAGAAATGAAACATAAATTAAATGAAATAAATTTATATCAATATTGGTATAAAGAACTAAATGATTATTTAAAAAATGAAGATGTTATTCTTTCTTTAAGTACGAAAGAATATGAAAAAATGTTTGATCTTCCAATCATTCAACTTGATTTTGTGATAAGAAATGGGCATACTTTTAAACGAAATGCCGTGTATTTAAAAAAAGCAAGAGGAATGATACTCAATTATTTGATTGAACATCATATTGAAGATATTGAACAAATAAAAGAAATTGTGATCGATGATTATCATTTTAGTGAAGATGATTCAAATGATGATCATTGGGTTTTTATAAAAAATGAAAAAATGAAATACATCAAAAAATAGGAGGTTATTTATCATGTATAAAGTTGGTGTTTTAGGAGCAGGTACATGGGGTATGGCTGTCGCAAGAGTGTTATGCAATCGTCATCATTCAGTGATGGTTTGGTCGGCTTTACCTCAAGAAATTGAATATATTCAAAAAAACAGAACACATCCAAAATTACCTAAATTAGAAATTCCTGATGATATGGAATTTACAACAGATATTAAAGAAGTATGCAATAGCGAGTATTTAGTGGTTGCTGTTCCTTCCATTTTATGAGAAGTACAATGGAAACAGCTAAAGATTATATCAAAGATCAAATCTTAATCGATCTTGCTAAAGGGGTTGAAAAAGATAGTCTTTATACAATGTCTGAAATTATTCGAGATGTTTTAGGAAATCAAGCAAAAATCGTAGCTCTATCAGGTCCAACCCATGCTGAAGAAGTTGTAAGAGATATGCCTTCAACCATTGTTTCAGCTTGTGATGATTTAGAAGTTGCTGAAAAAGTACAAAATCTTTTCCAAGATACATGCATGCGTGTTTATACAAACATTGATGTCCGCGGGTTGAATTATGTGGTGCTTTAAAAAACATCATTGCTTTAGCAGCTGGTATTTCCCATGGGTTAAATTATGGTGATAACACTCGTGCTGCCCTTATTACGCGTGGTCTTTCTGAAATGACACGTTTAGGAACAACAATGGGATGCCTTGAACAAACATTCCATGGTCTTGCTGGAATTGGTGATTTGATTGTCACAGCAACAAGCGTGCATAGTCGTAACTTTAAATGTGGAACATTAATTGGACAAGGTTACAATGTTGATGATGCTACAAAAGAAGTTGGTATGGTCGTTGAAGGTTTAAACGCTTTACCTGCTGCAATGCAACTTGCTAAAAGATATGATGTAGAAATGCCAATTACTGCCATGGTCGATGCTATTGTTAAAGGTAAAGTTAGTCCAAATGAAGCAGTCAAGGCATTAATGAATCGTGATCGAAAAACAGAGCTAACAAAGTCTGTTGCAGATATTAATTTTGAAAATAGTATTATTAAAAGCAAAAGAGGGTTAGGTATGAAAAGAGTTATTACTTATGGTACATTTGATTTATTACATTACGGACATATTAATTTATTAAAACGTGCGAAAGCTTTAGGTGATTATTTAATTGTTGCTGTTTCAACTGATGAATTTACACGTTTGAAAAAAGATAAAAAATGTTATTTCTCTTATGAACAAAGAAAAGGTCTACTAGAATCTGTACGTTTTGTAGATTTAGTTATTCCTGAAGAAAATTGGGATCAAAAAATCAAAGATATTAAAGAATATCATATTGATACTTTTGTTATTGGAGATGATTGGAAAGGTAAATTTGATTATCTAAAAGATGAGGGTGTAGAAGTTATTTATTTACCAAGAACTCCTGAAATTTCTACAACTCAAATTAAAGAAGATTTACATCATACAGAAGAAAAATAAAGACTATAGCAATCGCTATAGCTTCTTTTTTATAAAGGATTGTTATGAAAAAATCATAACAATTCTTTTTGATTTAAATAGTTTTCTAAAAATTCAAAGAATCTTTCCATTTGTTGATCAGTTCCAATCGTAACTCTTAAATACTGATCAATCAATGGTTTATTCCAATGACGCACAATAATGCCTTCTTTTCTAAGCGCTAAAAATAATTCTTCCCCATCAATCTTTGGATGTTTTACAAATACAAAGTTAGCATAACTATCTGGAACCACAAATCCTAATTCTTTTAGTTTCGTTTTTGTATATTCTCTTGTTTGAATTACTTTTTGACATTTTTCTTTCATATCTTGAACTATTTAAAACAGAAACAAATCCAATTTGTTGAGTTATATAATCAATAGGATACGAGTTAAAAGAATTCTTTACATCATATAAATGAGAGATTGCTTCTTTATTTCCTAAAGCTACTCCTAATCTAGCTCCAGCAAAAGATCTTGATTTAGAAAACGTTTGAATAACCACTAAATTTTCATATTGATGAATAAGTGGGACACATGATTGTCCTCCAAAATCAATATAAGCTTCATCAACAACAACAATACTGTCTGGATTACTTTTTAAAACTTCTTCTATAAAATCTAAAGAAACAAGTAATCCTGTTGGTGCATTAGGATTAGGAAAATAATTCCTGAATTTGGTTGTTTAAAATCTTCAACATACATTTTAAAATCTTGATCCAAAATAATTTCTTTATAATTCATTTGGTAAAGATCACAATAAACTGGATAAAATGAATAAGAAATATTTGGAAATAATACTGGATCACTTCCATTAAAAAATGTTAAAAATGTAAGTGCTAAAACTTCATCTGAACCATTTCCTAAAAAAACTTGTTCATCTTTTAAACCATGATACTTAGCTAAAGCATGTCTTAATTCTTCTCCATCACTATTTGGATAAAGTTTTAATTTTTCAATATCGATTTCTTTTAAAATATCTTTTATTTGTTTACATGGACCATATGGATTTTCATTCGTATTTAATTTAATCATATTGTTGATTTTTGGTTGTTCACCTGCTACATATGGTTCTACTTGTCTTAATTTATCTTGCCAACTCATTGTTATTCCCCCTCTAACATATCGTTGATGACTTCATAAACATAATCAACTTGTTTTTCTGTCTTTTCTTTTATTTGTTTTTCTACACGATTAAAAGTATAAGCATGATCAGCTTTTTCAAACATATCTAAATCATTATAAGAATCTCCTATACAATAAGAAATCACTTCTTGATTTAATAATGAACAAAGCTTTTTAAGTCCACTTCCTTTAGTACAATCTACTGTAATATCTAAATAAACAACATTAAGTGTTGCATGAATACCTACATATTTTTGGTGGATTTGTTTTTGAATTTCAAGTATTTCATCTAATTTTTCTTGTGGATGAAAAGCACATACAATATCAATATCAATATCATCTTGAGTATGATCTAATATTTCTAAAAAATCACCTGCTATTTCTTGATAACCATTTTCTGTTAAAATACATGTTTTTTGATTTATATATCCATATGTTTGTTGACCATCAAAAAAATGTATAATTTAGATAAGGATATTTTTGATAACTTTCTTTAAGTATTTCTTTAGCAATTTCATTTTTTATTTGTTTTCGATAAAGAACTTGATCATTTTGATCAACAATCATTGCTCCATTATTTAAAACAAGATAATCATATTCAAAATGTGGTGTGATAAGTTTTGTTTCTTGAATATTTCTTCCTGTACAAAATGAAAAATAATGACCTTGTGTTCTTAATTTTTTTACAGCTTCTTGATCTTTATAAGTAATGGGTAAATTGTCATTAGCAATTGTTCCATCAATATCACTAAATAATATTTTTTTCATATCTTCTCCTTAAGCTAAGTCTAAAAATAATTGATATAAACGATCATGATTTTCATTTTTTTCAATTAAAGCTTCTTCAATATTTTTAGATATAATTTGATTATCTTTCATACAGATACATAAACCACTTTTTCTTTTTTCTAATAAACAAATGGCTTCTTCTGCCATTTTAGATGCTAAAATACGATCTTCAGGAACAGGTGATCCACCTCTTTGAATATGTCCCAAAACAATTGATCTTCCTGAATATCCAGTTTCTTCGCTAATACGATTAGCTAGTTTTTCAACATCTAATATTTTTTCACTTACAATAAGTATCGCATGTTTTTTATGATACTCTTCTTCACAAATTTTAAGTTCTTCAATAATTTTATTTTCATCATACTCTGTTTTATCTGTAATAACAATTTCACTACCACATGCAATTGCAGAATATATAGCAAGATTATCTGCATGATTTCCCATAACTTCAACAACAAAACAACGATGATGTGAACTAGACGTATCTCTTAATTTATTAACAGCATCGATAATGTTATAAAGTGCTGTATGAAAACCTATTGTTTCATCTGTTCCATTAATATCATTATCAATTGTTCCAGGAATAGCAATACAATCAATTCCTTTTTGACTAAGTGCTAAAGCTCCTTTATAACTTCCATCTCCCCCAATAACAACAAGCCCATCTATCCCTCTTTGTTTAAGCTGATGAATTGCTTGTTCTTGAACTTTATCTTCCTTAAATGAAAGTAATCTTGAAGATTCTAAAATAGTTCCCCCTTTAGATAATATCTCAGAAACATCACTATACCCTAATTTTTTGATATTCCCTGCTACTAATCCTTTATATCCTTCATAAACACCATAAACCTCAAAACCTCTTTTTATTCCTACACGAACAATAGCACGAATAGCCCCATTCATTCCTGGTGCATCTCCTCCTGAGGTTAAAACTGCAATTTTTCTCATCGATTCACCTACTTTTTCCCTATAATTATCCCTATTATACTTGTTTTACATAAAAAGAAAAAGCCAATTTCTTGGCTTTATATAAATTTTTCTAAATTTAAATTTGAATCATAAGAAAATTTTAAACGATATGTATCTTTATAATTAAATATTCTTATTGAAGATTGATCGTTTCCTTTTGATTGTGTCATTCCTTTTCCATAATGAGAAAGTGTTTCTTTTGTAATTTCAGCTTCATTATTTTTTAAATCATTTAATGTTTTTTGAATTAATTCTTGATTATCTTTTTCATTAAATAGTGTAATGATTTGATTTATTTTTGTAACTTGTTGATTTAATTGTTGATAGTCCATCATCTAATTGTTGAATATCATTTAAATGATATTCAAACTGTAATTGGCTTTCTTTTGATAAATCATAATCATAAGAAATACTCATTGTATTTTGTTTATCTAAAGAAATATCATATTGAACAGATACATAAAGATTATTATTATTTGTTATTTGAAACAAATATTCTGAATCCATATTTTTTGTTCCAACTATTTTTTCTAAAGACGATTCCATGTTATTAATCTTATTGACATATTTTTTACTATTTTTAACATTTTTTGAAAATTCTTTTAAGGAATCATATTGATATACAACTGTTTCTTGATTTGATTTTGTATATGTTTTTAATGTTGCTGTTTGATTGATTCCACTATCAGATAATGTATTAAATGCAAAGAAATAAGAAATTCCCATAGGTAAGAAAACAAATGCAATAATCAAAATTGGATAAATGAATGCGTATTTTCTTTTAGGGGTACGTTTCATTGGTTGATAGCCAGATTGAGGTGTTCCACAATAAGGACATACTTTTGCATTACTTGGTATATTTTTATGGCATTTTGGACATTTTTCATATTTTATCAATCCTTTCTTTTAATCTTGGTATATTTGGTCTAGCCAAGATGAAGTTTATCAATATAATCCTGTTTCTTTTCTTTTTGTTTTTTGCTTGGTAATGAATA
>ENA-OQIO01001013-OQIO01001013.1-human-gut-metagenome-genome-assembly--contig:-NODE-1013-length-14428-cov-1.455772_pt1 | contig 14428 bp, 14 predicted proteins | sample MGYA00242573_ERZ504737 | MGnify/ENA primary metagenome ERZ504737 (study PRJEB26092, sample SAMD00036203) | human gut metagenome | host: Homo sapiens | study: EMG produced TPA metagenomics assembly of... | reverse complement strand
TACAAGGGCGACAATGGTGGCAAGAAGAAATTTTGCGTTTCAACACAGCACTATTCATTTGCGGTTAACGCTTTGTTGATTTAATAAAAAAATTTGGTCAGGATGAATATGATTTCAGCTTAAGGGAAACACAAACATATGAGATTATTGAAGATGTAGCCAGAATGAGAAGTGAGATAGGAATTCTTTTTTTGAATGATTTTAATGAAAAGGTTATAACTAAGATTTTAAAATCATATGATTTGGAATTTCATCAGTTATTTGTTGCCAACCTCATGTTTTCATAAGCAGAAACATCCTTGGCACAAGAATCAGGTGATTACCAATGAAGAACTTGAACAATATCCATATCTGTCATTTGAACAGGGGGAGCATAACTCATTTTATTTTTCTGAAGAGATTTTTTTCAGCAACAGAGCGAAAAAAGAACATTCGTGTAAGAGACAGAGCAACTTTATTTAATCTTCTTATAGGTTTGAACGGATATACAGTGTGTAGCGGTGTAATTGACAAAAACTAAATGGAAAGGATATTATTGCTGCGCCATTGGCGGATGAAAGCGATATGCGAATCGGATACATTACACATAAAAAAGGACGAATCAGTAGATTGGGAACAACATATCTGGAAGCACTGAATAAGTATTTTAATTAAAGGCTTGCCCAATAAATTGAAATAAGCAATATTAGAGAAATGCGCCACAAATAAGTAGGAAAACAAGATAACTTGTAGCGCATTTAATAATTTATAGGCTTGTCCAATGAATTAAAGTAAACAATCATATCAAAATTCTCAAAAGTCATGTTATTCATAGCTTAAAACTATGGCAAAACATAAAAAACAGATATTATATTATTTTAATCTCTTATGCTAGAATCTATCCATGGCAATTAAGCAGTAAAAATATAAAAATATATAGGATTTAACGGAGGAAGAATATGAGCAATATAAAAACACCTTTTAGATATGATTTTGTAGGAAGCTTCTTAAGACCGGAGAAACTTAAGAAAGCAAGAAAGCAGTTCGACGATGGAGAGATAAGGGTACGAAGAACTGAAAAAGGTTGAGGATGAAAGTATAACAGACTTAATTACAAAAGTTAAAGAATTAGGGTATCACGTAATCACAGATGGAGAATTCAGACGTGCGACATGGCATCTTGATTTTATGTGGGGATTCGACGGAGTGGGACATACACCAACTAAGACAGGTTTACCTTTCCACGGTGAAGACGCAATGGTTGATGACACATATTTGGTAGGAAAAGTTGGCATAAAAGGAGAGCATCCTTTCGTAGAACATTTCAAATTCGTAAAACAGTTTGAAGATGAAAACACAGTTGCAAAGCAGACTATGCCATCACCTGCACAGTTTTTGGCACAGTTTACAATGCCATTAACAGAGAACATACATTAAAATATTATGCTACAGATAAGGAATTAGCAGAGGATATTGTAAAAGCATACGGCAAGGTTATTAATGATTTGTATGAAGCAGGATGCAGAAACATACAGTTAGATGACTGTACATGGGGAATGATGGCAGATAAGTCAGGACATTTTGCCATACGGAACAACCACAGGAAGGATTAATTGAAATCCAGAAAGCACACAAGGATATTAATAATAAGGTTATCGCAAATGCACCTAAAGACATAGTAATCAACACACATGTATGTCGTGGAAATTTCCATTCAACATATGCTAACAGCGGAGCATATGACCCGGTAGCAGATATATTGTTCGGTGAGGAAAATGTAGATGCATATTATCTTGAATTCGATGACGAGCGTTCAGGAGGATTTGCACCGCTTGCAAAAGTGTCAGGAGACAAAAAAGTAGTATTAGGACTTATTACAACTAAGTCACCTAAGTTAGAAAATAAAGAGGAAGTAATAAATAGAATACATGAAGCAGAAAAATACATTCCATTAGACAGATTATACTTAAGTCCTCAGTGTGGATTTGCTTCTTGTGAAATCGGCAACAAATTAACAGCAGAAGAACAGTGGGCTAAACTTAAATTTGTAAAAGAAATCGCAGAAGAAGTTTGGGGATAGTAATAACTGCAAATTAATATTTGAAATTTTTCAAGAATCTGTTACAATATACTTAACAAAAGGGCAAAAAAGTTAGATTAAACCTAACCGCCTTGTTTGTAAGATGTTCAAATAAACGCCTTTACCATCCAAAGCAAAGGGCGTTTATTTTTTGTCAAATTATAAACTAGCGATATAACGGTACAAATAACAATGGTGTAAGTAAACAAGTCGGAATATGTAACCATGAGCTAACCTCCTTTCCGGCGATTAGCATAACGCCCCTTTTGCCCCTTGGGTAAGTATATTGTTTCCTATATATTTTGTATATTCTATTTTCTATATTCAGGTATTTTTAATAACAACTTAACCATTTCAATTGCTTTAAGTTTTCCTTCTTCATTTAATTGATTAAAATAATTACTGAATGATTTCTCATTAGATGTAATTGCATTATAATATTTTAATGAGCGACTAAGTAGCATGTCTAAATCATCATTTAAATCAGTAATTGAAACATCTAAAGCGGTTGATATCTTTTGCAAAGTTTCTAGTTTAGGATTCAAAATGTTAAGTTCATATTTTCTTATTGTTGCGGCAGAAATAGATGGATTGCATAATTCGCCCAGTTGTTTTTGAGTTAATCTCTTTTGCTTTCTAATGCGCTTAATATTTTCACCAACAGTCATTTTTATTCTCCTTATTGTGTAGTTAAAAAAATAGAAAAAAAGTCATAGAAGTGACTGCTTAAAACTATAACAGTTATTAAAGTGACTGTCAATAATAAACTAGCTAGCTGATGATATGAAGAGTAAACTTAATAGGGGTCAGTTTGTGAAAAAAAGCCTCCTTCCAATGTATTATAATGTAACTATGAAAGATTCTAATAACAGTGGATAACTAGAATCAAAAGTAGAAACATTAAAATACAAGTAGAAGGAGGTTTTTTGTTATGAAAAATTGGCAGAAAAAAGTACTTGCTGTTGTACTTGCAGTAGCACTGATTGTAACAGGCTTTGCAACATCGACTTTTATGGATGGCAACAGTAACAAAGTAGTAAAAGAAACAACAGTTTCTAAAACAAATGATAACAAGTCAGATGTGGCAAAGGCAGACATTGTATCGACCAAGGATACTAAGACTGAAAAGTCTAAAGAACCTAATGTGTCTGAGAACAAAAACAATTTGGATAATAAGATAGGAGACCCGGACAAGAAGGTTGACTATCAGAAGATTATCCGTGAGACTAAGGACGAAGATTACAGAAAAATCGTAAAGGTTAAAAAAGGCGGCTTTGTTGTAATTAGAAAAGAAGAACAAGAACACTAAGCCTATAGAAGAAGAACAGTGGTACAAAGATGCCAAAGCCACAGGCAGTGAAGTTATTATGGAAGATACTGTAAAGGATGATAATGGAAAAGAAGTTAAGCAGGTATCTTACAAAATAACAACAGAAGAAAAAGATATTTGGAGCATAGTAGATAATACAAACAATCAGAATGCAGTAGAAATAGCTGAACCTGTGTACAAATATTATACAAGTGAAGAATCAGTTCCATCTGCAGAATACAACAAAGGTATGGAAAAGCAGTGGTACTTAAAAGACCAGAAACTTGAGTCAGTATGGGGCAATGAAGACTATGGAAATACTGCAGGTGAAGGAACAGTAGTAGCTGTTATTGATACAGGTGTGGATTACAACCATGAAGACCTTCAGGATAATATATGGACTAACAGCGCAGAGGTAAGCGGAACAACAGGTGCTGATGATGACAACAATGGATATGTAGATGATGTACACGGAATTAACCTAATAGATCCTAATGAAACACCTATGGATGACCATGGTCACGGAACACATGTGGCAGGTATTATTGCCATGGAAAACAACAATGTAGGAGGAGTGGGTATAGCCTACAAATCTAAGATAATGCCAATTAAGGCAGGGGGTTCAGATGGAACATTTAATTCTACAGATATCGCAAAGGGAATAGAATATGCATATAAGAATGGTGCAGATGTAATTAATATGTCATTTGGTTCATATGCCCATTCAGCTTTAATAGAGAATGCATTACAGGATGCATTTAATAGTTGCGTACTTGTTGCAGCGGCAGGAAATTATGGAATACCAACAGCAGATTGTCCATTAGGAGGGCAAAATACGTATCCTGCATCATATTCTTATGTAATAGGTGTAATGGCATATGATGAAAATAATAAATTTGCAAGTTTCTCTAACTGGGATTATAAACCTAATGCCAATGCAGAGTATGAAGTAGTAGCTCCGGGTGTTAGCGTATATAGTACACTTCCTAACGGACGTTATGCATCATGGAATGGTACATCTATGGCAGCGCCTATGGTATCAGCGGAGGCAGCCATACTTAGAAGCTCATTAAAAGACAAAGATACATATTCATCAAGATATATAATGGGGCAGTTAGTGGGAGCCACAGAGGACACAATAACTTATTACAATGAGGATGTTAAAAAAACATATAACTATAAGAAATTATCACTAACAGCTTCATTAACTAATAAGCCTAAACCTAATATTACAGTAGATGAAATATATGCTTTTGATTCAGAAGATATATCAAAGTCAAATAATGGTGACGGAATAATTCAGCGGTGAAACAATAGACTTGGCAATAGGTCTTCGTAATCAGTGGGGAGCAGCAAAGGATGTTACCATAACAGTTAATGCTACAACTAACGGAATGGATAACCAATATGTAGAATTCATATCTGATAATGAAGTAGCAATAGATGAAATAGGAAGCTTTGGAACCCAGAATAATGGTTTCATATACAATGGCTCAAAAACAGTAATAGGAGTAGAACACCCTATAAGAGTAAAGATAAAAGAAAATGCACCTAATGATTTAAAACATAAAATTTAATATAAATTATAGGGCAAAGAATGGATTAGATGAAAAAGACGGTACTGTTTATACCCAATTAAAAGATACAGCATATACCATACATATAGTAAAGGGAATAATTCTTTCAGGAGAAATAAAGAACGATGTTACATTAACGGAAGACAATTATTATATAGTTCAAAATTCTCTTTTTATTCCTAAAGGAGTAACTGTAAATGTAGAAGAGGGAACAAAAATACAGTTCTGGGAATCAGATCAGTATTCAGTGTATGGAGATAACGATATAGCATATATATCTGTACAAGGAAGAATGAATTTTAATGGAACAGAAAGTAAACCAATTGAATTGTTCACTGGAAAAAATTTTGAAGATTATAGGGTTCAGGTTGAGAAGGTGGTTCCGGGAACTATAGATATGAATTATGTAAATATTGAAAATCCCTATATTGATATAAGTAGTGGTTCACATTTGAATTTTACACAAAATTACGACTATGTAAAAAAACGTGCTTATAGTAATGATGGTGGTACAGTTGAAGAAGAAGATAGTCCTAAAATAAATGCGACCTATCTTGAAAAATCTAAAATATCGAATTTGCGCGCAACAAGAAATGAATGGGTTGGAACGAAATCTATTGTTAGTGGAGAATTTAACAATGTATTATTTGATAATTGCGAAAATTATTATAGTAACATTAAGGCAAATAATTGTACTTTTTTAATTAATGAAGCAAAAAAAAATACTTCTGCTGGGATTAAAATGTTTCCATCTCAAATGTCAGTAAATAGTTTTCAATACAGAAGACCGTATATGGAAGTAGCGAGTAGAATAGGAACGTTAAATGGAAAAAAATATGTGATATATAATTTGGATCAATATTTTTATGAGTATAATTATGTTGGCTCAAATATGCTCAACTATAATGCTATAGAAAAAGCAATAAGTATGAATGGAGGTCATTTGTCAACCGTAGGTTTAGATGAAGAAATCACAAATTTATTGGGAGATATGTTTAAGGACATTTATGGTAATGATGTTAATGAATATTTGAAATTGATAAATGGTTATTATTTTGATACAAAAAGTGGAGATACAGCATCTGTTAATGGGGAAAAACCAGGTGCTGAAATCAATGCATCAGTGTCAAATCCACTTGCTGTGTATCGCGTATATCTTAGAAAATCAGAAAAAATAAATACAGAAAACTAATGAAAAAGAATATGTATATTTACCACATATCTTAAATGATGCAGTTGATAATATTACAAGATATGTTTTGGCAGAGTATCCAGCAGATATAGACGATTCAAAAATTAAAAAAATAAATACAGATCCTGAATATTTAGGTGAGCTAGATAACACAAGCTTTATGGGAAATACAGTGCTAAATAGATTAATTTGTACAGATACATCTGAATGGATGAAAATGTTTAACAGTAATTCTAGAGACTTTGTATATTCAGCACAAAATAATTATTGGGGAACAAACGATGAAAGACTGATAAACAAGCAGATTATTGATTTTGATACGAATACAAATTGTGGAGATATTATTACAAGCCCATATTTAGATAAGCCATCAGAGGAAACTTATCCTTGTGTTTCTGATATTTACATTACAGATAAGAATGGTGATAAGGTAGACACTGTTGGTAACGGAACATATGATGTTCATGTATTATTTAACAGAGATATGGATAAGAACACAGATCCTATGGTTTCTTACGGACCGGATGCTCTATATACTGATTATACATTGAAAGGACAGTGGAATAGTAGTAGAGAATGGGTTGGTAAGATGCCGATTAAGGTTCTTATTAATCAGGGACATCAGTATTTCAGAGTTAAAGATGCTGTTGCAGCAGATGATCATTGGCTTACAACAGGAACAGACTGGGGAAGATTTGAGTTTGATGTTACAGCAAGTGGAGCGGAAGCTTTAACACTTCAGTCAGAAGGAAGAGTTGGAAGTATTTATCTTAACTGGACACAGGATGAATACGATACAATGGCAGGTTACAACATTTATAGAAGCGAAACAGGGGAGGAAGGAAGCTTTAAGAAGATTAATTCATCTATTTTGTCATCAGAAGAGAAAGAATATGAAGACAAAAAGTCGAGGCAGGAAAGAAGTATTATTATTACTTTACAGTAGTAGATACGGCAATGTCTGAATCAAGACCTTCTAATATTACTTATAGTACAGCAGTAGATGATAAACCACCGGTTATTAAACATACACCACTTAAGTCCATAATTAATGGAGTAGGTGCTACTGTTACAGCTACAGTTAAGGATAACATAGGTGTTGAAGGTGTTACATTGTTTTATCGAATGGAAGGAGAAGATAATTTTAAATCAGTTCCAATGAACAATACTACTGGTAATTATTATAATGCTCATATTAATGCAGAAGATATAACTGTTGGAAATCTTCAGTACTATATTGAAGCTACAGATGGAATTAATTATGCATACAACGGAAGTGTAACTGAACCAAATGTTATACCGGTAGAGTCTAAGGCGTTTGTGTCATCAGTTAAAGCTGATAACGGAGAAGTTGGCAAGAGCATGACAGGTATAGTCAAAGGTGTAAACTTTAATGAGTCAGACAGGGTTGTAATAGATGATAAAGAAGTTGATACAGAATATGTATCTGCCAAGGAACTTAAGTTTACTTTCAAACCTGAATATATGGGCAAGAAGAAGGTAGAGTTAACAGAAAATCAGGTAGTTGTGGCAAGTATTGATGATGCATTTGATGTAACGGATTCTAATGTGAAAGTTTATAATGAGGATACTATTATAACTAAAGAATTAGCAAAATCACAGAACTCATATTTAAAGACTAACTTTAATGGAAAAATTAATAGTTTAGAGGTGACTTTAAAAGACGGTGACAAATATTTTTCTTCATCATTAAGTTATATAAGTGGAAATAGTTCAGGAAATACTTATAAATATAAATTTAATAATCAGAGTATAAATGGTGGAAAACTGGGATATTTTGAATATTATAACGAATCTACCGAAGTTCGACCTGAAGTAATCAGTGTTAAGATTAATGGTGTGGAAGTAGAAAACTTAGATTATGATTCTGAAAGAATATCATTTATTGAACAGAGTGAATACGTTCCTGTAAATGATATTAAAGTTAAAAAATCAAGTGCTACTTTAGATATAGGAGATTCATTTACACCTAATGTAACAGTTTTACCTGATAATGCCACATATCATGATTATGCAGATTATAGCTATGATTCAAGTGTACTTAAACAGAATGATGATGGTTCATTTACGGCAATTCAGAGTGGAAGTACTACAGTTACGGTTAGTTGTGATGGAAAAACAACATATATTGATGTTCAGGTTAACGAACTTCCTGTTAAAGAGATTACTTCTGAACAAAACAAGTATTCAGGAACTGTAGGCAATATTGTTACGATCAAGTTACAGGCTAAGCCAATAGAGTCAATAGCAACTATTAACTGGTCTTATAACGATTCAGTTAAACTTGTTCAGTCAACAGACAATGGTAGAACTTGTGTATTTGAATTAACTAAAACTGGTTCTACTACAGTAACAGCATATTATAACAATGCTAAGTGTGAAATCCCAATTGAAATATTTAAGGATGAAGCATATGTGGAATTTGGACAGGATATTGTAACAATGTATGCTGATGAAACATATACAGCTGATGCACAGATTAGAAACGAAACAAGTAACCAGAAGAGAAATATTCAGTGGACATCAAGTAATGCGGCAGTTGCAACAGTTAATTCAGATGGAACTATTACAGCCGTAGGTAATGGATATGCAGTTGTTTCTGCATCGCTTGAAAAGAGCAGCCAGAAGGCAAGCATTATTGTTCTTGTTAATTCAAGTGCCACAAGCTATGAATTAGGCGACGTAAATATGGACGGAAAAGTAACGGCAGTAGATGCTATGCTTACTTTGAAATTAGCATTAATTGACAATCCTACAGATGCAATAACAGGACTTGCTGATGTTAACGGAGACGGAAAGATAACAGCGGTAGATGCTATGAGAATATTGCAATACGCTACAGGAGAAATAACGCAGTTAAATAAGGAAGACTAACTATTAAAAGTCAAGCCTTAAAATGATATTTTTTGAATAAAATACAGAAATGTATTTTAGATATATTTTGAACTCAGTTAGAGTTCCATGAACCTTGAAAACTGCATGACAAAAAGAGCATCGTGACAGGTGCTCAAAAAGGAGTATCGAATTAAAATTGATTAAGCTACTTTGATGTATTGTTGCTTTGTTTTTCAAGATGATAAATCACTCGAACCAGCTTTTTTACAGCATGTGATATGGCAACGTTATAGTGCTTGCCTTCAGCTCGTTTCTTGGCAAGATACCCTGCAAAATGTTGGATCCCAGTGGCAGACATACTTGGCGGCATTGTACAAAGCGTATCGCAGGTATCTGGAACCACGTTTTTCCATATGTGCGTAAGCACCATCCAGTTGTCCGGATTGATATGTTGATGGTGAGAATCCAGCATAAGCTAAGATTTTATCAGGAGAATCAAAACGACTGAAGTCACCAATCTCGGCAATGATCATAGCACCCATGCGATAATTAATTCCAGGAATACTAAGAATCGGTGAGTTGATTTCATCCATGATGACTTTGATTTCATTTTCGATTTCATCAATCTCGGAATCAAGTTCCTGAATCAACTTGATGGTGTGTTTTAGTTCAAGTGATTTAGCTGGCATATTTGAGCCAATAGAAGCCCTTGCAGCTTCTCTGAAAGTAATGGCAGTATCTTTACTATATCGACCTTTTGAAGCTTCCGAAAGAAGATTTGTAAGTCTGGTAAGATGTGCGCTGGCTACGTGCTTAGCACCGGGAAATTCAGAAAGCATTGAATAAACAGATGCCATATGAAGTGTTGGCACAAGCTTTTCTAATTCAGGGAATAAGATACAGACAAGTCTTGAGACGGAAGACTTTAGCTTGGCACGTTCTTTTACTTTATCAAACGATAACGAGTTAATGACTTTAGCTCTTCGTTATGGTAAGATATGTCTGAGTAGGACTTTAAGTTCACATCAGACATGAGCATGGAAGCAATCGTGCGGGCATCTACTTTATCCGTTTTCGTCTGTCTAAGGCTTAGACTTTTTCTGTACAGATTGGTATGTAACGGATTGATAACATAGGCGGCCAAACCTTTATCAATGAGATATCCGAGAAGATTGTAACTATAGTGTCCAGTGGCTTCCAGTCCTACTTTTACTTTTGTTGCATCTTCCGTAACAGATTCAATTTTTTGATAAAGTTCATTGAAACCATCTAGGTTGTTAGTAATGGTAAATGGTTTAAACAACACTTCTCCATCAGAGTTGGTGATAAAGCAATCATGCTTATCCTTAGCGACATCAATTCCTACATAAATCATAATAATCTCCTTTGAAATGTATTAATGCTGTTTTAGAACCACAGGGTGCTCCTTGCGATTGTATCCTCGTTCTAAATAAACCGTCATGCGGTATCTAACTGATTAACAAATGAACAAAGAGACTGTGGTTGGAGCCTTCCTAAAACCATCAAGTGGTAGGTGATTGAAACCAATCCACAGCATCTTATATATCATAGTCGAACCTGCAGAAGAGGTAAAGAATAGACTATGACCTTAATAGTTATGAAGACCTTGGAGAGGGTCTATAAAAACTACTACTTTATAATACGAGGTGATAGAATTGCAGGAAGATATCTTATAAGTGCAGTAACGATTATATATGAATTTTTATTGGGAACAGTAATTGCATTTATTTTGACAAAAACAACACAGGCAGTTTGGTTTGACATATCAGTTATATTTAAATTTTTTGTTAGGTGGAATTTTAATATGTATGTCTATAGAATTGTGCATATTATACATTATAGGAAGAGGGATAAACCCACAAGTTAGAAGCGTAATGATTATGCTTCCTAATATGATAATATGGGGGATTGCTTATGCAGCAATAAATATTTTTAGCGATAAACTATCAAGTGCAAAGGGAATATTTAGCAATTTTGAAATGCTTGGAAATATAGTGTTAATTGTTAGCCTGATCTTTTTATATTGCTTCTATGTATGTATCGACATATATAGTAAAGAAAAAGGATTTTCGATAAAATTTACAGTCCAAATTTGTAATATAAATAATTAATTTCAAAGTTAGTTCATTTCATAGAAAAAACATATTTTTTTACAAGAATATTTAACAAAAATAATGAATTTGTAGTATAATATGTTTATAGTTATTTAGGGTATAACTATATTGATAAGGACTAAAATTTAAATCAGTAGTAACTGATTACTTAGGAGGTAATATTATATGAGCAAATACGAAGGAACACAGACAGAAAAGAATTTAGAGGCAGCTTTTGCAGGAGAATCACAGGCAAGAAATAAATATACTTATTTTGCTTCAAAGGCTAAGAAGGAAGGTTTTGAGCAGATTGCATCATTATTTTTAAAAACTGCTGACAATGAAAAAGAACATGCTAAGATGTGGTTTAAGGAATTAAACGGAATCGGCGATACAGCACAGAATCTTGAGGCTGCAGCAGAAGGCGAAAACTATGAATGGACAGATATGTATGAAGGTTTTGCAAAAACTGCAGAAGAGGAAGGTTTCCCTGAATTAGCAGAGAAGTTCCGTATGGTTGGTGAAATCGAAAAACATCATGAAGAAAGATATAGAGCACTTCTTAAGAATGTTGAAACAGCTAAGGTTTTTGAAAAGAGTGAAGTTAAAGTTTGGGAATGTCGTAACTGCGGACATATTATTGTTGGTACAAAGGCACCTGAAGTATGTCCTGTATGTAATCATCCACAGAGCTATTTTGAAGTACATGCTGAAAACTACTAGAATAAGATAATAAAGTTTGTTATGATGAAGGAGCAGCTTAATAGTTGCTCTTTTTTCTTATGCATTGAAAATTATAGGAATTAAGAATAGTATTGTTACTATTACCGGAGAAGAAAAATTTAAATAGAAAAGGTTTAGAAAGTTGACAATAAAATGAAAAATAGATTTTTTTAAGTACGTATCTCAGAATATTTTGGCAATGATAGGATTGTCATTATACATTTTGGCAGACACTTATTTTTATTTCTAAAGCAGTAGGTGCCAATGGCATAACTGCGCTAAATATGGCATTGCCTGTGTATGGGGTTATATTTGCATTGGGACAGATGGTAGGTGTAGGTTCAGCAATTAGATATTCAATAGTAAAAGAACAGTACAGGAATTCTAATAAGGATGGTAGTAATGAATGCGACAAATATTTCTCAGGCGCATTGTTTTGGGGGCTTGTTATAGGTGTGATTTTTGCCGTTTTGGGCTGGTTTTCCCAGACAAAATCGTAGAAATAATGGGTGGAGACGAAACAATTGTAGCAATTGGAGTTCCATATTTTAGAATATTTATGTCATTTTCGCCATTTTTTATTTTTAATTATACATGTAATGCTTTTGTCAGAAATGATGGTAATCCGTCGGTAAGTATGGCAGCTACATTAATAAGTAGTCTTTTTAATATTGTTTTTGACTATATTTTGATGTTTCCACTTGGAATGGGAATGCCGGGTGCTGCCCTTGCAACAGCACTTTCTCCTGTAGTTGGAGTTATGATTTGTATGATTCATTTCCTATCTAAGAAAAATACAGTAAAGTTCAAATGGTTTAAAACATCCCTGACACGACTTTTCCATTGCTGCCAGGTTGGAATGTCAGCTTTCGTTGGGGAAATGTCAGGAGCTGTTATAGTTATGGTTTTTAATTTTATAATATTAAGACTAACTGGAAATATTGGTGTAGCAGCATACGGGGTTGTGGCAAATACAGCACTGGTGGCAGTTGCAGTTTTTAACGGTGTAGCACTTGGTTCACAACCGTTAATCAGCGAAAGTTATGGCAAGCATAACATAAAGGATATTAAGTTAATTGAAAAATTAGGCGTGGCAACGGCGTTGGGACTTGCAGTAATTATTGTGATAATGATATGGGGCTTTACAGATACAATAGTTGGTGTGTTTAACAGTCAGGGCAGTGATAGCTTTTAAGCCTTGCAAGAGTAGGACTTAGAATATATTTTATTGGTTTTCTTTTTGCGGGAATTAACATATTTTGCTCAAGTGCATTAAGCGCTATAGCTTCAGTTAAATGGGCATTCGTTCTTTCCATACTTAAAGGTTTTGTGGTAGTAAATGTATGCGCCGCAATTCTTGCACCAATCTTTGGAATGAATGGTGTTTGGGTAGCATTTCCTTTATCGGAATTTATTTTGTTAATTATTTCAGGGTTTGCGATGAAAAAATCAATTGGTGCCTTGGAAAGTGAAAGATAAGATTTGCCATAAATGGCAGAAAGGTGGTACAAATGAAAAAATATAATTGGGCAACACTTGGATGTGGAGTTATAGCCAACGAATTGGCTGCGGCAATGGAGAAAAAAGGCGAAAAGCTTTATTCGGTAGCTAACCGTACACATGAGAAGGCTGTGCAGTTTGCAGAAAAATACGGGATCGAAAAAGTTTTATGATAATATTGATCAGGTTTTTGAAGACGAAAATGTAGACATTATATATATTTCAACGCCACACAACACTCATATAGAATTTTTAAGAAAAGCATTAAAGGCAGGAAAACACGTTCTCTGCGAAAAGTCAATTACTCTTAACAGCGAAGAGCTTGAAGAGGCTATTAATCTTGCAAAAGAGAATAATGTAGTTCTTGCAGAGGCAATGACAATATATCATATGCCTATATATAAGAAGTTAAACGAAATTATCAGTTCAGGAAAACTGGGGGATTTAGGTCTTATCCAGATGAATTTTGGCAGTTACAAGGAATATGATATGACTAACAGATTTTTTAACAGAAATCTTGCAGGTGGGGCAATGCTTGATATTGGCGTATATGCACTTTCTTTTGTAAGATGGTTTATGACATCAGTGCCTGATCAGGTGGTTTCACAGGTAAAAATGGCTCCTACGGGAGTGGATGAACAGGCAGGAATTTTACTTAAAAATAAAGAAGAGGAAATGGCAACGGTTATGCTTTCGCTTCACTGCAAGCAACCTAAACGCGGAACAATCGCTTTTGACAAGGGATATATTGAAATCTTTGAATATCCAAGAGGGCAGGAAGCAGTAATTACTTATACTGAGGACGGTCACAAGGAAACAATTACCGGTGGAAATACTAAAGATGCACTTTATTATGAAGTGGAAGATATGGAAAAAACAATTGATAGAATAGGAGATTTCACATATCTTGAATATACTAAGGATGTTATGCAGATTATGACTGACATAAGAAAACAGTGGGGCATGACATATCCTGAGGAAGAAAAATAAGTTAAAAAAATATATACATTTTTTCAAAATGTGCTATACTTTAGTTAGACAAGACTAACCAAAAAGTATAGCATTTTTTGAAATGAGGTGATTATAATGTTAAACTTA
>ENA-OQIO01001011-OQIO01001011.1-human-gut-metagenome-genome-assembly--contig:-NODE-1011-length-14443-cov-2.587315_pt1 | contig 14443 bp, 16 predicted proteins | sample MGYA00242573_ERZ504737 | MGnify/ENA primary metagenome ERZ504737 (study PRJEB26092, sample SAMD00036203) | human gut metagenome | host: Homo sapiens | study: EMG produced TPA metagenomics assembly of... | reverse complement strand
ACCCGGAGTTGACGGCCTTTCTGGGTCAGCAGTGCGTGGGCGTGGACGTGAACAGCATGAAGCCGCTGGATAATCTCTGCCACCCGGTATCGGTCATCCGGGAGGCCGAGGAGCTGGCCGCCGATGCGTTCGGCGCGGCACACGCCTTTTTAATGGTGGGCGGCACGACCAGCTCGGTACAAAGCATGGTGCTGACCGCCTGCAAGCGCGGGGATGAGATCATTCTGCCGCGCAACGTGCACCGCAGCGTGCTGAACGCGCTGGTGCTCTGCGGCGCGGTGCCGGTCTACGTCAACCCGGAGGTGGACAACCGCCTCGGAATCAGTCTGGGCATGAAGCGGGAGCAGGTGGCCAAGGCCATTGCCGAGCACCCCAACGCCGTGGCCGTGCTGGTGAACAACCCCACCTACTACGGCATTTGCAGCGACCTGCGCGCCATTGTGCGGATGGCCCACGACGCCGGGATGCTCTGCCTGGCCGACGAAGCCCACGGCACACACTTCTATTTTGGCGGCGGGCTGCCTGTCTCTGCCATGGCGGCGGGCGCAGATATGGCCTCCGTCTCGATGCACAAGAGCGGCGGCAGCCTGACCCAGTCCAGTCTGCTGCTGACCGGCCCCAATGTCCACGCGGGCTATGTGCGGCAGATCATCAACCTGACCCAAACGACGTCCGGCAGTTACCTGCTGATGTCGAGCCTTGATATTTCCCGCCGCAATCTTGCATTGCGCGGGCGGCAGGTGTTCCATCAGGTGGCCGATATGGCCGAGTACGCCCGCGAGGAGATCAACGCCGTGGGCGGGTACTACGCCTTCGGCAAGGAGCTTTGCAACGGAAACTCCGTTTTTGACTTTGATACAACAAAACTCAGCGTCCACACGCTGGACATCGGTCTTGCGGGCATTGAGGTCTATGACATCCTGCGCGACGAGTACGACATTCAGATCGAGTTTGGCGACATCGGCAATATACTGGCTTATCTCTCCATCGGTGACCGCCCGCAGGAGGTCGAGCGCCTTGTCAGCGCACTGGCCGAAATCAAACGCCGCTACCACACCGACGGTGCGGGCCTGTTGAGCCAGGAGTACATTGACCCCGAGGTCGCCGCCAGCCCGCAGGAGGCGTTCTACGCCCCCAAGAAGAGCCTGCCCCTGCGCGAGACCGAGGTATGGTATGCAGCGAATTCGTCATGTGCTACCCACCGGGCATCCCGATTCTGGCCCCGGGCGAGCGCATCACCGCTGAAATTTTAGACTATATCGAGTACGCCAAGGCCAAGGGCTGCAGCATGACCGGACCGGAAGATCCCGACATTCTGCGCCTGAACGTGCTGGCCTGACAGGGAGGTTTTACAATGGAAATGTGGTTTTCGGAGTTTCACACCCCCGATGTCAAGCACAGCATCCGGGTCAACCGCCAGCTTTACTCCAAGCAGAGCGACTATCAGCGCATCGACATTTTTGAAACACCGGAGTTTGGCCGTGTGCTGACGCTGGACGGCAACGTCATGCTGACCGAGCGCGACGAGTTCATCTACGACGAGATGATCACCCACGTGCCGATGTCGGTACACAAAAACGCCAAGGATATTCTCGTCATCGGTGCGGGCGACGGCGGCGTTGTGCGGGAGCTGACCCGCTATGACCGTGTGGAAAGCATTGACCTTGTGGAGATGGACCCGCAGGTCATCGAGGCCTGCCGCGCTACCTGCCCGGCAACGCCTGCCGCATGGATGACCGCCGCGTACATATTTATTACGAAAATGCGCTGAAATTCATCCGCAAGTGTGAGGACGAGTACGACCTTATCATTGTGGATTCTCCGATCCGTTCGGCCCGTCGGAGGGGCTGTTCACCCGCGAATTTTACGGCAGCTGCTTCAATGCCCTGCGCGCGGACGGCATTATGGTCAACCAGCAGGGCAGCCCGTTCTACGCCGAGGACGCCACCGCCATGCAGCGCAGCCACCAGCGCATTGCCAGCACCTTTCCCATCAGCAAGGTGTATCAGGCGCACATCCCGACCTTTGCGGCGGGGTACTGGCTGTTCGGCTTTGCCAGCAAAAAATATCATCCCATCAACGATATGGACGCCGATGCGTGGAACGCGCTGAACATGCGCACCCGCTATTACACCTCCCGGCTGCACGTCGGGGCGTTTTATCTGCCCGCTTTCCTTGAGGAAATGCTGCGGGAAGTGGAGGATTGCTGATGCTGCACCGCAATGTAGAGAATTTCATCGGCTGCGACAGCAGCTACCGCACGGCCAGTATCGTTTTGTACGGTGCGCCGTTTGATTCCACCACAAGCTACCGCCCCGGTGCGCGCTTTGGCCCCGCGGCCATGCGCCACGAAAGCTACGGTCTGGAAACTTACAGTCCCTATCAGGACAAGGACCTGACCGATGGGAATGTGTTTGACAGCGGCGACCTGGAGCTGTGCTTTGGTTCCAGCGAGAGTGCCCTTGTAGACATCGAGTCCCGCGCGGCGGAAATTCTGCGCGACGGAAAGCTGCCGCTGCTGCTGGGCGGCGAGCACCTTGTCACGTTGGGCGCGGTGCGCGCGCGGTGCGCAAATATCCCGATTTGCATATCGTACATTTTGACGCCCACGCCGATCTGCGGGACGATTACCTCGGCGCGCAGCTGAGCCACGCTGCGTGCTGCGCCGCTGCCATGATTTGGTCGGCGACGGCGCATCCACCAGTTCTGTATCCGCAGCGGTGACCGGGAGGAATTTCAGTTCGCCGCGCGGCACACCGATATGCACAAGTTCGACTTTACCGGCCTGACCGAGCTGACCGACTGGCTGTGCCAGACCGATGTGCCTGTCTATCTGACCATTGATTTGGACTGCCTCGACCCGTCGGCCTTCCCCGGCACGGCACGCCCGAGGCGGGCGGCGTCAGCTTTTTGCAGCTGCTTGGGGCCATCCGCACCGTGACGAAAGCGAACATCATTGGCGCGGACGTGAACGAGCTGGCACCCATGCTCGACCAGAGCGGCGTTTCCACGGCCACGGCCTGCAAGGTGCTGCGGGAATTGCTGCTGGCACTGGAAAAGTAAGCAGCCATCCCTGTAGGGAGCGGCGTCCTCGACACCCCGCGGAGGGGTCAAGACCCCTCCCTACATTCTCAACCTTATCGGGGGAGAGGATGTAGGGGCGGATTCCATATCCGACCGGGAAAGCTGCCGCTGCCACAAACAGGCACGGGCGAACAATGTTCACCCCTACAAAACATCCATACACATCATACAATAAAGAAATACAAAGGAGTTCCATCATGAGCAAAGTTCTTGTTATCGGCTGCGGCGGCGTGGCAAGCGTCGCCATCTCCAAGTGCTGCCAGGTCAGCGACGTCTTTACTGAGCTGTGCATCGCCAGCCGCACCAAATCCAAGTGCGACGCGCTGGCCGCCAAGCTGGCCCCCACCACCCGGACCAAAATCACCACCGCGCAGGTCGATGCCGACGACGTCCAGCAGCTGTGCGACCTCATCAACAGCTACAAGCCCGACCTCGTCATGAATATCGCCCTGCCGTATCAGGATCTGACCATCATGGACGCCTGCCTGGCCTGCGGCGTAAACTATATGGACACTGCCAACTACGAGCCGGAAAACACCGACGACCCCGCGTGGCGTGCCATCTACGAGAAGCGCTGCAAGGAGGCCGGCTTCTCCGCTTACTTTGACTACAGCTGGCAGTGGGCGTACAAGAAAAAGTTTGAGGACGCCGGCCTGACCGCGCTGCTGGGCTGCGGCTTTGACCCGGGCGTGACCCAGGCCTACTGCGCCTACGCCGCCAAGCATGAGTTCGACTCTATCGACACCATCGACATCCTCGACTGCAACGGCGGCGACCACGGCTACGCCTTTGCCACCAACTTCAACCCCGAAATCAACCTGCGCGAGGTCTCCGCTCCCGGCAGCTACATGGAGAACGGCAAGTGGGTCGAAATTCCGCCCATGAGCATCAAGCGGGAGTACAACTTCGATCAGGTCGGCCAGAAGGATATGTACCTGCTGCATCACGAGGAAATTGAGTCTCTTGGCAAGAACCTGCCCGATGTCAAACGCATCCGCTTCTTCATGACCTTCGGACAGAGCTATCTTGACACATGCGCTGCCTGGAGGATGTGGGCATGCTCTCCACCACGCCCATTAATTACAACGGTCAGGAGATCGTGCCCATCCAGTTCCTGAAAGCGCTGCTGCCCGACCCCGCCAGCCTCGGTCCCCGCACCAAGGGCAAGACGAACATCGGCTGCATCTTCACCGGAAAAAAGGACGGCAAGGACAAGACCTACTACATTTATAATGTGTGCGACCATCAGGAGTGCTACCGCGAGGTCGGCAGTCAGGCCATCAGCTACACCACCGGTGTGCCCGCGATGTGCGGTGCGCTGATGATGCTGACCGGCGAGTGGACCAAGCCCGGCGTCTACACGGTGGAGGAGTTCAACCCCGACCCGTTCCTCGACGCGCTGGACAAGTACGGCCTGCCCCGCAGCGAGAACCATGACCCGGTTCTCGTGGACTGATGGCGCAGCGCGACGCACGGCCGCCGTTTGCGGCTATCGACGGCGCAGTGCCGCCGGAATTTTCCGCCCTGCCCACGCCCTGCTACCTGCTGGATGAAGCTGCCCTGACCCGCAACGCGGAGATTCTGGGCGGGCTGGCCCATCGTACCGGGTGCAAGGTGCTGCTGGCGCAAAAGGCGTTCAGCAACTACGATTTGTACCCGCTGCTGGCGCCGCACCTCGCGGGCACCGAGGCCAGCGGCCTGTTTGAGGCGCGGCTCGGCTCGGAGGAAATGCCCGGCAAAGAAGTGCACGTTTTCTGCGCGCCTACCGCGCAGATGAAATGGACGAGCTGCTGCGGTACGCCGACCATATCGTCTTCAACTCGCCCGCACAGCTGGCAAAATTTGGCCCCGCGGCCAAGGCGGCGGGCAAAAGTGTGGGACTGCGCATCAATCCCGAGTGCTCGACCCAGGACGGCCACGCGATTTACGACCCTGCGCCCCCGGCAGCCGTTTGGGCACGACCCGCGCCCAGTGGGACGCGGCAGCGACAGAAAATTCTGCTGCCCGGCTGTTGAATGGCCTGCACTTTCACACTTTATGTGAGCAGGACGCCGATGCGCTGGCCGTGACGCTGGACGCAGTGGCAGAGAAATTCCGTGATTTGCTGCCAAAAATGAAGTGCTGAACTTCGGAGGCGGGCATCACATCACCCGCCCCGGCTACGACATGGCCACTTTGGAAAAGTGTATCCGCCGCGCCCGGAATGACTGGGGCGTGACGGTTTATCTGGAACCCGGCGAGGCCTGCGCCTGAACGCAGGGTATCTCTTGACCCGCGTGCTGGACGTGGTGCAAAACGGCGATACGACGGTTGCCATCTTGGATGCCAGCGCCGCCTGCCATACACCGGACGTGATCGAAATGCCTTACCGTCCGCCGCTGCTGGGGGCAGGGGAACCCTGCGAAAAGCCCTGCACTGTGCGGTTGGCCGGGCCGACCTGCCTTGCGGGGGATGTCATCGGTGATTACAGCTTTGACGCTGTGCCTGCCGTGGGAGATCTGCTGGTGTTCGGCGATATGGCCATTTACACCACCTGCAAGAACAACACCTTCAACGGTATGCCCCTACCCGGTATTTACGCCCGCAAGCCCGACGGCACTACGCGGAAAATCGTGACGTTCGGATATACAGATTTCAAATGTCGGCTGGGAAAATAAGCTGCGATAAATGCAAAGCGCCCACCGGCAGGCCGTTGCTGCGCCGTATTATCTCGCATTTTCGCATATCTTAACACAAAAGAAGCTGCTCACTCCGTAAGGATGAGCAGCTTCTCACTTTTAAGCCTGCTACCAGGGCTTTTCTTTCATTATGGGTCGTCCGGTACCGGCATTGGCTGACAGGCAGGGGTTATGCAGCGGTCACTTTTTTGCTTCGCTTGGATGGGGGACAGGAGGCATTTTCGTGAACAGCGCTTTCAGCGCCAGCGGCGTGGCGACGCTGGAAACCACGATCAAAAGGATGACCGCCGTAAAATAAACAGGCTCGACAACGCCGACCTCAAGGCCCTTCTGGGCCACGATCAAGGCGACCTCGCCGCGGGTCATCATGCCGACACCGACTTTAAGAGAGTCTCCCCAGTTGAAACGGCAGGCTCTGGCCGCCAGTCCGCAGCCGATGATTTTTGCCAGCAGGGCAACGAGAACGAAGCAAACACTGAACAGCAGAATCTCCGGCGTCAATCCGCTGATGTCGGTCTTTAAACCGATGCTGACAAAGAAAATCGGCGCAAAAATCACATAGTTGCTGATGTCGACCCGGCGCTCCACATAAGCGGCGTCGTGCAGCTACAGAGAACGATACCGGCAATGTAAGCGCCGGTAATATCCGCAATGCCAAAGTATTTCTCGGCAATATAGGCCATTGCAAAGCAGAATGCAAGGCTGGCAATCGTTATGCGCTGCGTATGGGGATTGCGGGAATCCAGCCACTTCATGGCGCAGTGGAACGCATAGCCGATACCAACGGCAACCAGAAAGAACAGCGCGGTCTGGACCAGCACGCCGCCGATGCCGGTGCCCTCACCGGAGCTGGCACCCAGCACACAGGTCAGCACGATAATGCCGATGACATCATCAATGACGGCAGCGCTGACAATGGTAGTGCCAAGAAAGCTCTTTAAGTGGCCCAACTCCTGCAGCGTTGCCACCGTGATGGACACGCTGGTTGCAGTCATAATCGTGCCGATAAACAATGCGCGGAAGAATTCCGGGCTGCCGATTGCCGAAAAGCCGAAGAATGCGCTGTAGAGCAGCGTACCGCCCATCAACGGTACAAGCACACCGATGCAGGCAATCAACGTGGCAATAGGCCCAGCCCGCATCAGTTCTTTCAGGTTGGTGCCAAGTCCTGTGGAAAACATCAGCAGCACAACGCCGATTTCAGCAAAAACGGAGATCGTATCGTTGATCTGCACCAGATTGAGCAGACAAGGCCCAACCAGCAGACCGGCGAGAATTTCACCGACACCTGCGGGGCCTTGCACTTGCGGGCAGCCAGGCCAAAAAACTTGGCGCTCAGAATAATAATTGCCAAATCACGGAAGATGGAATACATACATGTCATCTCTCTCAATTTACTGTAATCCATCCTTGTTATAGCACTTCTGCCAGATTTTTTCAATAGCTGAAACCGCCTTTTGGAGTTATCGTCGGATATTGTATAAATGTGGTAAACTGTAAGCCAAAGACAAGGCAAAGCACTTGCAATAATGTCCGTAGTATGATAAAATTCCAATTTGGAAAAGTTATAATATGGTTTACTTCATGGCTTACTGCGTCCGACAGGGTTCGGCGGCAAGCGGTATACAACCTATATAATAAGGAAGAGAAGCGCATGTTCCATTTTTCAAACAGGCATCACCACACAGGAAAAACGTCAATGAGCAGGGCAAAAGTGTATGCTCTGCTTATGGCTTTGGCTATGCTTTTTATGGCAGGTCTGTGCGCCTGTTCCGCACAGCCACACTCTGCGGCAGAGACTGCGCCGCAGACGATTGTGTCGGCATTGATGTGTTTGACCCTTACAGCTATCTGGACAGGAACGGGCAGTTTGCCGGCATCGACGTGGAACTGGCGACGGAAGCGTTTTCACGACTTGGCTATACGCCGGAATTCCGGACGATTTCATGGCCGGACAAAGACAACCTTCTCAGCGACGGAACGATCGACTGTATCTGGTCATGCTTCAGCATGAACGGGCGGGAAACCAAGTACCAATGGGCCGGTCCGTATATGTACAGCCGTCAGGTCGTGGCTGTTCGTGCAGACAGCGATATCCAGTCGCTGTCCGATCTGGCCGGTAAGCGCATCGGCGTACAGGCAACCACAAAGGCGGAGTCGCTGTTTCTCGGCGAAATTCCCTCTTTGCTGCCCGAGGTCAAGCAAGTCAACAGCTTTGAGACGACAGAGGATATGTTTGCGGCACTGCGCAAAGGCTATGTAGATGCCGTCGCGGGCCATGAAGCACTGGTAGCCAAGTGGACAAATCTGGATGAAAGCAGTTACCGTGTGCTGGCAGAGAGTCCTTACAGTTCCGAACTTGGCGTTGCCTTCGCAAAGGACACCCATGAGGATTTGGCTGTGCAGCTGACCCAAACTCTGGAAGATATGAAGCAGGACGGAACGATTGGCCGCGTTGCAGAAAAATTCGGACTTGATGCAGAAAAAACTGTGTGGGGGGAACAGGGAAAATGAATGAGAAAAAGCAGTCCGGCAAAAAGAGACTGTTTTTGCTTGTGTTAGTTGCGTTCGGCATTGTACTTTGGATCACATTCACGAATCTGAACCGAATTGCACTGCGTCATACATTGGATGAAACGATTGGTTTTGTAAAGATCCGCTTAGAGCAGTACGAGACTGATGCGGCCAACGACCGCGTGAAAAGCCTTGTCCGCCTGCTGGATAAAACGGTAAGCCTTGGCAACGAAATGACGCTGAAGGAAGGTTTCGGCACGCAGGACCTGAACTCTTTTGCAGAGGAACAGCGTTTGACCGGTGCGCTTGTATTAGATGAAAACCTGAATGTTGTCATGCAGACCACAAAGGGTGGCAACGCCATGCCGCTGTGGGAGAAGCTGATCGACAGCCCCTATGTACACAATATCGTTGATTATCCAAAAAAGACATACTCGACCCGTCTGGAAGAAAATGGGATACTCTATGATTTTGCCGCGGTGGCACGCGCGGATGCACCAGGTATCCTGATTACCTATATACAGAAGGACAATGAGGATATTGGAGATTTGACGGTGGATTCCCTGTTGAGAGATTTTCCGTTGGAGCTTGGCGGCATCGCTACGATCACGGAGAACGGCAGGGTCATCAGCAGCAACAGCAGCAAACAGGTAAACAAGGCAATAGAGGACTGCCAGGAATTATATAACGGAACCTTCGGTGCTGCGGAGGATGGCATTGCGCGCCTGAACAGCAATCAGGGCGTCTGGTACGGCAGCCGGGAAAATACCGAGAACTATGCGCTCTTTGTGTTTTTCCCGGCATCTCAGGTGTTCATGACGCGCAACATTGTCTGTGCATCCTATCTGGCCATAGCCGTAATGGTCTTTTTAATGGCACTGCTGTGGCAGACCAAAATGGAAAAAGACGCGCTGCGGCAGCACCAGAAACGTACCGGAATTATCACAGCGCTTGGCACGGCGTATACGTCCATTTCACTGGTGGACTTGAAGAAAAACACCGTTGAAATCGTCAAGAACGCGTCAGATACGGTCAAGAAGCAGAAGCACTTTGCACTGAAACGATCCGTACAGCAGGAGCAAATCGAGAAAATTATCGCGGAGCCATCCCGCGAGGAGTATCTCGCCTTTACGGACATGACGACAGTGGCCGAACGTCTGAAGGGTCACACCTCTTTGGCTCTTGCGTCTCAGACTGTCGACAGAAAATGGATCCTTACGCTGATCACACCGCAGCGAAAAGACGCGGACGGCAACGTAACAGCCGTATTGGTTGCTACCCGCGACGCTACCGAGGAAAAGCGGCGGGAGCAAAAGCAGGAGGATGCCCTGCGCGATGCACTGGCGGCGGCGGAACACGCCAATAAGGCCAAGACGGTATTCCTGAACAGTATGTCGCACGATATTCGCACCCCGATGAATGCCATTATCGGGTTTACAGCCCTTGCCACGGCGCATATTGATAACATTGACCTTGTCAAAGAGTATCTGAAGAAAATCAGCGTATCGGGCCAGCATCTGCTCAGTCTGATCAACGATATTCTGGATATGAGCCGTATCGAAAGCGGCACGGTCAAACTGGACAACACAGAAGTCCACCTGCCGATGTACTGCACGACCTGCGCACGATCATTCAAGCAATATCAGCGCCAAACAGCTTGACCTTTACATCGACACGCAGGATGTGCACCACGAGGATATTGTCACCGATAAGCTGCGCCTGAATCAGGTCCTGCTCAACATCGTAGGCAACGCTGTCAAGTTTACACCGGCGGGCGGTACCATCAATATCCGCGTTGAAGAAAAGCCGTCTGCCGCAGTGGGTATGCGACCTTTGTTTTCAGCGTGAAAGATAACGGTATCGGTATGTCGAAGGACTTCCAGGCGCACGTTTTTGACTCTTTTTCACGGGAACAGACTGCGACAAGAAGCGGCATTCAGGGTACGGGCTTGGCATGGCCATCTCGAAAAACATCGTAGATATGATGGGCGGAACCATCGCCGTCAAGAGCGAGCAGGGAAAGGGCAGCGAGTTTACGGTCACCCTGGACTGCAAGGTTTGTACGGAATCGGTGAAATATCCGCCGATTCCGGGCCTGAAAGGCACCCGTGCACTGGTTGTGGATGATGATGCACAGACCTGCATGAGCGTAAGCAAAATGCTGCGGGAAATTGAGATGGAAGCCGACTGGACGACCTCCGGCAAGGAAGCCATCCTGCGCGCGAAGGAGGCGCACAATCAAGGTGCGGAGTTCAAGGTTTACATTATTGACTGGCTGATGCCGGATATGAACGGCATTGAGACGGTGCGCAGGATCCGCAAAGTAATCGAACCCGGCACGCCGATCATCATATTGACAGCCTACGATTGGGCCGACATTGAGGACGAGGCCCGGCAGGCCGGTGTCACGGCGTTTGTTTCCAAACCGCTGTTTATGTCGGAACTGCGCGATGCCTTGACACACAAAGTGGTGTCGGGCAGGCAGCCCCTTCTGCCCAAGCACGGCGACTATACGGGCAAAAAGGTGCTGTTGGTCGAGGATAACGAACTGAACCGAGAGATTGCAACGGCCATTCTTGAGGAAGCCGGACTGAAAGTGGACGCCGTTGAGGACGGCACGGATGCCGTGGCCAGAATGAACAAGGCTGCGGAGGATGAGTATGATCTGATCCTGATGGATATTCAGATGCCCAAAATGGACGGATACACCGCCACCCGGGAGATCCGTACATTGAGCAGCAATAAAAAGGCAAACATTCCCATTGTGGCCATGACAGCCAACGCTTTTGAGGAAGACCGCCAAAAAGCATTCAAAGCAGGGATGAATGCACATATTGCAAAACCGATTGATGTGAACATCCTGATGGGAACACTGGATAAAGTTTTCAAACAGAATTCGTGATCGCGTTTCAATAGCGTACAAAGGATCTGTACGGCAAAGTAAAAAGCATATACAGCTGCGTTTATGGCGAACGGCCTCTCGGCGGTTCGCAACGCGATGCTGTATATGCTTTTTTCATTGGTTTCTTAAAAGAGCGCCGTGTAAGCCGGGATGCAAAGCGGATCGTATCAGATGGCCATTGCGGATATGCGCAATCTGTCAGCCGCCCAGCGCCACCATGCGGCGGATGCAGCGCCCGGCTCCCTGCATGACGTCCTGCGGCAGGGTGATTTCCTCGCCGCCGCTGCCCTGCAGGCAATGGTAAATGTCCATCAGGGTGGTCAGTTTCATGTTCATGCAGGTAAGCTGCACGGCCAGCGGATAGAACCGCTTTTCCGGGCAAGCATAGGAGAGGTGCTCCGCGATGCTGTTTTCCGTGCCGATAATGAACTCTTTGGCATCGGACTTTTCTGCATAAGCCATAATGCCGGTGGTAGAGCCAACATAATCAGCCTGCTCCACGACCTCGGGGCGGCATTCGGGATGAACCAGAAGCAGCGCCTCCGGGTGGCAGCGCGGGCTTTGGCTACATCTGCTGCCGAACATACGATATGGCGCGGGCAGCCGCCGTGGTAAAAGGCAAACTGCTTTTCCGGCAGCTGCTTTGCTACATGGCCGCCCAAATTGGGATCTGGGATGAACAGAATCTTATCGTTTTCCAGCGCACTACAAATTTTCAGCGCGCTGGAGGACGTCACACAGACATCGCAGGCCGTTTTCAGCTCCGAGGTTGTATTGATGTACGCCACCACGCGTAGCCGGGGTACTGCTTTTTCAATTCCTGCAAGGTCGGCAGATCAAGCTGCTCGGCCATAGGGCAGCCCGCCATGGGGTTGGCCAGCCAGACGGTTTTCTCCGGGCTTAAAATTTTGCAGGTCTCGGCCATGAAGCGCACACCGCACATGATGACCCCGTCCGCGTTGGTTTTGGCCGCCTGCACGCTCAACCCGTAGGAATCGCCGGTGTAATCGGCGACTTCCAGCACAGGCTGGCTCTGGTAGCATGGGCCAGGATGCAGATATTCTTTTCCCGTTTCAGGCGCAGGATCTCCTGCTGCAGTTCATGGACAGTCATAATTTGCCTCGTTTTCTTTCTTCAATGCTCCCACGGTTGCAACGGAGCAAGAAAACCGTGCTCTTTCAGTTCTTTTTCGATCAGGCTCAGCCTGTCCGGGGTGGCTGCCTCCACCAGATGATAGTGGTAGCCGTCGGTGGCGGTGGACAGCACCGTGGAGGAACTGTCCTCAAACGATTGCAGAAATTCCCGCACGTCCTGCCGGGAACGGATGTCCATCTCGGCGGTGATACGGCCATAGACCGGTGGCTGATGCTGATATTCTTGACCTGGCCGCCACAGTCCACAATCAGGTTCAGCTCCTGCCCGGTTCGGTCAGGTGTGTGGCGCACCTTGAACTCCCGTGTGCAGCCGGCGGGCTGATCGGGCTGATCCAGCACATAGCCGCGTGCAGTGGAAATGATCCGGGGTGTGATGCCCGTATGACCGCCAGATCCTGCACGATGACCTGACGCTGACGCCGTAATGGGTAGCCAGCGTGCGGGCGGCAATAGGCGCTCCGGCATGGGCAAGCTGCTGCAAAATGGCGGCGCGGCGCTCTGCGGTGGTCATATCAGGCCTCCTCCGCGGTCAGGGGGCGCAGATGCTTCATGGAAAGATCCAGAATGGGGGCCGAATGGGTCAGTGCGCCGCTGGACACATAGTCAATGCCAATGTCCCGCAGACGGGCAATGTTTTCCCGCGTGACATTGCCGGAGCACTCGGTCTTGGCGCGGCCTGCAATCAAAGTCACAGCCTTGCGCATATCCTCGTCGCTCATGTTATCCAGCATAATGATGTCCGCACCGGCTTCCACGGCCTCTTTGACCTGTTCCAGCGTTTCAACCTCCACCTCGATCTTGCGGACGAAAGACGCATACTGCCGGGCCATCTTGACGGCCTTCGCCACGCCGCCGGCAGCGCCGATGTGGTTATCCTTCAGCAGAACACCGTCGGACAGGCCGGTGCGGTGGTTGCTGCCGCCGCCAACGCGGACAGCGTACTTTTCAAAAATGCGGTTGTTGGGGCTGGTCTTACGGGTGTCCAGCAGGGTGATGCCGGTGCCTTCCAGCAGGGCAGACAGCTGATGGGTATAGGTGGCAATGCCGCTCATTCGCTGCAGGTAGTTCAGCGCAACGCGCTCACCGGAAAGCAGGGCGCGTATATCGCCCGTAACAACGGCCAGCTTTTGACCGGGCTGTACGGTATCGCCGTCCCGGCAGAAGAATTCCACCTTGGCGCCGGGGTCCAGCAGCGTAAAGACGCGGGCATAGACCGCCAGACCGGCAACAATGCCGTCCTCCTTGGCAATCAGATCCACGGTGCCGGGACAGGCGCGGGGCATGACGGAGTTTGTGGAAACGTCCTCCTCCGGAATATCCTCCTGCAGCGCTTGCAGCAGCAGCGGGTCTATATGCAGCAGCTGGGTGATCTCATTCATGGTTTTTACTCCTCTCAATAGCGGTCAGGACCTCCTGCCGATACGCGGCAAACAGCGGTTCCTGTTCACGGTATGGGGCCAAATCGGGCTTATCGCCTGTAAAGACAGGCGGTTCTCCATATAGTATATCATCTGCCGCGCGCTGTGCAAAGACCAAAGATTCCAGCAGGGAATTGCTGGCCAGCCGATTGCGTCCATGCACACCGTTGCAGCAGGTCTCGCCGCAGGCATACAGCCGGGGCAGTGCTGTGCGGCTGCTCAGGTCCGCCGTGATGCCGCCCATAAAATAATGCTGAGCCGGTACAACGGGGATCGGTTCATGGATGGGGTCGTACCCCTCCTCCTCGCAGCGCTCCAGAATGTTGGGGAAATGCTCACGGATAGCCGCCTCACCGATGGGGCGCATATCCTCCCACACATGGTCGGTACCGTCCTTTTCCATCTGTGCGCGGATCGCTGCGCTCACCACGTCGCGGGGCTGCAATTCGTTGGTAAAGCGGTTCCCGTTTTTATCCAGCAGCAGCGCGCCCTCCCCGCGAACCGATTCCGAAATCAGAAAGCGACGACCTTTTCGGTGGCTGTACAAAGTCGTGGGGTGGATCTGGATATAGTCCAGGTGCTCACAGGCAACGCCGTGGCGCAGGGCCATGGCGATGGCATCCCCCGTGATGTGGGGGAAGTTGGTGGAGTTTTTATACAACCCACCGATGCCGCCGCAGGCCAGCACCACCG
>ENA-OQIO01001010-OQIO01001010.1-human-gut-metagenome-genome-assembly--contig:-NODE-1010-length-14446-cov-1.527551_pt1 | contig 14446 bp, 19 predicted proteins | sample MGYA00242573_ERZ504737 | MGnify/ENA primary metagenome ERZ504737 (study PRJEB26092, sample SAMD00036203) | human gut metagenome | host: Homo sapiens | study: EMG produced TPA metagenomics assembly of... | reverse complement strand
TATTCTTTACCTGGTTTTGATTCAAAAATGCGTACTAATAGCTTTTCAGATGTAGATTTGTTTATGAATTGTTGTTTAACCTGATCTACTGGTGTGATATTTCCGCAGCAGGGGCAAGTCATATTTCCTCGGTTATTCCATCCGGGTAAGGCTTTCTCGTCATAACTTCCTTCTTTTATTTCGAACTGAATATCAGTACCATGGATGATAGGATTCAGGTATACCTTTTTCGATTTGGTATTTGCCAAATAAAACTGCTTTAGCAGAGGTACTTCTGCTTTGCAAGAAGGATTAGAACACGTAGCTGTCCGTGTCCAATAATAAGCTATGGGCTTGTTCCCTTTTTCGTCCGCAGGATAAAGATGCCCCACTTCGGCTCAGTCATGGCTAGTAACTTTTTGGCATAATATTCTACATCGAAAGACAATCTATTGGGTATTTCTACATTGCCCGTAGGCATTCCTCCAAAATTTTCGGTATACAACTTTACTCCTTCTTTACCATATAAAGTCATAAATTCCTCGTGAGTGTAGGTGATAGGTTTTCCGTATTTTTGAGGAAACTCTACCGAACCTTTTTCAATGATATGCGCTACGGGGTTGATGTCGTTACCGAAAGAACGACACCCCAAACGGGCTGCTTCCAAGGGTATGGCGCCACCACCGGCAAAAGGATCGAATACGCTGGGCATCCGGTTCTGGAATTTCTCGATAGCCTTTTGTAAGGCGGCTTCTTTGGCTGTTACCTCTGGAGAAGTGAGATGTCGGTTTGTCGTGTGATACAATGCAGTCTCAGCGTTCGTGATGGCTTTAGAAGCTTCATCAAATTCTACAGCCAAGTCTGTGTATGTGGCTTCAGAACGTAGTTCGGAATTGTAGGCTACCCATATCAGCAAACGAGCCAGACGAAGCACTGTAGGGTCGTTTTTACTTTCCCATTTTATCAGGCATCCTTCTTGCACTTGGTCCTTGGAAGGAGTCGTTTTTCCGGCCAGCATATTTTTTTGGCAGGCAGGTGAAAACTTCCCGATAAACATCAACAGTCGGTTGCGAAGGTTGTCAGGCATCGGGTCATAGATAGATGTATAGGGAATATCTGGATAAGGGCATAAAGCGGATTATTGGCCAGCAGGTCTTGCACAGCATCACAGAATGCTTGCGGACACTCCGGATCCAGCGGATCGGGTACCAGACTTGCAAATATTACCGCCCGGCATACAGGCAATGGCCGACGGGCCCACCACAGATGCAAGGTGGAAATATGTCCATGACGGATAGATTTGTCGCGTACACTTCTGCCGAGATTTCCTTAATCGGCATTGCTACTTCTATGAGCTTCTTTGCTTTTGTCATAATTAATCTTCTATATCCGGAAGTTTACCAATCATTGTTTCAAGTTCTTTTTTGTAGGCTTCATCAAAAGATTTGTTCTTCAGGAGGTTGTCAATGTCTGTTTTGTCAATGTCCTTTAAGTTGTTATAAAATGCGATGAAGCTGGTAACCATTGCATCAAAGTACGTTTTTACGATTTCGGTTACCTTATTCGGAAAATTCATTCCTCTCAGTTTTTGTTCATTGTCTGATTGGAAGACTTCTGTCATATTTTTCTGTAAAGCATCGAAATCCGTTTTCCGAGAAGCATACATATATCCGGCCAAGTAATAGGTACTTTTTTTGAAGATAGGGAGTTTCCCCAGATACTTTGCATTATCTTGTTGGATTTGCTCTCTTATGGCATCGAGTATACCATTGGCAATGATAAATTTAAAACATAATTCATCCAGTTGTTTTTCATTCCCTTCTTCCAGCAAGTTGCCATTGAATATCTTATCATATTCGGTCTTTTGGAATACACGTGATTTGCCTAAACCGGAGCGTAATGAACGTGCCATGAAAAGGTAAACTGCTCTGTAAGCTAATGCTACATTGACCATGCTTATAATCATTTGATTCCCCTGTATATTCTTGCCTTCTCCTTTTCGGTCATAAATGATGTTGAACTTTTTGAGGACTTCAGCAATGCGTATTTGTATAGGGTCATTAGCCATCAAAGAATTAACTTTTTACAGAATTCTTGATTATTTGTTGCTTTGATGATATTCATTTTGAAGTCGGTCTGTGACGGATTAATTTCATAAATTCGCACCATAACATTGGCCGGCCTGAAATTGTCCCGCGTGTTTTCACCGTATTTTGCACTATATAACGCATTGACTGTCTGGCATCCATTGATAATCTGCATGTTCTCCAACGTAAAAGTTTGCACATGTTTTGCTGCATTTGTGTTGCCAATGGTCAAGGCATCACAAATGATACTAATCCCGTTGTTCATATAAGGAAACCAAAGACTTTCACTGCTGGTAATGGTTGCAATGATATCCTTGTTAACATTTCCGCGGTCACCCAGGTATAATCTGATGTTTTCTGCATACAGTTGGTTGTGGTGATATTTATTCTGCAGCCGGATGAATTCATTGACATTGCACATCCCCACAATCACTTTCTTAGGTAATCCAAGACTTTCGCGTTTGGAGTTATCTTCAAGTCGGTAAGAATACATTCCTTCATTAACTAATTCTAGGGATTCACTTCCTACTTGGATTTTTCCTTCTCTGGCCAGTTCCAAAATTTCTTTCACTCCATATACCTGAATGGAAAATCCTAATAATTGCCGGTCTGCGTTGAAGCGGGCTAAGACATTATTTATTTCTTTTTCATTATTGCGATAGATACCTGTAGCATTGTTGATATAATGGCAATATACGATGATGCGACGATCTCTTCTTCCTTTCAGAAACTCATCACATTTTGTTTTTATTTCAGCTACTACTTCATTGTCCGAAGGTTTTTCCAGAAACTCCGGGTGTACAAAATTATTGTTCACAAAAGTCGCAAAATTGAGTAACTCCACGGGAGACGCGCTTTTGGAATCGTTTGCGTATAGCTTGTATTGGAAAATATGAAGCTGTTTTACTTTTGAACTTTCGGTTTCAATAAGAGCATACGCATCAATTGCAATTCAGAACGTCCTGAAATACTTTTGTCGGTGATGACGAAATTTTCAAAGAAACCATCTTCTGAATAATCCATGACTAATGATGCAGACATGGCCATGTAAAGAATCTCATTCGTTGCATTCTTCACTTCGGTGGAACTTTTTCCAGCCTCAATCTCAAAATGCTCATTAGTTCTTTTAAAGAAATCAAGTTCTTGTTGTAAGTCTTCACTGATATACATGATAGTCTTTTTTTTATTGTTCATATTTCTGTTGCCATTCTTTTAAAGGCAAGTAATATTGTACTCCTTTTGATACCTTTTCAAAGGTAAGACGAATGGCGGGGTTCTGTATTCTGTAAAGTTCAGGCGCGGTTTTGCAGTTTTATAACTATATAGAGCCATGCTTTGTCACCTAATTGTGCCAAGCGGTTCCATTCGTTTTCCGACAGCATGACTCCATCGGTACCGGCACGTCCTTTCACTTCAATATACCGTTTCAGCTCGAATTTATCTATACTTTTTATATCATAGCCTAAATTTGGTGGGAAACATCCTCCGGAGTTCTGTCCTGGCCTGTTTCATAATTCATTGCAACTTGCATTGCGATTTCTTCCACTTCCTCATCACGTGTCATGTGGAAATGTTGTTTGTATTCCACTTGTGTCAGTGGAACGACATAAGCACAGCCTATGATTTCAGGTTCTTTAGGTGATATCTCCATCATTTGTTCCATGTCGGCAATGCGTTCTTCACGTCTTTGCATCAGTTCAGCTTTACGTACCATCTTGTACGATAATTTTTCTTGTAGTTTTACATCGCCCATGAAGACTTTCATCTGCATATCATTGATGGCGATATCCAAGTCCATAATAATCTGGTTGAAAGCTGTTTGCAAATATTCTTTCCGCTTGGCTACATCTTCTTCTACTTTTACTTTGGTTTCCTCGAATAATGGAAGGGTAATATGTTCGAAAGCCCAGCTCATTACTTCCTGACTTTGAATAGTAGCAGGTGGAAGTATTTCCTTGGCAAATTGCGATGGAGCATGAAGGTCCAGGAATTTGGCAGGAGAAGTATTGTGATAAGTTCCATCAGCTGTCTGAAAAATGAAACTCAACTGCTCGTTGGCAATGCTATCATCTCCTTTACTAGGACGATTATCAGTAATTTGGTTCTTTACGAAAAATGCAAAGTATTCTTCCGTATCTTCCGGTGAAACCAATATGGTTCCTTTCAGCATTTCTTCTTTGAAGTCTTTACGCACACAATCTGTCAGAGCATCGAACAATGCATTACCAGGATTTATGTAATGTACTTTTCCTAAAATAGCGGCTGTATTCTGGTAATCAAGAAATATTTGTTTGTCGAAACAAAATAAGAGTTGATTCAGATTATCGGCAAGTATATTATAGTTTTCTTTTAACTGCTTGCTGAGAATCTCAGGGATGGTTGTAATTTTATAAATTCCTTTCTGTACATTTTCGTAACGTCCTCCTAAATATTTGAATGTCCGTTCAAAGAATAATTGAATGTAGATAGGCTGCAGACGCTTTTCATCAGAGTCTTCTTTTAAAAGTCTGGCATCCTTATAATCTACCGGACTATGGGCAATAGCTTTTTGTTGTGCTTCAATCTGACATTTGAACTCTTTCTCAATCTCTTGGTTGTTTTTGAGCCAGGAAGCGATCTAAGTCTGATTCTTTTCCGTCAAACACAGAGGCAATGATTGCTTCCAGACTGACATCTTTCAGCACAATCTTGAATGACATCGTAAACACGGTCATCCCCCATGCTTTCCCGAATGATATCCAGTTTATTGAGTAGTTTGGCTAATACTTGTCCTTCGCGGGTATTGTCCGCTACCAAGTTGAAGACAAGCACGTCTTCTTTTTGACCGTAACGATGAATACGTCCCATTCGTTGCTCTAACCTGTTCGGATTCCAGGGGATATCCCAGTTGATGAGTAGTCTGCAGAACTGCAGATTAATACCTTCACCTGCAGCATCGGTCGCAATCAAAATTTGAGTTTCTGGAGACATAAATTCCCATTGGGCAGCCCGGCGTTCGTCCACCGACAGGCCACCGTGAATGACAGACACTTTATATCCATTATTGGTTAGCCGTTCTTGTAGATAGGTAAGAGTATCTTTATGTTCAGTAAAAATCACCAGTTTCTGTCCATTAATCACTCCTTGGCTTTTAAGTAATTCTTTGAGTTGAATGTACTTCTTTTCTTCTTGATTCTGATTATAAAGGTGGTTGGTAATGTCGTATAGGCGTTTAACTTCTTGTGCTTCATTGGCTATTTCTGCCAGACTTTTGGAGGTTGTGAATAACTTAAATTTTTTTGGATCGGAAAGGATGTTATCGAGTGCATCTTTTTCGTCATCTTCCAAATCATCATATTGGTCTATATTGTCTACATCAATCAGTTCTAGTTTCTGACGCTGTTTCCATATGTTAGGATTCTTATTTACTTCATCAACAATACCTTGTAAGGCATTCCAACGTTTGTACAGCGTGTTTTTAATGGCATAAATGGAGCTGACCAAACGGCGTTGCATGACGGCTAATGCTAAACTGACATGAATATTTTTTTCTTCAGTAGCTTCTTCTTTTCGTCTAGTCAGATAGTTAGTCACTTGGTCGTAAAGGTATTTCTCTTCAGGTGTAAGTTGGTAGGAAATGGTCTTTGTAAAACGGTTTTTGTATAATGGATGGCCATCCCAATCTTTCATGTCTTCTTTTAAACGTCGGATGAAGAATTTATTCAACCCTTCTTTACTTAATTCTTTGACTCTGTCGGAAGCTACATCATCTGTAGCAAAAATATCTTCATCCAATAATTGCAGTAACTTTTTTAAACGTATCTGTTCTTCCACGATGAGGAGTCGCTGTTAATAAAAGTAAGTGTTCGCATTGTTGCGATAAGACATAAGCTGCCTCATAACGTTTGGATTTGTATGTTTTTTGTCCGTATTCGTATGCTGATAATTTATGGGCCTCATCAAAAATGACCATATCCCAACTTGTATTGCTGACCACAGACAAGATATCTTCCCGACTTATAAAGTCAATCGATGTGACGACTTATTGGCTGTACGGAAAATGTTAGGATCTGCTGTAAACAGACTGCGGTTGACTAAAGTGAAAGGTATATTGAATTTGACTCCCATTTCATCTTCTTGCCATTGTTTTGTCAAACCACCTGGGGTTACAATCAGAATGCGTTCAATGATACCACGCATAATCAGCTCTTTCAGTAAAAGCCCTGTCATGACGGTTTTCCCGGCACCTGTATCATCAGCCAAAAGAAAACGAATTTTGGGCTGAGGTAATAAGTATTTGTAAACCGCTTCAACTTGATGAGGAAGAGGGTCGACCACACTGCAGTTAATGGCAAATAATGGTCAACTGATAAGCTGAATGGATGCGTTCTGCTTCTGCAAACATGACAAACTTCTCTGGAGCTCCTTTAAAATTAAATTCGCCTTCTGCTGTCAATACTTCCAAAGACTCAAATTGAGCTTTACTAATTACTTTGGTACTAGTTTTGTGAGTATTTACTCCTGTGTATTTAATGGAATACATATTCCCGAGAGGCTGTAACTTGATGATGGTGACAGGTTCCGTTGGGATTAAGTTCTTGATTATCTGATTGACTTCTATCATTGATTACTTCTTTATTTCTTGATTATTGACTAATAAATTTTTCGTTTCAACATCCAATAAAGAAGCAATTTCATATAGCCATTCTATCCTTGGTTGTCGACGGTTGCATACATACGCATTAGTTTGGCTAAAACTTTCATCTATTTTCTCATCTTGCCAGATTTGCGTGATTCCCTTTTCTTCAAGTATTTGTTTGATACGATTCATAAAATAAAGAGGGATATTTATGTATAATTGCAAATATATGAAATATTATGTGATATAAAAAATGGAATTGCGCATCTTTATCATTGCAGTTTTAACTTGATAATTTAGGGAAGGTTTGCTATGTATAGCCACACAAAAAAACGTAGGAGGCCTCCGCATTTGCGGAAACCTCCTACGGGGTTACTTATATCTTATCAGCTGGCAGCGCGCAGCTGGTTGAACAAATCCTTCTGCTTTTCGGTCAGGGAGGTCGGGATATTGATGTGGTACGATACAATCATATCGCCGAACTGGCCGGTCTGTTTGTACACCGGGAATCCTTTTCCTCTCAAACGGACCTTCGTGTCGTTCTGTGTACCCGGTTTTACTTTCAATTTGACCATTCCGTCCATGGTCTTCACCTGTACTTCTCCACCCAGTACGGCAGTGTACAAGTCGATATTGACGTGGGTGTAGAAGGTCATCTCCCTTACGTTCGAAGGTATCATCCTTATCGATGACAAAGGTGATGTACAAGTCTCCGTTTTCTCCTCCGTTCATGGCTTTCTGGCCGTAGCCTTTCAGACGGATGGTCTGTCCGTCGGCCACACCTGCCGGCACAGTGATACGGATATTTTCACCGTTGATGCTGAAAGTCTGTTTGTGGGTGACGTAGGCTTCATTGAGCGACAAGTGCATCTGTGCTTCTATATCCTGTCCCCTCGACATGGTGTGGTATCCTCCTCGTCCACCTCTTCCGTGGCCGAAAAGCTGTTCGAAGAAATCGGAGAAGCCGCTTGCCCCTGTTCCTCCAAATCCTTCCGTAAATTCACCGTCGTTCATGGAGTACCAGTAGCCGGAGCCACCGTGCTGTTGCTGTGCCCTGCTGTATGCCTCACGTTCCTGCTTAAACTCATCGGCATGTTTCCAGTGTTCGCCATATTCGTCGTATTTCTTACGCTTTTCCGGATCGCTCAATACTTCGTTGGCTTCATTCACTTGCTGGAACTTTCCTTCTGCCGACGGGTCATCCTTGTTCAGGTCAGGATGATATTTCTTGGCCAGCTTCCGGTATGCCTGCTTGATTTCATCCTGAGTGGCATTACGGTCTACTCCCAAAATCTTATAGTAATCAATAAATGCCATATATCAATCGTTTTAAGTTAGTTCCAAAATAAAAACTCTCGCCCACAATGGATGCAGACGAGAGTTTTCCGTTATTTGTGATGATTAATGTATTTCAATCACACGATTAATTTTTGCTTTTTCTTCCTGAGAATACTTTGGCAGCTCAATAGTCAATACACCATTTGCTACATTGGCAGTAATCTTTTCTTTATCGACATTGTCGGGCAAGTAAAGTGACTGTTGGAACTTGGTGTAAGAGAACTCACGTCGTAAGTATTTTTTGTTTTCTTTGTTCTTCGTTTCAACTTTCTTTTCCATGGAGATGACCAGTTCGTTTCATCACCCAAGTGGATATTGAAATCCTCTTTAGTCATTCCCGGAACGGCTACTTCTACTTTGTAATCCTTGTCGCTTTCCACCACATTGATTGCAGGTGCGGTAGCGTTTGCTTTTTCCATCCAGTTGTTATCGAAGAAGTCATTAAAGATACTTGGTAACCAGTTCTGATTGTAATATTTTCTAGTCGGCATCATAGTTGTAATCTCCTATTTTTAGTTGTTAATCAATTTTGTTTCTGAACCCGAACCCTTTTGAAATTCAAGTTCACTTACTCTTTTGCAAACAGTGTACCACAAATCTTGAATGGAGGTTGTTGTAACTTCCATTTTTAATGTAGTACCTTTATTTTAAACCTTCTATGCCGATTTTTAAACCTTTGCAAACTATATTAGCTGTCTGATGGAATAGATTGTAACAAATTGTCACTTTAATTTAAATCATAAAGACAAAAAGTCTTATTCTGTGACATATTGTCATTCATTCGCTCTTTGAGTGCCGTAATCTGACGGAATGTGAAGACAGCCGTTTTTCTAACATAGAAGCGGGAATGATGGATTTAAGAGTATCTATGACCGCATTGACCATTCTTTCGCGGATAAAGTCTTCTTTGATAAGAATGGATACGTGGCGTTGTGCCGGAGGATTTGCCTGAAGAGGCAGGACATGGGCTTTCTGTTTCTCGGTTAGCGACGCAATATGAAGTTCGGGGATGATGGTATATCCACCGTTCCGGTCCACGATTTTTATGAGGGTCTCGATGCTTCCGGCCTCATAGATGTGATTGCCGATGTCCTTGTTTTTGCAGAAATTCATTCCGCCGTTGGGTACACAATGACCTTCTTTCAGAATCCACATTTGTTCGGGAGGAAGGGTACCGTTGGCGATACAGCTTTTGGCCTGGTCGCATGCTTCAGAAAAGTAGGCCACGAACTTCTCGGTATAGACCGGAATCTCTAACAGGCCGTTCAAGTCCTCCGGCGGGGTGGTCAGGATAATGTCCAGGTTGCCATAGTGCAGCTCCTGTAGCAATGACTTGTTTTCTTTCTCATCAATGAACAGGCTTACGTGCGGGTAGGTTTTCCGGAAATGATGGATAAAGTCGGGCACGAGGTAGGGAGCAATGGTGGGCAGAATACCGATACGCAGGTTACCGTTCATGCTGTCCGTTTCGTCGGCTACCACTTCCTTTATGCACTGGGTTTCATTCAGCACAATCTGTGCCTGACGGATGATTTTTTCGCCGATGCGGGTAGGGGTGATATTCTTCCGGTCGCGGTTGAAAATCTTGACATCCAGTTCTTCTTCCAGCTTTTGAATCATCGCGCTGAGGGTAGGCTGTGTCACGCCGCATGCCTCGGCTGCAAGCACAAAGTGGCGGTACTTGTCCAGTGCCACGATATATTCCATCTGCTGTAATGTCATGGTTCAATAGATTTTATCAATACAAAGATAAATAAAATCTGTTGTGCCCCTGCGCATTTCCATCTACATTTGCATCAGAAACAAACAAAAAAGGTGTTGACAATGAAAAGGTTATTTCGTAATTGGGATGTTCTCCGGGTGATACGCCTCCTTTCGGGAGCAGTGTTTGCCGCTTATGGCATCTATGCTTCAGACTCCCTGATGATAGTATTGGGCGGGTTGTTGATGCTGATGGCTATGGTGAACTGGTCCTGCTGTGCGGCAGGAGGATGCGGCACCTCGTCCGGGAACAAAGCATTGTATAAGGATTTTGTGAAACCTTATCAGGCAACAAAAGAAAGTAAGTAAAAATTTAAAAACAGAAGAATATGAGTGCAGTACATTTAACCAAAGCAGATTTTTTGACAAGAGTAGCAAATTATGAAGCGAATCCGAACGAATGGAAATTCCTGGGTGAGCGTCCGGCCTTGATTGATTTTTATGCCACCTGGTGTGGTCCGTGCAAGATGCTGGCTCCGGTATTGGATGAGCTGGCCGATGAATATGCCGGACAGGTAGACATCTATAAGGTGAATGTAGACGAAGAGGAAGAACTGGCAGCCTTGTTTGGTATCCGCAGTGTGCCTTCCCTGTTGTTTGTGCCGATGAACGGCACTCCACAGATGGCACAGGGAGCCTTGCCTAAGAAGAACCTGAAGGAGGCTATTCAGAATGTGTTGTTGAAGAACGATTGAGGTGATATCTTCAGGCAACTATAAAAAAAGGAGGGCTTTAGAGCTCTCCTTTTTATAGCTTCCATGATGTTGGCCGGAGCACGTTCGGCCAGCAGTTCTTTTTTCATATAATCCATGTAGGGGCGTACGTGTTGGAAGACTGATGGTATCCCTTGCACAGGTAGTTCAGTCCCGGCTCACCGTCGGCTGTGCGGGCGAAACGGTTTTTCGGGCATTCACCGTTGCAGGCAAAGAGGAACTCACATTCCTTGCACTGGCGGGGAAGGGAGTCTTGTTTCATTTGTCCGAACTTCATCTGGCGTTCGCTGTACATCATTTCCACCAGTGTCTTTTCATGAATGTTGCCCAGCTTGTATTCCGGAAATACAAAGTGGTCGCACGAATATACGTCGCCGTTGAATTCCATGACGCCGGCATGTCCGCAAGTCTTGGCCATGGTGCAGACGCCCGGCTGCGCACCTACCCAGTTGGCAGGTAGAGTCGAACAACTGGATGAAGAAATTTCCTACATCCTGGCGTACCCATTCGTCAAACAAGGTGCAGAGGAAGTTTCCCCATTGTTCCGGTGATACGGAGAAATCGGCTAATTTCTCGTCTTTCTGTAGCGGACTGGCCAGGTGACGGCCGTCGGCATGGGGCTGATACGCTCTACAATCGGGGTAAACTGGATGTAGTGGCAGTCAATTTCCTTGAAGAAATGATAGAAGTCCAGCGGATAGTCTGCGTTGAAGTCATTCACTACGGCCAGGGCATTCCATTCTACCCCGTGTTTTTTCAGCAAGTGGATGCCTTGCATTACCTTGGTGAACGACGGACGTCCCTGACGGTTCTTGCGGTATTCATCGTGGAACTCCTGTGGCCCGTCGATGGACACGCCTACCAGCCAGGTGTTCTTTTTGAAGAATTCGCACCACTCATCCGTCAGCAAGGTACCGTTGGTCTGGATACAGTTGTCGATGGTACGTCCCCCGGCATATTTCTGTTGTAGTTCCATTACTCGCTTGTAGAAGCTGAGCGGACGCATCAGTGTTTCTCCGCCGTGCCAGGTAAAGAGTACCTGCGGCATGGTTTGCGAGCCGATGTATTCGCGGATAAATTTCTCTAACAGCTCGTCGCTCATCACGTGCTTGGAGATGTCTTTGTATAAATTTGCCTTTTCCAGGTAGTAGCAATAGTCGCAAGCTAAATTGCAGACTGCCCCTACGGGTTTTGTCATTACGTATAGCGGACGGGCAAAAGGTGCAATGGTTTGACTCATGGTATTGGGTTTAATAAGTTTCAAGTTATTTCTTTTCGTCGGACAGATGCGCCAATAGTCCTTCACACGCATCCTCCAGTATGTCGAGCACATTTTCGAAGCCTTGAGCGCCACCATAATAGGGGTCAGCACATAGTCGATTACCTTGGTACGGCAGAAATCAGTCATGCGGTGAATCTTCTGTTCGCTTTCCACGTCGGGCGCTTTGTCGCGCAGGGCATCGATATTGCGGTCGTCCATACCTAAAATCCAGTCGAAGTGATAGAAATCTTCCGTGCGTACCGGACGCGAGCGGTGGGTCAGCTGGTAGCCTCTGCGGCTGGCGTGAGCCCGCATACGTTCATCGGGCAGTTCTCCTTCATGGAAACCGCTGATGCCTGCGGAATCAATTTCAAACTCTTTTTCTCTTCCTGCCCGGCGCACCAGCGTACGCATGATTTCTTCGGCAGAAGAGGAGCGGCAGATGTTGCGAGGCAGACGAATAATATTCTTTGTTTCATCATTTATCAAGGTGTAAATACTGTTTAAAACGTGCTACATCCGTATTCAGGATGAGGCTTTCGGGAAACTCGGTTTCTTTGACCAGCTCCAGGGCATGGTCGTAAGTCGCAATGTCGAATGAGATGTGTGCATCACTTCCCAGGATGACGGGCACCTCATATTGCTTGCAGAGACGGAGTATCTCTAAGTTGTTGGGCCGTGCCTCCACTTTGTTGCGGCAAGGTTCAAGGAGCTGTTGTTGATTTCCAACAGGGTGTGATGGGCTTTTGCAGCCTGCACAATCGGTTCAAAAAGCAGTTTGGCCGTACCGTCACCCGGGTGGCTGATGATGTGCGTGTAAGGGTTTTCGATGGCTTTTATCATCCCTTGTGTATTTTCTTCGGGAGTTCCCGGCGTGTAGCACAGGGAATGAATACCTGCGATTCGCAAATCCAGCAAGCTCATGTGAAATTCATCCAGATCAAGTGTGCCTTGTGTATCAAGGATATTGATTTCCGCCCCAAGCAGGAGCTCGATACCGTACATCTGCCGCGGTACCACGTGCAGGTTGCGGAAGTAAATCAGGTGACAGCTTCCGGGAATTCCGGTGTATGTTCCGTGATGCCGAGCAACTTCAGGCCTCTGTCGGCAGCTGCCCGTGCCATTTCCTGCAGACTACTGAAAGCATGTCCGCTGGCAATGGTGTGCGTATGTACATCTAATTCTATCTTCATGTGTATAGGGTTTAGGTAGGGTCTACATCATAATATACCATCAGTGAGCGGAAGCGCTCATCTTCTATGAGGGTGCGTTGTACCTGCGTCAGGTAGCGGCGTACCTTGCTCATGGAAGCTTCCTGCTCTATCTTGATGACAATCTTCCGGATGAAAAGCGATTGTATCCGTGCCACGGGTGGTTTGTCCGGACCTAATATCCGTTCGCCCATGCCTTGTCGCAGGTGAGCGGCCATCAGGTCGGCTGCTGATTCAGGATGTCCTCCTTACGGTGCTTCAAATATACATAAATCAGCCGGTAGAAGGGAGGGTATTTGAACAGGCTACGTTCTTCCATCTGCTCCTGATACAAACGGGCATAATCGTTGGCCATAATCTGATGAATGAGCGGATTCTCCGGCGACTTCGTCTGAAGCACCACCAGTCCCTGCTTGTTCTTTCGTCCGGCTCTTCCGGCCACTTGTGCCATGAGCTGGAACGCCCGTTCGTACGAGCGGAAATCAGGATAATTCATCATCGAGTCGGCATTCAGGATACCTACCACGCTTACCCGGTCGAAGTCCAGTCCTTTGGAAATCATCTGCGTGCCAATCAGAATATCCGTCTTCCCCTCTTCAAAGTCGTTGATGATACGCTCATAGGCCGTGCGGGTACGGGTGGTATCCAAGTCCATTCGGGCCACTTTGGCTTCCGGAAAATCTGCTTGATGTCGTCTTCAATCTTTTCCGTGCCGAATCCGCGGTTCATAAGTTCCACTCCTCCACAAGCCGGACAAGCTGTAGGCACGGCATAGGTATAGCCGCAATAGTGACACGTCAGCTGATGAAGCCCTTTGTGATAGGTCAGACTCACATCGCAGTTCTTGCAGCGCGGTACCCATCCGCAGGTGCGGCATTCAATCATCGGAGCAAAACCCCGTCGGTTCTGGAACAAGATGACCTGTTCCTTCTGCTCCAGTGCTTCCCGTATTTTCTGTAGTAAAAGTGGAGAGAACTGTGCCGTCATCCGTTTCTTACGGGCCAGTTCCTTGATGTCCACTAACTCAATGTGTGGCAACTGAATCTGCTGATGGCGTTCGGTCAGTTCCACCAGCCATATTTCCCGTTTCGGGCATGGTAATAACTCTCCAGGCTGGGAGTGGCTGTACCTAACAGGGTTTTGGCCCCATACATGGAAGCCAGCATGATAGCGGCATTCCGTGCATGATAGCGTGGAGCAGGGTCCTGCTGCTTGTAGCTCGTTTCATGTTCCTCGTCCACGATGACCAGTCCCAGTCGCCGGAACGGAAGGAATACCGAGGAACGGACTCCCAATATCACGTCGTAACCTTGTTCAGTCAGTTGTTTTTGCCAGATTTCCACCCGTTCCGCATCCGGAAACTTGGAGTGATATACTCCTAAGCGTTTGCCGAATACCCTTCGTAACCGTTCGGTAATCTGGGTCGTTAGGGCAATTTCCGGAAGAAGATAGAGCACCTGCCTTGCCAGCTTTCAGCA
>ENA-OQIO01001008-OQIO01001008.1-human-gut-metagenome-genome-assembly--contig:-NODE-1008-length-14462-cov-2.534775_pt1 | contig 14462 bp, 21 predicted proteins | sample MGYA00242573_ERZ504737 | MGnify/ENA primary metagenome ERZ504737 (study PRJEB26092, sample SAMD00036203) | human gut metagenome | host: Homo sapiens | study: EMG produced TPA metagenomics assembly of... | reverse complement strand
GATAAAATGGATTTAACTTCCAAGTCAACAATAAATATTAAATTTAAAAAAGATAACGTCACAACCACCGCAGATTTTTCACTTGTCAACCACGACGGTAATTATTATGGCAGATTAAGTCTGGATAAATACATGATACGATATGCCTCAGAACGTTTTCTGGATATCGAATTAGTCACAGCTTCCAAATCCGGGTTGAAAATTCCGGTTTCCTCCGTGACAGAAAGCGAATTTTATACCATTCCAAAAGAGTATCTGACAACCGGCGGCAACAGCAACAATTCCGGATTTATCTGCGAATCGTACGATTCAGCCGGACAACTGACCACATCCTTTGTCGATGCTGATATTTACCGTAATACCGATACCGTTTATTACGTAAGCTGCGATGACTTTGAGAAAGGTACAATTATTGTAAAACCGGATTCTTCGGAACGCTATGTTATCGGCGCCATCGAAAAATTAAAAGGTGTATACTGCGTCAATACAGGATATACCATTTTTGAACAGGTTGAGATTTTGGATTCCAACAATGAATATTACATTGTGAAAAAAGGGCTTTCCCATGGTATCGCCGCATATGACCACATTTTACTGGATGCCGGTAAATACACGGCAAATCAGATGATTTACTAAAACAACAATTACAAGGAGGGCATTTTCATGCTTGCAGAAAATATTAAAACCGTTGAAAAAAATATTAAAGAAGCCTGCGCGCGTGCAAACCGCAGTGCATCCGATGTGACATTAATTGCCGTCAGCAAAACCAAACCGGTTGACATGCTTTGCGAAGTCTATGATACCGGTATGCGTGAATTCGGTGAAAATTACGTTCAGGAACTTGTTGAAAAAATTGACCGGCTTCCAAAGGACATTCACTGGCATATGATTGGACATTTACAGCGCAATAAAGTCAAATACATCGTAGGTAATGTTACAATGATTCACTCTGTAGATTCGCTGCGACTTGCTGAAGAAATCAGTAAAGAATCCGTTAAAAAGGATGTCTGCACAGAGATTCTGATTGAATCAACGTTGCCGGAGAAGAGAACAAATTCGGTTTTACACCCGAAAATGTTTTTCCTGAACTGGAAAAAATGGCAGCACTTCCGAACATTAAAATACGGGGTCTGATGACAAGTGCGCATTTGTCGAAAATCCTGAAGAAAATCGTAAATATTTTAGACAATTAAAGCAATTATCTGTTGACATCAACGCGAAAAACATTGATAATATCTATATGGACACTTTATCCATGGGTATGACAAATGATTATGTTGTTGCAGTAGAAGAGGGTGCAACAATGGTGCGTGTAGGTACGGCTATATTTGGAGCACGTAACTATAATAAGTAGATTGGAGATAGGCACAATGAGTATTTTAAACAGTGTAATGAACGTATTTAAACTTACCGGGGAAGACGATTATGATGAATACGACGATTACGATGAAGAATTCGAAGATGACGAAGATGACAAAGGGTCTGCCCGGAAGAAATTATTTTCAGGCAGCCATAAAAATAAAGACGATGAAGATTATGATTCCGACAGCCGGACAAACGATAAAAAGCCTTTAGGCAGAAAAGTTGTTCCGCTAAAAACCGGTGGTTCAAGAGGTCTTGAGGTGGTTGTTATCCGTCCTGAATCCATGGAAGACTCCAGTGAGATTACAGACACACTTTTAAGCGGAAAGGCCGTTGTTTTAAATCTGGAAGGGATCCACGTTGAAATCGCACAGCTATTATCGATTATTCAGCCGGTTCATGCTATGCAATGCGTGGCAATCTGCAAAAGATTACCAACTACATATTCCTTGTAACACCGCCGAATGTTGATATTTCCGGTGATATTCCAGAACTGGTGGCAGGTGGTATTGACCTTTCAACATTTAACAGTTCAGACAACAAATTTTAATGTAAATATTAAAAGTGCCGCCCATAGTCTTTGATTATCGGCGGTATTCTTTTGTATCTTACCAATAAACACAGACACATCAGGAGGAGTTATGTCAGAGATTATTACTGTTCATTTAGATCAAAAACCGATTTATGATATTGTCATTGAAAAAGATTTTTCACACCTTGGCACTGCATTTTCCAGTTTAAATGTAACCGGCCGTAAAATCTGTATTGTAACAGACAGCAATGTCGGACCTTTATATGCCAAAGCCGTTCAGGAAGTTTTAGAAACAACCGGCAATCAGATTTTTGTCTATACATTTGCTGCCGGAGAAGAAAGTAAAAACTTAAATACCGTTCAGGATCTCTATGAATTTTTAATTGAAAATCATTTTGACCGTAAAGATATGCTTGCAGCGCTTGGCGGCGGTGTTGTCGGTGACCTTACCGGTTTTACAGCGGCAACCTATTTACGCGGCATTTCATTTATCCAGATTCCGACTTCCCTTCTGGCTCAGGTCGACTCCAGCATCGGCGGCAAGACCGGCGTGGATTTCCGTGCTTATAAAAATATGGTCGGCGCATTCCATCAGCAAAGCTTGTATACATGAATATGGCTACACTGCTTTCCTTAGATACCCGTCTGTTTAATTCCGGTTTCGGTGAAATCATCAAACACGGGCTGATTAAAGACGCGGCTTATTACCGCTGGCTGCAGAATAATGTTGCAAAGATTCAGTCAAAAGATTATGATGCCTTGGAACAGATGATTGCAGGAAGCTGTAATATCAAGCGTGAAGTGGTTGAATTAGACCCGACAGAGCAGGGCGACCGCGCACTTTTAAATTTCGGACATACACTGGGACATGCTATCGAAAAACTGATGAATTTCCAGCTGTATCACGGAGAATGTGTTGTCCTTGGCATGATTGCCGCATTAAACATTTCCGTTGCCCGTGGTCATATTACACAGGCTGAATATGATGATGCTATACAAATGTTTAAAGACTACGCATTTCCAACAAACGTTACCGGCATTTCCATTGATGATGTCATCCGCGTTTCAAAGAGCGATAAAAAAATGGAAGCCAATCAGATTAAATTCATTCTGTTAAAACAAATTGGAAATGCTTACATTGACAGAACTGTAACAGACGACGAGATGAAACGTTCTCTGACAGATATTATCCGATAACAAAACATCCCGCTTAGAAATGAGGCATTACATGAAAAATCTGAATAAAAAAGGACTTTTGGGATATATTTTAGGTATTGTACTTTTATGCCTTATAGACCAGCTGACTAAAATTGCTGCCGTTTCGGCATTAAAAGGCAAATCCCCTTTCGTCCTGATAAAAATGTACTGGAATTTTATTATCTGGAAAATGCCGGTATGGCATGGGGCATGATGAGCGGTGCAAGAATCTATTTTCTGGTTCTGACGGTTCTGATTGTCGGCATTATTACCTATGTCATTATAAAAATGCCGCGTACACGCCATATGCTTCCGTTTTCTGCCGTACTGACCGTACTGGCATCGGGCGCTTTAGGTAATTTTATCGACAGACTGACACTCGGCTATGTCCGTGATTTTATTTATTTTAAACTGATTAATTTTCCTGTTTTTAATGTTGCAGATATCTATGTAACGGTATCTGTCGTGTGTTTTGCTGTTTTAATTCTTTTTTATTATAAAGAAGATGATTTTAGCTTTTTAAAGAAAACTGATACAAATAAACATTAAAATCAGAAATCCGGTAACTAAACTATAAAAATCCGGCTATGCAGAATTTTAATAACTGGAGGCACTTAAACTGTATGGAAAACACAAAACTTCCTGTAGATAACGCAGCTTTGGATGCTGCATATATTGAAAATGAACCGGACGAATTCATTACGGATATGACAGACTCTCATAACGGTATTGATACCGCAGACAGCTGTATGAAAATCACATTGTCTGTATCTGCGGACAGCGATACTTCCGATGCCGTTGGAACACGTATTGACAAATTTTTATCAGAGAATTTACGGGATTTTTCACGATCTTATCTGCAGACATTGATTCAGGACGGCAGTGTTACCGTAAACGGCAAAAATGTAAAATCCAATTATAAATTAAATGCCGGGGATATCATCGCAATTCATGTTCCCGAAGTGAAAGAGCAGGAGATTGCCGCTGAGGATATTCCACTGGACATTTTATATGAAGACGAAGATATTATTGTTGTAAACAAGCCAAAGGGAATGGTTGTACATCCTGCGGCAGGACATACCAGCGGTACACTTGTCAACGCCTTAATGTATCACTGTAAAGACCATTTATCCGGTATTAACGGGGAACTGCGCCCCGGCATTGTCCACCGTATTGACATGAATACAACCGGTGTCTTAGTTGCCTGCAAAAATGACTATGCCCACCGTAAAATTGCCGAACAGCTGAGCGTTCATTCTATTACCCGTAAATACGAAGCAATCTGCTACAACGCTTTCCGGGAAGAAACCGGAACTGTTGATGCGCCGATTGGCAGAAATCCGGTTGACCGTAAAAAAATGGCAATTGACAAAAAGAATGGCAGACGCGCAGTGACACATTACCGCGTTCTCGAAAATTTCAAGCATTTTGCCCATATTGAATGTCAGCTTGAAACCGGAAGAACACATCAGATCCGCGTACATATGGCAAGTATCGGTCATCCGCTCCTTGGCGATGATACCTACACTGCGGCAAAACCGCCGTACCGGCTCACCGGTCAGACACTGCATGCACGCGTACTTGGGTTTATTCACCCCAGAACAGGGCAGTACGTAGAGTTTGAAGCACCACTGCCGGATTACTTTACCAAAATCCTTGCCGATTTACAAAAAAACAGCATTAAAAATGCCTGTGGAATGGAGAATGAAGAGTAGTATGCGTAGGAAAGAATTTATTGATTTGATTTTGGACAGCATTTCAGATTATTTTGATATTTACCACAATTACTGGTTTGAGAATCATAAATTTGTCATTTATGCGTATTGTTATAACAGACACAATAAATATGAGAGTGCAACACAGGAATCCCGGTTATGGGAGATGAAATCCTTTGAGCATTTATTTTTTATCAATTCTGATAATCTGGATATGGAACAGTTAAATGCTTTAAAACAATTTGCGATAGAACGCATTGAACCGCATTTTGTCCGCGGTGATGGCAAATTCCCTGTAAAGCACCACCTATACACATATATTTCTTTTATTATCATAACCAGAAATAAACCTCACCGGAAGTTGCAAAAGCTATTGAAAACACTTCATGGAACAAAAATTATATGCTTTCTGCCAAAGGCTCTGCCAGCCTGCGGCTTGCCTGTGTAACCCCGCGTGAATACAGTGTTATCACCAGCAAAAACGCACAGGACATACATGATTTTCTCTCGGATATCATGTTTCATATCGAACATTATGAAGAATAAATTTCATAAAAATTATGTAAAAATATAGATTTTTCTGACAATTTATTGTATAATATACCATGAAATAACTTGAAGGAGGCGGGAAATATGGATGAAAGAACCGTAATTACAATAGGCAGAGAATTTGGCAGTGGCGGACATGAAATTGGCATGAAGCTTGCAGAAAGACTCGGAATTAAATGCTATGATAAGGAATTATTAGAACTTGCAGCAAAAGAAAGCGGTCTCTGCGAAGATTTATTCGCTTCCCAGGATGAAAAGCCAACCAACAGCTTTTTATATTCTCTTGTAATGGACACATATTCTCTGGGATATACAAGTTCATACATGGATATGCCAATTAATCACAAAGTTTTTTTGGCACAGTTTGATACCATTAAGAAACTGGCTGAAAGAGAATCCTGTGTTATTGTCGGACGCTGTGCTGACTATGCTTTGGAAGATAACCCATTTGCAGTCAGCGTATGGATTAAGGCCGATTTGGATGTCCGTATCCAGCGTATTAAAAAGCTCTATGATTTAAGCGATAACAAAGCTGCCGACATGATCCAGAAAACAGATAAGCGCAGAGCCAGCTATTACAATTACTATTCAAGTAAAAAGTGGGGCGAAGCAAAGAGCTATGATTTATGTCTTGACAGCGGTCAGCTCGGTATTGATGGTTCAATTGATTTAATATTAAAATACATTGAATTAAAAGAAAAAAATAATAAACAGTAACTAATGCATAACCGGATTCAGCCATATATATCTATTATATATGGCTGAATTGCAGTTTTATCAAACATCTGTCATTCATCAGAATTTAGGGAATAGTAAATGGATTTAAAGAATTTAAAAGAATTTAAAGAATATACACGAATTAAAAAAATTGATGTCAGAAAATGGCTGCTCCGCGGGCATGCACCCCTGTATACATTTATATTGATTGTATTCGCTGCAGCTGTTGTTTTTATGTTCAGTACCATACATTCTATGTTTAATAATGAAAATACATCGGACAATCCATCGGATGAAGTTTCCGTTTCTACAGAAACAACCGGTTATATTGCCGATAACCAGTCCTATATGCTTGCGATTAATAAATCAAAGAATTATCTGATTGTTTATAAAATGGATGCCACCGGGGAATTTACAAATATATTCCAGATATTCCGTTGTTCCGTGCCGCAATCCCTTGCCACCGGTGAAACTTCCATCACTGACAAATTTATTTGGAAAATGTTTGATTCAAATGTCTATGGACACTATACGGTACAATTTGGCAACAATGCTATTTACATTCTGTACCGTATACCAAGCAGGATACAATGACACTAATTGTCAGTGCCTATAATAATCTGGGTAAATCGTCATCGGTCGGTTCTGTTGCATTAACCGCAGCCGATGCTAAATGGATTTATGAAAACTGTGGTTTAAATACCAAAGTAAAAGTATATGAAGATTCAACCGAAAACTTCGATAACCGGTTATCTGAACTGACAACACTTGCTGCAGATGCCAAATATGACCCTACAGATCAGGGTGCTGTAAATAATGCAGAAAACAACATCGTCAATACTAAAATTGCATATATGACAGGAACCCGTGACTGTACCGTTGCTTTAAATTCAGACTTTGACATCTGGACCGGTGTTTACGCAAAAGATGTAAATAACAATGATATCACTTCATATATCACAGCTACAGGAAGCGTTGATACATCAACGCCCGGTGTATATAAAGTCATTTACTTTTTAAATGACAGCTTTGGTACAAATTTAAAATACTACCGTTATGTAACGGTAACAGATGAAGCGGAGAGTACTGTGCCTGCCGAAACTACAGCTCCGGCAACAGCCGCTGCGACACAGCCGGCACAATCCGATACAACGGCTCCAGCTCCAACCAATTCACAGCCTGTAACAGCTGTCACAGAAGCTTCAACTTCATCAAACAGCACAAATAACGGTTCTGATAACAAAAGTCAGATTAAGCCGACCAACAACACCGGTCAATAATAATTTAAAATAGTCAAAATTTTCAAAAGGAAAAACCGGACAAAAACAAAAGATAAATAAAAAATGCATAAAAGAAAATGCGAAAAACTGTATATTGACAGATTACAGTTTTCGCATTTTTTATTTTACAGCTGCTCGTAGTTTTAATCTCTGCGTAAATGAACGATATTTCTTGCATTTCTCTTATTTTCATCTACGATTTCTGCATAATGGCGGCGGGTTGTATTGACGTCTTTATGTCCTAAAACATCGGCAACTAAATAAATATCCTTGCTTTCCTGATACAGATTCGTACCATATGTACTGCGCAGCTTGTGCGGCGTAATGTGCTTTACGGTTGTAACAGTAGAAGCATACTTTTTCACCAAAAGTTCTACTGACCGCACGCACAGCCTTTTTCCGACAGAAGATAAGAACAGGGCGTTTTCATGCCCCTCTTTTGGATTTAGTTCTTTCCGTTCCTCCATATACGCAGATAACGCTTCTTCAACTTCATCGCCAAAATATACAAAACTTTCAGCACCGCCTTTACGGACGACTTTGATTCGGTCATTGTCAAAATCAACATCCTTCATATCCAGCCCGACACATTCCGATACACGGATTCCCGTCCCAAGCATCAGTGTAAGCAGCGCCAAATCCCTTGTCTTTAACTTTTCATGGCGCTTTAGCTGTGCCTTTGACAGTTTATTGCCGGATTCCACATTGTCTAAAAATTCCGCCACTTCATTAACATCTAAACGCGTAATAGCCTTGTCATGAATCTTTGGCATATCCACTTTAAGCGTTGGATTCTCCCCAATCATTTCATAACGGTAGTAGTAGGCATAAAAACGGCGCAATGCACACAGCTTCCTTTTTGCTGCGCGTTCTGAATTGCTGACTTCTTTACCTTCTTTATCATATAATTTTACATACCGCAGATAATCTGAAATATCCTGACCTTTAAGTTTTTCAAGGTCTGCCAGTGTAAAATCCTTTACTGCATAATTGGCATATTGCGGATATTCACATATCAGAAATTCAAAAAAACCCTTGATATCCATTGCGTAAGCAACCCTTGTCCTGGGCTGCTTGGAATATTCAAGACTGTTAAAATACTCTGTACAAAACGACGGAAGAATTTTCAGTAATTCGTTGAGTTTTTTTGTATACTTTATCGTTTGCTGCTGGGCATATGTTTTTGTTTCGGCCATATTTCCTCCATAATCAAAAAAGCAGAGGAGCGTTCATATAACATAATTTATAATTGCAGACAGTATCTTTGTAATATGTCACTTCGCTAAACCCAAGTTTAACGAAGTTTTGTATTTCTTTTTACATAAATCACCGTCTATCGTTTATTTTCTTACTTAGCAACCAGTTTTCCGTTATATAAACGTTTCTGTACTACATTGATTTTAAATTCTTTTTGATACTTTTTAATCTTATTCAATTCATTTTCTGTAATAATGGATACACATAATCCTTCCTGACCGTTTCTTCCGCAGCGGCCGGCTCTGTGCAGATATTCCTTGGATTCTTCAGGAAGATTCACATTAATCACGGTTTCAACATTATCAATCTGTAAGCCTCTGGCTGCAACATCCGTTGCCAAAAGATACTGAACCTTTCCGGATTTAAAATGTTCAATTGCCGTTTTCTTTTCCTGCTTATCCTGATTCCCGGATAACGCAGCTACATTATAATGATGATATTGAAGCTTCTGATAGGATTCTTCAAGGTCATATCTGGTATTAATAAAAACCATGACCTTATCTGAATTTAACGCCTTAGCGATTTTTCTTAAAGTTTCAATCCGTTCCCTTCTGTCTGTCACAATAAAAATATGCTTAATCGTTTTTGGAATCAGACTTTCATTCTTTTGCTTTGTATCTAAAACAACCGCATGATATGTAATCTGATTGGCAATCTGCCGTGTCTTTTTATCAATACTTGCCGAAAACATCAGCACCTGCGTATACTTCATCAGTGATTTACGGATTGCAAATATCTGTTCACAATATGTCTTGTCCATCAGCTTATCCGCTTCATCAATCACAAGTGTCTTGACATCATGTACCCGCAGCTTTTTCTGACGGATTAACTGCAAAATACGCGCCGGTGTACCTACAACCAGTGAAGGCTTTGTTTTAAGCGATTCAATCTGGCGGTTAATATTTCCCTCGCCAATCAGAAATAATGCCTTATATGGCAGCTGTGCGCTTTAAAGAGCAACTCTGCTTCATTACATACCTGAACTGCAAGCTCCTGGGTCGGAACAAGTATCAACGTCTGTATATATTTGCTGTCCGGCTGCATCGTTGCAATCACAGGCAGTAAATAAGCCAGTGTCTTTCCCGAACCTGTGCTGGAACAGCCGATAACATCCGTTCCTTTTGTTACCGGCTGATAAGCACGCTGCTGTATCGAGGTCGGTGCTGTAATATTCCGTTTATTTAAAACAGCGGTCAGTGCCTTTGACACCCCTAATTCTTCAAATGTCATCATACAAATTCTCCATTTCACTCTATCTGACTTTATCGTTATACTTCTATATTATACACGATTCTTACGGAAAATCCAATGACTTGATTTGTTTTCCAATTGATTACAGCTGATGCAATTCCATTACACAAAACACAGCTTCTTCGCAGCGGCGCCTCTGTGCAGATATTCTTTTCAGTGCTTTTAATTCGTCTGTGGCTGACCGTAATAATAAATGATCAGATTCTGTCCGCTGTATAAAATATCAGAACTCATATGATTCATCTGCATGATGGAGCGGATATACTGTTCTTTGTTCTCTGCGCCTGTATTGTAACGTGCCTCGATATCCCATAACGTATCACAATCTTCAATAGTAATGCTTGTATAATACCGTTCCAATGCATTCTGTCCTTCTTTAACAGAAGCATTTGCAATTATCATTCTTCCCCCAATGCCGGTTAATGCAATTAAAAGGACCGCTGCTAAAATTGCGTGAATGATACGTATATCCAGCCTTCTGACTGCCGCAATAACTCCTGCCGGTGAAAAAAGTCCTGCTATAATTCTTACCTGCTCTTTTTTTGTAACTGCCATCATACCATTCATAATCGTATCCTCGCTTTCCAATAAAACTCAAACATTTGTTCTTTTGAATTGATTGTATTATATCTCTTGAACATATGTTTGTCAATACATAATCGAACATATATTCCGAAAAATTGTTCTGAAAATTTGTTTGCATTTTTGTGCATGATATGTTACGATAGTTCTATAAATTTATGGAGGTTATGGTCTATGGCATATGGCAGAATTACAAAAAAGCAGACTGAAATATTAGAATATATTAAGTCCCAGATTTTAAATAAGCTATCCGCCATCAGTACGTGATATCTGTACGGCAGTCAATTTAAAGTCGACTTCTTCTGTACATGCACATCTGGAAACCCTGGAAAAGAATGGATATATCCGCAGAGACCCTACAAAGCCGCGTGCGATTGAGATTATAGATGATAATTTTAACCTGACAAGACGTGAAGTTGTCAATGTTCCTTTAATAGGACAGGTTGCTGCCGGACAACCGCTCTTAGCTGTTGAAAATATTACAGGTTATTTTCCAATTCCGGCGGAATTTATTCCGAAAGAAGAAGTCTTTATGTTAAATGTCAAGGGGGAAAGTATGGTAAATGCCGGTATTTATGACGGCGACCAGATTATTGTTAAGCAGCAGTCTACCGCATCTAATGGAGAAATTGTTGTTGCGCTTGTAGATGACTCTGCTACTGTAAAGCGTTTCTACAAGGAAAACGGACATATCCGCTTACAGCCGGAGAATGATTTTATGGAACCTATTATTGTAGATTCCTGCGAAATTATCGGAAAAGTCATCGGATTAATCCGTATCAATATTGATTAAAAACAGACACCCATCTACAATAAAGTGGATCGGTGTCTGTTTTTCGTTAACCTGTCTTCATGTTTAATAACTTCTATCTGCAAAATATGGTGTTTCCATGTATCTTTTAATATCGTCAATCTGCTCATAATGTGCAAGCGCCCACATCAGCTTCATCACAACAGCTTCTGTCGTCATATCTGCAGCAACAATAACCTTCTGCCGTCCAAGAGTCTGCCCAACCTCATAGATACTCAGGTCAATTCCCTCGTAAATGCATTGCGTTGTAATGACAACTGCGACTCCGGCCTCAATCAGTTCATGTATCTTTGACACGATATCCTCATCAACATTCGGAATTCCGCCGATACCAAAGCTTTCAATAATAACACCCTTATACTGTGTGCGGATAAAATCAAATAGCTCTGTTCCGATTCCCGGAAAGATTTTCAATACAAAAATATCCCGGCAGACCTTTGTATCTATTGCAAAATCACCGGTTATTTCCTCACTTAATTTATCCAGATGCCCGGAATAAGTAAGCAGCTGATTATACGTAATTTTGCCCAGTTTAATCTCAGCAATCACCGGAAAATTAATACTTTTAAACGCATCGGAGCTTCTTGTTTTAATCTTCATGGCATGTGTACCGTTGATTACAATTCCGTCAAATGCAACATACACACCGCGGATACCCTCACACGCAAAACGAATCGCATCGGAGAGATTCTTTTTGGCATCAGTATACAATGCCTCTATCGGAATCTGTGAACCGGTAAACACCACCGGCTTTGCAAGATTTTTTAACATATACGTAATGCCTGCGCACTGTATGCCATGGTATCCGTACCGTGTGCAATAACAAAACCGTCATATGCATCATAATTCTGTGCTATCGTTTCCGCAATCCGCGCCATCAGCTTCGGATTCATATTGGTACTGTCCACCCTCATCACGGAAATGCCCTCCAGATGACAGATAGACTCAATTTCCGGAATATAGGTAAGCAGTGTTTTTACATCAATCGACGGTGTCAGCCCCTCTGATGATTCAGAAGACGCGATTGTTCCGCCTGTCGCAATTAATAATATTTTCTTCATATAGTCCCCAATCCGCCGTTAAACGGCATTTTTATTTTTCCACATAAACAGACCTGTAAAACCGAAAATTATTGCCAATGCAATGCATGAAAATGAAAGCCACATATACGGTAAATACTCAAATGTCGCAACACCAAGAATTGTTGCCATATAAATACCGTTGTCACTCCACGGAATCATTCCGGCTGTCAGCGTACCGCCAATTTCAGCATTTCTTGAAAGAACCCGTCGGCCGTAACCCATTTCGTCATACTTTTCCGCCATGATTTTCGGTGTAAGGACCAGTGAAACATACATTGCACTGCCAAGCAGACAACCTAAAAAACCAACAATAATCGTAAATACGGTCAGCGTTCCACCATTGTTGATATGTTGATAAACCTTTCCGGCGATTGCTTAATAATACCAATCCGGTCAAGTAATCCGCCAAATCCAAGCCCCAGAATAATAATTGCCACCGACCACAGCATACTGTTCATGCCGCCACGTGAAAGCAATGAATCAATAAATTCGATTCCCGTATTCATTTCAAGCTGTACCCATGCTGTAGAAATGCCTTTACCGGAGTCAGTCCCTGAAATATAATGCCCCATACAATTCCAAGTCCCGCACCAAGTGAAATAACCGGCAGGGACGGCATTTTGAGTATCAGTAAAATAATAACAACCAGCATTGGCACAAATGCGAATAAACTGATATGAAAATTTTTCTGAAGTGCCGCCATAACGCTGTTGACCTGTGTCATATCCGCACTGCCGCCGCCCAGGCGGAAACCAAGAACCGTAAATGCAATGCCTGTAATACCAAATGCACTTAATGATACCGGCAAAATACCGCGTACATGGTCAATAACATCAATATCCGCCATTGCCGCAGACAATACGCAGCTGTCTGAAAGCGGTGAAAACTTGTCACCGAAATAAGCACCGGACAATACGGCTCCGGCTGTTATTGGTGCCGGAATTCCAAGTGCTGAACCGATACCCATCATGGCAATACCGGATGTTCCGACTGTTCCCCATGAAGTACCGGTTGCAATCGATGTAATACTGCAAAGAATCAATGTTGCCAGTAAAAAGATAGACGGATGTATTACTTTTAGACCGTAATAAATCAGACTGGGTACAATTCCGCCGGAAATCCACGTTCCGACCAGCGCGCCGACCGCCAGCAGGATTAAAATAGCGCTCATGCCTCATAAATGCCTTTCGTGACCGCATGTTCCATTTCCTGATAGGAAAATCCATTTCTTTTGCCAACAGCCATTGCAAGAAACCAGGCTGCAAAAAGTGCAAGATGTATCTCGATGCCAGACTGATTGCATAAAAATGCCAAGGCAAGAAAGCCGCCTAATACAATAACTGCCTGTAATAAAGTGGTTTGTCTTTTCATGATTATGATTCTCCATTCTCCTACGGGTAATATATCTTACACGTATGCTTTTACTTGAGTAGATGTATCATATCATTGAATTCCGTCAAAATCAATCAAAATACTTTATTTTTATTTTCCAATTTTTGCTTAATATATTATCAATATTCGACCGTAATTGTGAACTACCCATTGTCTTAAGCCAATGGGCTTCCTGCTTCATCGACCTCGTAACCTACTATCTCCACAGGCGTTAATTTGGGCAGTCCCTGCCCTATATATTTCTTTATGCTATTTGCCTTAATCCTTCTATCAGTATATTTTTCGCGGCATTGATATCCCTGTCATGTTCTGCTCCGCATTTCGGACATATCCATGTCCTCACTGACAAATCTTTTGTATCTGGATTCTGATACCCGCAAACAGAACATAATTGACTACTAGCATAAAATGTATCTATTTTGATGTATTTCCTGCCATTCCATTTTGCCTTATACTCTAACTGTCTTGTCAGCTCATACCATGATACATCACTTATGACTTTTGCCAGATGATGATTTTTTACCATGTTTTTTATCTGTAAATTTTCTGAAACTATCACTTGGTTTTCGCTGATAATCTCATGTGAAACTTTATGTAGATAATCTTTTCTTATATTCCTTATTTCTCATGGCATAATGCTATCTTTTTCTTTGTTTTATAATAGTTCTTACTTCTCTTTCCTTTATGTGACATGTTGCCTTTGCAGCTTTACAAGCTGTTTCTCGTATTTTTTTA
>ENA-OQIO01001007-OQIO01001007.1-human-gut-metagenome-genome-assembly--contig:-NODE-1007-length-14466-cov-2.913592_pt1 | contig 14466 bp, 18 predicted proteins | sample MGYA00242573_ERZ504737 | MGnify/ENA primary metagenome ERZ504737 (study PRJEB26092, sample SAMD00036203) | human gut metagenome | host: Homo sapiens | study: EMG produced TPA metagenomics assembly of... | reverse complement strand
CTTTAAGAAGGATGCTGTATTTACCACCATTTACCACGGAAGAATGATTCCAGACTTTCGGAAACAGTGGGCATGCTTGTAAAAACTCTTCCTGTTTACTGTAATTTTGCAGGAAGCACAGAGCAGTGTCTCACTGAGGTTCAGAAACAGCTGATCAATTCCATGAACAATGATGTTTATCCGTTCTCACAGATCAGTCATGAGTTTAATATTAAGGCAGATGCATGGTTGTGTACCAGGGTGATAATTTTGAATTTGACAATGTGGGCGGAGAATATGCACAGGAAGAGCCTGTCCGCCTGAATATGGCAAAAACCCCGGTGTCCATCAGTATCTCCATTGAGAAGAATAAATTTGTCTTTGACATTGAATACCGAGGCGATATGTACCAAGAAGAAACCATAAAATATCTGGCAGATAATCTGGAGCTTATTGCTGAGGGAATCCTGAATGAATGTGACCCTGCAGATATCAGACTGATGTTTGAGGAAGAGACGGAAATGGAGAATATTCCTGAGCATGCAGGAAAGACCTTTGTGGATCTGTTCAGGGAGGCAGCAGCGAAGTACCCGGACAGACCGGCTGTAAGAGATGAATTTGGTGACTTTACTTACAGAGAACTGGATAAAATGTCTGACTACGTTGCACAGAGGCTTACGGAAAATGGATTTGGTCCGGAGCAGGCAACCGGTATCCTGTGTGGCAGGACAAAGGAATATGCCATCGCTTATGTAGGTGTTATGAAGGCCGGCGGAGCTTATGTTCCTCTGGATCCGGAATACCCCCAGAGCAGAATTGAGTACATGTTAACGGATTCGGGAGCAGAGAATCTTCTTGTGATCGATCAGTACAGAGATCTGGTAGATTTCTATAAGGGAAATGTGATCAGTCTGGATTCTGTGGCAGCAGAAGCAAAGGATTTTGAACTTACTGCCAAACTTACCGCTCCCAAACCTGAGAACCTTGCGTATATGATCTATACCTCAGGATCCACAGGAAAGCCGAAAGGTGTTATGCTGGAACACAGAAACCTGATGAACCTGATCGAATATATCACACAGGACAGAGCCTTACACCGGATGACATTACTGCAGAGTTTGCAAGCTTCTGCTTTGATGCGTCAGTGATCGATCTCTTTGCTCCTCTTACTGCAGGTGCGATCTTATACATTTTACCTGAGGGTATCCGAAAGGATGCAATTGCCATAAGCAATATATAAAAGAAGCAAAGATTACCACAGTAACCTTCCCTACACAGATGGGTGAGCTGGTTGCAGAACTTCTGGAGGATGCACCGGCACTTAGATTTGTTACACTGGGCGGAGAGAAATTCAAGCATTACAGAAAACGTACTTATCAGATGATCAATGGCTACGGTCCTACAGAAAACACCGTATCTTCCACGGAGTTCAGGGTGGATAAGCAGTATGATAATATTCCGATCGGAAAATCCCAGAGAAATGTCCGCAGTTACATTGTGGATGAGGCTCTGAACAGACTTCCGGTGGGAGCTTCCGGCGAGCTTTGCCATGCAGGACGTCAGATCGCAAGAGGATATCATAATCTTCCGGAAAAAACTGCCTCTGTATTTGTGGAGAATCCATTCTCCGTATGCGAGGAGGACAGAAGACTTTACAGAACCGGTGATATGGTCCGCATGAAGGGTGACGGAAATATTGAGTACATAGGCAGAATTGACTCCCAGGTGAAGATAAGGGGATACCGTGTTGAGCTTGGTGAGATCGAGGGAGCCCTTCTTAAACATGAATTGGTACAGAATGCAGCTGTTACAGTGATCGAAAAGAGCGGAAACAAATATATCACTGCTTATTATACAGGGGAAAGCATTCCGGATGAAGAATTAAAAATCTTCCTGGAGCCGCTGCTTCCGGATTACATGATGCCATCCTTCTTTGTTTACCTTGAAGCAATGCCGGTGACACCAGGAGGTAAAATCGACAAAAAAGCACTGCCAATGCCGGAGGTAACCACGAATACTGCCAGCTATGTAGAGCCGGTTACTGCAGCTCAGAGAGCACTCTGTGAGATTTTTGAGAAAGCACTGGGAATTGAAAGAGTAGGGATTGAGGACAACTTCTTTGAGCTGGGCGGATCTTCCCTTACTGCATCCAAGGTTGCTGTTATGTGTCTGTCAAAGAATATTTCACTGGTATATGCGGATATTTTCAAATATCCTACTGTACGGGAACTTGCAGCTCTGGTTGATGATGACGGAGTTACAGAGGCTGCACAGAGCAAGAATGAATTTTCGGATTATAACTATAACAGGATCCAGAATGTGATCAGCGCAAATACAGAAGAAAATGCAGACCGGATCACAAAGGAAAAGCTGGGAGATATTATGGTCACAGGTGCCACAGGTTTCCTGGGGATCCATGTCCTTAAAGCATTCCTTGACAATTATGACGGTAAGGTTTACTGTCTGGTGCGCAAGGGCAAATATGAATCACCGGAAAAACGAATGATGAATATGCTGATGTACTATTTCGACAATCCATGCAAGGAACTGTTTGAAAATCGTATTATCTGTGTAGATGGGGATATTACTTCCAAAGAACAGGTGGCAGGATTCTCAGCATACAAATTTAGTACCATCGTTAACTGTGCTGCCTGCGTAAAGCATTTCGCTGCAGATGATGTACTGGAAAGAATTAATGTGCAGGGTGTGGAAAATCTGATCGATTTCTGTAAGAATAACGGCCGCAGACTGATCCAGATTTCTACGGTTTCCGTTGCGGGAGAAGGTTCTGACGGTGTTCCGCCAATGTCCAGAGTTTTCTGTGAGAATGATCTGTACATCGGACAGAATATTACCAACGAATATATCCGCACCAAATTCCTGGCAGAGAGGGCGGTTCTGGAAGCAGTTTCCGAGGGACTGGACGGCAAGGTAGTCCGGGTAGGTAATCTGATGAGCCGAAACTCTGACGGTGAGTTCCAGATTAATTTCATTACCAATGGATTCCTTCGCAGCCTGAGAGGTTATGCGGCTGTAGGTAAATTCCCTATGGGCGGTATGCATGAGGTGGCAGAATTCTCACCGATTGATTCTACTGCGCTGGCAGTTCTGAGACTGGCTCAGACCGACCGGAGATTTACTGTATTCCATGCATGCAACAGCATCATATTTATATGGCAGACCTGATCTAACGCAATGCGCAGTTATGGATTCAGGATTGATATTGTAAGAGATGAGGATTTTGAGGTAGCAGTGAAGGAATTTGCAAAGACCGGTCAGGATTCTGATGCGGTTTCCGGACTGATCGCCTATACCTCACATAATGAAAATGAAATCTATACCATTGATTACAGCAATCGTTTTACAGCACAGGTTCTGTACAGGCTGGATTATAAATGGCCGGTTACAGATGACAGATATCTGGAAAATGCAATTGCAGCACTTGACAGACTTACATTTTTTGATTGATTCAGGAGGGAAAATTACAATGGAAATTATCACAAAAACAGAAGGTAACAAAGCAACTATGGAAATCAGCGGATGGCTTGATACACAGACAGCTCCCCAGTTAGGGGAGGCTCTGTCCGGACTTGAAGACAGCATCACAAGCCTGGTGTTTGATTTTACAAATCTGGAGTATATTTCATCTGCGGGCTTACGTCAGGTGATCGTAGCCTACAAAAAAATGGCGCCAAAGGATGGATTTAAGATCATCAATGTTTCTGATGAGGTTTACGATGTATTCAGCCTTACAGGGTTTGACAGCAAGATTGATATTCAGAAGAAGTAACTGTTGATCAGATGCAGAAATTATACAGGATCAATATTAATCATTTTGAGGATCCGCTTAAGAATGAAGGGCTTCTGGATCTGGTTGGAATCAGAAGAAGAGAAAAGGTCATCAGGTATCGTATGCCTGATGACCGCAAAAGAAGTCTGGGTGCAGGAATCATCATCAGAAAAATCCTCGATGAAAACGGGCTTACGGAAAGCTGCCTGAGATATTCTGACAATGAAAAGCCGGTTGTGGATGGCCTTTTTTTTAATGTATCTCATGCGGGGGACTATGTTGTGGGTGTGCTGTCAGACTGCGAAGTCGGGTGCGATATTGAGAAAAATGCCAATGCGCCTCTTGAGGTGGCAGAACATTATTTCTACCATTCAGAGCTTGCTTACATCAAGGCTGCGAAGAACAAAGATAAGGCGTTTTTTACACTCTGGACATTAAAAGAAAGTTATATGAAAATGACAGGCAGAGGAATGAGCCTCCCTTTGGATTCTTTTGAAGTGGTTCCCACAGCAGATGGGTTTGTCCTCGGAAAATCCTCAGAAAGGCCATGCTTTTTTGAGACAATGGAATTTGACGGTTATATTTTCTCGGTCAGCAGTGAGAGGGCTTTTTCTCTTCACAATCCATTGGAAATTGTTTTCGACGATATTTATGTATAATCACAGATGATTTTTCAGACACGCTCTAGAGTTCCAATCAGACAGGAAAGCGTATATGTCAGATATTGCTTCTGCTGTACGGGAGAACTGAGGAAGGCATCGGAGCAGGTAAACCAGGTGTAACAGGTATTTCTGGTTGCTGCTTTCCGGTGCTTTCTGTCAATTCCGGATCCGAGAGATTTCGGGATGACCGTATCTTCCTCCGGGAGATAATAGTAATCCTTATAATCTGCATAGTATTGTTTCAGTTTCCCGTCAGTTGTTTTGATAATTAAATTGATTTCTTCGTCTTTTCCTGTCAGATAGAAATCGGTGTTTCCATTGGAAAATTCCTGTGGCAGTGTGCAGGGGAGCTTCAGTTTCAGAATCAGGTTGTCTCCGTCAAATTCGCTGTATGTAACTTCATAATCTCCATCATAGATGCAAAGATATCCTAGCATATCAAAGATTCTTCCCAGTCCCAGCACATCCTCCAGGTTGTGTCCCAGGATTTCATCAGCTGTAAAGGCATCTCTTTTTTTCAGAAAATCTTTGTAAAGTTTAATGCATTCCTTACCATTATCATAAATCCTGTCTTTGATCCCCAGAAATTCTTCCATGCAGGGCTGCTTCATGGCAGACAGTTTTAAAAGTGATTTTAACGGTTTTAATGTCAGGTAGAGATCCAGCGACTGTTTTCCTGTAAACGGAGAGGAAATTCCATATTTTTCATATCGTGCTTCCAGATATGGCTGGTCGAAGCGGTCTCCGTTGTAGGAAATCAGCAAATCACATTGCTGAAGAAATTGTGAAAAAATTCTCAGAATTGTCTCTTCTTCACTTGCATTTTCCGCCATCCATTGATAAAAATTCCAAGTTTTATCTTCAATTCCAACAGCTCCAATCAGGTATAAATACGTGGAATTTCTTGATAATCCGGTGGTTTCAATGTCGTAAAAAACAGGTGTAAAATTGTATTTTTGGAAGAATTTTCCAGTGAAAAATTTAACAGTCTCAAAGTCTGGAAACCCTTGTAAAATGGGCATTTTTTTAACAATCATGTTAATAATTTTTCCTTTCTGAAATTGTTTTTAATTATACACAAGAAAATGAAATTTGGGTAGTGCTTTTTTTGAAAAAATGGTTTATATTATAAACAGGTTGATAAAAATGTACAAAAAAGTATATGGATTTTATCAAAAATAGAGCACTTTGGTGGTGCTTAATATAAAAGGAGGGAACGAAATGGGAATTTTAACCTTTAAGGGTGGTGTTCATCCTTATGACGGAAAAGAATTATCCAAGAACAGTCCGGTAGTGAAATATCTGCCAAAGGGAGATATGGTATATCCTCTTTCCCAGCATATCGGTGCTCCGGCTGCAGCGATAGTTCAGAAGGGAGACCATGTGCTCGCAGGACAGAAGATCGCAGATGCTGCGGGGTTTGTCTCATCACCGATCCATTCGTCTGTTTCCGGTACGGTAAAAGGAATCGAACCGCGCCTGACAGCAACAGGTTCTATGGTCAATTCCATTATCATTGAGAATGACCAGCAGTATGAAAGTGTGGAATTTACTCCTGCACGTCTGGAAGATCTTTCGAAAGAGGAAATTCTGGCGAGAATTAAAGAAGGCGGAGTAGTGGGAATGGGCGGCGCCGGATTCCCCACACAGGTAAAGCTTGCGCCAAAGGAACCGGAGAAGATCGATCATATCCTTGTAAACGGTGCCGAGTGTGAACCCTATCTTACCAGTGACTACAGAAGAATGCTGGATGACTCTGAGAAGCTGATCGAGGCTTAAGAGTTATGCTGAAGCTCTTTGACAATGCGAAGGATATATCTGTATTGAGGATAACAAGCCTGACTGTATTGCGAAACTGAAAGAAATGGTAAAAGATATTCCACGTATTGAAGTAGCAGAGCTGATGACCAAGTACCCACAGGGTGGTGAGCGTTTCCTGATCAAGGCTGTCACAGACAGAGAGATTAACTCTGCCATGCTTCCGGCAGATGCAGGATGCGTAGTTGACAACGTAGATACCGTAATTGCTGTTTATGAAGCCGTTATCCTTGGAAAACCTGTTATGGACCGTATCGTGACAGTAACAGGACAGGGGATTAAGAATCCGCAGAACTTTGATGTCCTTTCCGGAACAGATATGGCAGAGCTGATTGAAGCTGCCGGCGGACTGACAGACAATGTATCCAAAGTAATTTCAGGTGGTCCTATGATGGGATTTGCCATGTATGACACTCATGTACCATGTATTAAGACAAGCTCCGCATGTCTCTGCCTGGAGAAGGATGATGTGGCAGATGCCGAACAGACTGCATGCATTAACTGCGGCAGATGTGTAGGAGTCTGTCCCGGCCATGTCATTCCTGCAAGACTTGCAACCTTTGCAGAGCATGGTGACATGAAGAGCTTCCAGAAATTTGATGGTATGGAGTGTTGCGAATGTGGCTGCTGCAGTTATATCTGCCCTGCCAAGCGTCCGCTGACCCAGATGATCAAATCTATGCGTAAGATGGTTCTGGCAAGCCGTAAGAAAAAGTAAAAGGGGGACATCGTAATGGATCAGATGTTACATGTATCATCCAATCCCCATGTCCGGGATAAGATGACAACAAGCAAAATCATGCAGCTTGTGGCACTGGCGCTTCTGCCGACCACACTGTTTGGAATTTATAATTTTGGCCTTCGTGCCTTACTGGTAGTAGTGATCACCGTCGCTTCCAGTGTATTCTTTGAGTGGATTTATGACAAGCTGATGCATAAGAAGAACACAATTACAGACTTCAGTGCAGTTGTTACAGGTTTATTACTTGCATTAAATATGCCTGCATCAATTCCGCTCTGGATGCCTGTACTTGGCAGTGCATTTGCAATCATCGTTGTAAAACAGCTCTTCGGTGGTCTGGGACAGAACTTCATGAACCCGGCACTTGCAGGAAGATGTTTCCTGATGATCTCTTTCGCAGGAAAGATGACAGACTTCGCAGTAAGCGACAGCTTCAGAGGTGTGGTAGATACTGTATCCGGTGCAACTCCTCTGGCAGCTCTGAAACAGAATGGATTTACAGACAGTTCTGTATCTGTATTACATATGTTTATCGGTGATATCCAGGGAACTATCGGTGAGACTTCTGCCCTTGCGATCCTGATCGGAGCAGCAATCCTTCTGGTTTTCAAGGTGATCGATCTGAAGATTCCGCTTACCTATATTGGAAGTTTCGCAGTATTTGTAATCCTTTACATGCTTGGAACAGGCAAGGGATTTGACGTGAACTATCTGTTCAGCCACATCTTCGGCGGTGGTCTTATGCTTGGTGCATGGTTTATGGCTACAGACTATGTCACAACACCGATCACACCAAGAGGACAGTATGTATACGGTGTCTGTCTTGGTGTATTGACTGCGGTCTTCCGTCTCTTTGGCGGTTCCGCAGAGGGCGTATCCTATGCGATCATTTTCTGCAACCTGTTAGTTCCGATGATTGAACGTGTGACTCGTCACCCGGCATTTGGGAAAGGGGGCAAAAAGGCATGAGTAACAGAATTATCAAAGATACCATAGCCATTACATTGATCACACTGGTGGCAGGACTTGCTCTTGGTGTAGTCCAGGATATTACAGCAGATCCTATTGCAAAGCAGGAAGCACAGGCGAAACAGGATGCGTATAAGGCAGTATTTGCAGATGCAGACAGCTTTGAGACAGTGGATGTGGATGCGGATGCCATGCAGTCTTATCTGGATGAAAACGGATATGCGGCACAGTCCATAGATGAGACTATGCTTGCCAAAGATGCTTCAGGCAATGAACTGGGATATGCATTTACAGTAACCACTTCCGAGGGTTACGGCGGAGATATCCAGTTTGCAATGGGTATCCAGGATGACGGTACCTTAAATGGAATTTCCATTCTTTCCATCGGTGAGACCGCAGGTCTTGGTATGAGAGCAAACACAGATGCATTTAAGGATCAGTTCAAAGATAAGAACGTAGACAAATTTGAATATACAAAGACCGGTGCCACAGCGGATGATCAGATCGATGCGTTAAGTGGTGCCACTATTACAACGAATGCCATGACAAACGGTGTTAATGCCGGATTATGTGCATTCCAGTATGAGAAAGGGGGAAATCAGTGATGAAACCAAACACACCTGCTGAACGTTTATATAACGGAATCATCAAAGAAAATCCTACCTTTGTACTGATGCTTGGTATGTGTCCTACACTGGCTATCACCACATCTGCAACCAATGGTATCGGAATGGGACTTACTACAACAGTGATCCTTGCAGCATCCAACTTAATGATCTCTCTTCTGAGAAACTTTATTCCGGACAGAGTGCGTATGCCTGCATTTATCGTAGTTGTTGCTTCCTTTGTAACAGTTGTACAGCTTCTTTTACAGGGATTTATCCCAAGTCTGTATGACTCCCTTGGAATCTATATTCCTCTGATTGTAGTTAACTGTATCATCCTTGGACGTGCAGAAGCATATGCATCCAAGAATAAACCGATTGCCTCTCTGTTTGATGGTATTGGTATGGGCCTTGGATTTACCTTAAGTATCACCTGTATCGGTGCAGTACGTGAGCTGATCGGCGCAGGTTCTCTGTTCGGACATCAGATTCTTCCTCTGGCAGATGCTGCAGCAGGTAAGGCTGGTTATGAACCGATTACAATCTTTATCCTGGCACCCGGAGCATTCTTTGTTCTGGCAGCGCTTTCTGCATTACAGAACAAATTCAAAATCGGTGCAGCCAAACGTGGCATTGATCCAAGTAATCCTGATTGCGGCGGAAGCTGTGCAGCCTGTGGCAATACCATGTGTAAGGGAAAAAGGGGGTAATGGATTATGAAAGAACTTTTGATCATACTTGTAAGCTCAGCGATTGTAAATAACGTAGTCCTCAGCCAGTTCCTTGGCCTCTGTCCTTTCCTTGGTGTTTCCAAGAGTGTTGAGACAGCAGCGGCATGGGCGGTGCGATCATCTTCGTTATTACACTGTCATCTTTTGTGACAGGTATTATTTACAATGCTATCCTGGTTCCTACGAACCTGACTTATCTGCAGACTATCGTATTCATCCTGCTGATCGCGGCGCTGGTACAGTTTGTAGAGATGTTCCTTAAGAAGACAATGCCTTCTCTGTATCAGGCACTTGGTGTGTATCTTCCACTGATCACAACAAACTGTGCGGTTCTTGGTGTTGCCCTTACAAACGTGCAGAAAGAGTATAATGTTCTTCAGGGAACAGTGAACGGATTTGCAACAGCAGTGGGCTTTACTATTTCCATCGTGCTGATGGCTGGTATCCGTGAGAAAATCGCATACAATGACATTCCAAAATCCTTCCAGGGATTCCCTACAGTTCTGCTGACAGCCGGACTGATGGCAATTGCCTTCTTCGGATTTTCAGGACTGATTTAAGGAGGGGACTGGTATGAATATAGGAGCAATTATCGCGGCAACTGTACTGGTTGCGGCAGTAGGTCTTTTTATCGGTGTTTTCCTTGGCGTTGCCGGTAAGAAGTTTGCTGTGGAAGTGGATGAGAAGGAAGTTGCTGTTCGTGAGGCACTTCCCGGTAATAACTGCGGTGGCTGTGGTTATCCCGGCTGTGATGGCCTGGCAGCAGCAATCGCCAAAGGTGAGGCACCTGTAAACGGATGTCCTGTAGGCGGTGAGCCTGTCGGAAAGGTGATCGCAGCGATCATGGGACAGGAGGTTGTGGAGACTGCCCGTCAGGTGGCGTATGTGAAGTGTGCGGGTACCTGTGAGAAGACGAAGGATAATTATGAGTATACAGGTGTGGAAGACTGTGAGATGATGGCTTTCATTCCTGGTGGCGGAGCTAAGGCATGTGCATTCGGATGTCTTGGATTCGGAAGCTGTGTGAAAGCCTGTCCGTTTGGGGCGATTGATGTTGTGAACGGTGTGGCAGTGGTTGATAAGGAGGCTTGTAAGGCATGCGGTAAGTGCGTTGCCAAGTGTCCGAAGCATTTGATTGAGCTTGTACCCTATGAGCAGACTACGTTTGTGCAGTGTAGTTCTCATGCCAAAGGTAAGGCTGTTACTTCTGCGTGTGAGGTTGGCTGTATCGGATGTAAGAAGTGTGAGAAGACCTGTCCGAATGGGGCAATTACGGTTGATAATTTCTGTGCGCATATTGATTATAGTAAGTGTACGAATTGCGGAGCTTGTAAAGAGGTTTGTCCGAGACATATTATTCAGTGATGTGAGGAAGAACTGCTGTGCGGTGGCATGGCGGTTCTTTTTTCGATTAAGGGAGCGCGGGACATTATTTCTGTTTGGACTCAGTTTCGGAAGCTAGGAACTCTAAGTTTCGGAAAATCTGCTAAAAGCATTCGCAAAATACTCAAACTCGCCTGCGGCTCAGACAGTGAGTATTTTGCTCATAACGCAGATTTCCCGGAACTAAGAGTTACTACGCTTCCTGCAAAATTCGCCCAAACAGAAATAATGTCCCGCGCTGGTTGTTGGAAAAATACTTGAATAAAACTAAGTAAATTTATTTCAGAAGTTCGAATATATGTTTGCACTATGGAGGGGGATGTGTTATGATGGTTCAGAAGTGATGAAGATGGAAACGGAGGAAGCATTATGATTGCATTTGTTCGTGGAACGGCGGTGGATATGACCGAGAATTCTGTCATTGTTGAGGCAGGGGGAATCGGGTATGAGATATATATGACGGGTACGGATCTTTCGCAGATTCATATGGGAGAGGAAGTGAAGATTCATACTTATTTTAATGTGAGAGAGGATGCCATGCAGTTGTATGGTTTCAGGTCTAAGGATGATCTGCAGATGTTTAAGCTGCTTCTGGGCGTGAATGGTGTGGGGCCGAAGGCTGCGCTGGGAGTTCTGGCGGGGATTACGGCGGATGAATTGAGGTTTGCAATTCTTTCGGATGATGTGAAGACGTTGTCGAAGGCTCCGGGTATCGGGAAGAAGACGGCTCAGAAGCTGATTCTTGAGCTGAAGGATAAGATGAAGCTGGAGGATGCGTTTGAATTGAAGCTGGCTCATGAGCAGGAGAGGGCAGCAGTGGGAGCCGGTGAGGTTTCGGATGGCAGGCAGGAAGCTGTTGAGGCTCTGGTTGCGCTGGGATACAGCAGTGCGGATGCGCTTCGGGCGGTGCGTAAGGTTACGGATGTGCCGCCGGATGATGTGGAAGGGCTTTTGAAGGCTGCACTGAAGAATTTTTAACTGAAGCAGGATTTCACGCTCTGGTAGATTGGATTGCCTGTATTGTTATAGAATTGTTATAGGTTAGGATGGGTAACAGATGGAGAAACGTATTATAACTACGGATGTGACGGAGGAGGATTTTTCTCTGGAGGGGAATCTCCGGCCGCAGACGTTGGATGATTATATTGGTCAGGAGAAGACCAAGAGTACTTTGAAGGTTTATATAGAGGCTGCGAAGCAGAGGCATGATGCATTGGATCATGTTTTGTTTTATGGTCCTCCGGGGCTTGGTAAGACTACTCTTTCGGGGATTATTGCCAATGAGATGGGGGTTCATATGAAGGTGACTTCTGGGCCGCTATTGAGAAGCCGGGGGAGATGGCTGCGATCCTTAATAATCTGCAGGAGGGAGATATTCTGTTTGTGGATGAGATCCACCGCCTGAACAGGCAGGTGGAGGAGGTCCTTTATCCTGCTATGGAGGATTATGCTATTGATATTATGATCGGGAAGGGAGCTTCTGCCAGGTCTATACGTCTGGATCTGCCGAAGTTTACACTGGTGGGGGCGACTACCAGGGCAGGACTTCTGTCTGCACCTCTTCGTGACCGTTTTGGTGTGATGCATCATCTGGAGTTTTATACTCATGAGGAGCTTAAGACGATCATTATCCGTTCTGCTCAGGTTCTTGGAGTGGAGATTGATGAGAAGGGTGCGGCTGAGATTGCAAGAGATCCAGGGGAACTCCGAGGCTTGCCAACCGTCTGCTGAAGAGGGTTCGTGATTTTGCGCAGGTGAAGTATGATGGACGGATTACTTATGATGTGGCGTGTTTTGCGCTGAATCTTCTGGAAGTGGATCAGTATGGTCTGGATAAGATTGACAGAAGGATTCTTCAGACTATGATCGTGAATTTTCAGGGTGGTCCTGTGGGACTGGAGACTCTGGCTGCGGCGATAGGGGAGGATTCCGGTACGCTGGAGGATGTGTATGAGCCTTATCTGCTGCAGAATGGATTCCTGAACCGTACGCCGAGAGGACGTATGGCATCGGCGCTTGCGTATGAGCATCTGGCTATCAGATGCCGGAGAAAAACTGAGGTTAAGGGTGTAAAAATATAAAAAAGTAAAAGTTTTTTAAAAATTCCTATACATTTCGACTGCTTTCGAGTATAATGAAGTAAATGTCCGGGGTTCCGGGCAGATTGAAGGAAAGATACAGGAGGCTCGTACGGATGGCGGTCAAAAATACAGCAAAGGTAATCATAGGTGGTAAGATTATTACGCTGGGAGGCTATGAATCGGAAGAATATTTTCAGAAAGTAGCATCCTATATAAATAAAAAGATGGATGAGTTAAGTGCTATGCCGGGTTACAGCAGACAGCCCATGGAAACCAAGCATACACTTATCAGCCTGAATATTACAGATGACTATTTTAAGGCAAAGAAACAGGCAGAGGTGTTTGAACAGGATTTACAGCAGAAGGATCAGGAGATGTATGATCTGAAGCATGAGCTGATCTCGCTTCGTATGCAGATAGAGGAAGCGCAGAAGCATGAACAGGAAGCCCTGGAACAGAAGAGCCTTCTGGAGGGAAAGAATAAGGAACTGGAAAAGCAGATTGATGAGCTGCTGAAATAACAGAGGGGGGATTACTTCGGTGATTTCCCCTTTATGATTTATTTCATATGTGTTCGATTTGAATAATATAGCAATTTGACGACGACTGCTATAGAAAACGTGAGGTATAGAATTGAGAAGAGAAGAGATTGAACTTCTGGCACCTGCCGGTTCCTATGAGGGATTTGAGGCAGCGATCGGTGCAGGTGCAGATGCGGTTTATGTAGGGGGAGCAGCCTTTGGCGCGCGGGCCTATGCGAAGAATTTCGGAGAGGAAGAGCTTTTGCGTGCCATTGATACTGCTCATATCCATGGCAGGAACTTTATCTGACAGTGAATACGCTGTTGAAGAACAGGGAACTGTCTGAACAGTTGTATGATTATCTGCTTCCATATTATAAGGAAGGTCTGGATGCGGTAATCGTTCAAGATATGGGTGTGTTTAAGATGATCAGGGAGATGTTTCCGGGTATGCACCTTCATGCCAGCACACAGATGACTGTGACAGGTCCGGAGGGGATGAAGTTTCTGGAAGAGCAGGGTGCCTCCAGAGTGGTAACTGCCAGAGAGCTTTCCCTTGAAGAAATCCGGAGGTGCATGAGATAAGTCCTATCGAGATTGAATCTTTTGTCCATGGAGCTTTGTGCTACAGTTATTCGGGACAGTGCCTGATGAGCAGTATCCTGGGTGGAAGAAGCGGTAACAGAGGAAGGTGCGCACAGCCCTGTCGTCTGCCTTACCAGGCAGTACTTTGCTGCGGGGAAAATGGCAGGCAGTCAGAGAAAAATAGCAAAGCAGAAAATTCAGAAAGCGGAAATTTCAGAGGTAGAGATTTCGGAAACAGAAATTCTGCGAAACGAAGCGGAAGGAATATAAATACGGAGAATCGGAAAGTGCAAGAACTATGTCCTCTGAGTCTGAAGGATATTTCTACTATAGAGATTCTGCCGCAGATTCTGGAGGCTGGTGTTACTTCTCTTAAGATAGAGGGAAGAATGAAGCAGCCGGGATATACAGCAGGGGTAACTTCTGTATATCGGAAGTACCTGGATCTTCTTTTTGAGAAGGGAGCTGAGAATTACAGGGTAGCAGAGGAGGATAAGAGATATCTGCTGGATCTGTTTAACAGGGGAGGTTCCTGTACCGGTTATTATCAGATGCAGAATGGTCCGTCCATGATGGCATTCAGCAATGAGAAGAAAACAG
>ENA-OQIO01001006-OQIO01001006.1-human-gut-metagenome-genome-assembly--contig:-NODE-1006-length-14470-cov-1.703688_pt1 | contig 14470 bp, 16 predicted proteins | sample MGYA00242573_ERZ504737 | MGnify/ENA primary metagenome ERZ504737 (study PRJEB26092, sample SAMD00036203) | human gut metagenome | host: Homo sapiens | study: EMG produced TPA metagenomics assembly of... | reverse complement strand
TAAAAGCCCCCCCCACAATAATTTATTGTAAAAATATCGGAATCTTCTGCATATAGTAAAAGACATTATTTCGTATCTTGGATATTATTTCGTAACGATTGGAAATCAACTCTTTTACATCACTTCAAATTCATTTGCTATGAAAAAAATTATTCTTTCGTGCGCTGCCGCTCTGTTGGCGATAGGAAGCGCCCATGCAACTCCCAAATTTTGAGTTTGAACAACAAACACGGCAAAACAACTATCAAAATTGAAATCCCTGCATCCGACCGTGATGAAACCAACGGACTTTCAATCGAAGATGTGGTGCTTTATAACAGTGGTAAAACCTTCCAGGCAAAGAGTGTCGATGCAATTTGGGGCGATAATTCCACCGTTATTTTGCAGTTCGAGAAACTTACCGCTTTCGAGGATTGCACACTCTCTTTTTCTCTCAACGGTGAGCCGGTCAGTCTGGATATTCAGAGCTGCCTGGCCGATCGCAAATAAGATTCGCCCCTCATAGTCGGGGTTGGTGGCAAGCGTGCCTGTACTCTGGGAATGCAGAGTTTATATTGGGGATTCATATCTTTCCATATATCGTTATCCCATGCTCACAGTATCGAATTCGAGGGGGCTTGTCTGCTGGCTGTGGCCGCGTCTGTAATGCCGACAAGGGACTGTGTCGAGCACAATCCTTAAGGGGAGTCAGAATGGATGCAGTGCGAGGCATTGAGGGCAAGGGCAACAGGAATTTACTGTCGTAAATGATTTAACTCGCATCCCGATAATGACGTAACAGTGCGCCTTTATGACACACCGCCATATGTTTGCCTCCCATAGGTACCCCGAAAGCATATGATCGCGCTTTGTTGTCTGCTGCCGGGCTGTCGAATGCCCGTTCCGGGACGGGTACGATTTTTCCTCAAGATTTCGGACGCGATTCTCCGTTATAGATTCTGGTAATGGGTTTCGATGTACCGTTGGAACGTTTCCCGGTAGTTCTCGCCGATGGGGATGTATTCGCTGTCGCTTACGAAAACCCGGCCTTTTACGTAGCTCCTGATACGTTGTAGATTGACGATGTAGGAGCGATGGACCGCATGAACATTTCCGACGGCAGGGCCGCTTCCATGTTCTTGAGCCGGAAAAGAGTCGTGATGGTCGATCGGTCGTCCAGATGGAGCCGTACGTATTCGCCTTCGCTTTCCAGATAAACGATGTCGCTGATGCGTACCAGTGTCGTTTTGTAGTCGGCTTTGATCGAGATGTACTCCCGGTCGCGTGGAGTGGCTTCCGGGGCAGGAGCGTTTCCTTGTGTCTTCCGATAGGCCAGCAGTTCGTACAGCGACTGCGCTTGGCTGCCGAGCGGCTGAAATCAGCGAAGCTGAACGGTTTGAGCAGGTAGTCGATCGCATCGAGTTTGAATCCCTCGACGGCGTATTCCGAATAAGCGTCGTGAAGATAATCATCGGGCGGCTGACGAGCGAACGTACGAACTCCACACCGCTCAGGTCGGGCATGTTGATATCCACGAAAATCAGGTCGATCGGATTCCCGGCTAGATATTGCTGGGCTTCGATGGCGTTGGTGAATGCTTTTTCGAGCTTCAGAAAATTGATTTTGGCGATATAACCCTGTAATTGCCGCAGTGCCAGCGGCTCATCATCTATGGCGATACATTTCAGCATGGCATGATGGGGATTATGAGTTTGACGGTATAGACGGCCGGATCGGAATCGTCGATTGAGAGCGTATAGTTGTCCTGGTAAATCAATGCCAGCCGTTTTTTGACATTTTCGAGTCCGATACCCGTAGTACCGGCCGGGATTTTTCGTGACGGCTGTTGCTGATGACGGCCGTCACCGCGTCGTCCCGGTAGCCGATTCGGATATGGATGAACGAGGCGTGGTTATAACTTACTCCGTGCTTGAACGCGTTTTCGACGAATACGATCAGCAGCAGGGGCGGGATGGCCACTTTGTTCGGGATCGTGGCCGGATAATCCAAGCATATATCGATGCTGCTGTCGTAACGGATGCGCATCAACTCGATGTAGTTCTCGATGAATTGGATGTCCTTTTTGAGCGATATGGTTTCGCTGCCCGATTCGTAGAGAACGTACCGCATCATCTTGGACAGTTCGATGACGGCGCTTTTCGCGTATTCGGTATCTATGTCGATCAGGGCGTGGATATTGTTGAGCGTATTCATGAAGAAATGGGGGTTGATCTGGTATCGCAGATAATCCATTTCCGCTTGCAGGTTCTGACGTTTGAGCTCCTCCATTTGCTGTTCGTCGCGCAGGGAGCGATACAGCAGTTTGATACCCATGTTCAGGCCCGTCATGAAGAATCCCAGCAGGATGTTCCAATAGATCGCCAGATCGGTGAATGACGCTTTGCCGTTCAGGATGTAGGGTTCGGTGTCGTATGGAGCGTATTTTTCATAGATGGCGACCAGCGAGAAAACGGCCGTAATGGTCAGCAGATTGACGACCAGATACCATACATAACGATGTTTTCGCAGTAACAGTCTGGGAGCGATCAGGCTGTTGTGGATGATGAAGATCAGCAGATAAGGTGCGATTTTTAGCCAGGCGATCAGAATGTTCTCCAGACTGACGTGTACCTCTTCGAGCATTTTCGAGTTGAGGACCGGTACTAGGATAATCACCATCCATACCATCAGGTACAGGAGGTTTTCTCCGATCATTTGTTTGCTGCTGAATTTCATATTGGCAAAGATAGCGATAAGCCGGAGGCAAACGCAAATTTATTTGCATTTTGTCGAGGCGAAATGTTCGGCGTCAGAGATAGTGAAAGGTGAGGGCAATCGTGCAGGCTTGCACGCAAAGATTGCCGAACCGCATCCTATCTTCTACAAATACAAAGATAGTGAAAGCGAGAAGAAAACGGGAACTTGTTCATCGTTTTCCGAGGCGCATCCTGTTTTCTGCAAAGATAGTGAAAGGTAAGGACAATCGTACGGACTATTGCGAAGATTTCCGAGGAGCCTTCGAAACAGCTTGCCGCCTGAAAAGGCGGCAAGCTGTTTCGAAGGGAAACTTGTCGGATTGTCGGCGGAAAACCCTTCGATAGCGATTTTTCGTGCGTCATCGAATCGGCCTATTTCTCCAGCAGAGCCGTATTGTATAGGTAGCGCTTGATGCTGCGTTTGGGCGTCTTTTCAAATTCGGTGGGATAGACCGTGATGCTTGCGACCTGTTCGTAGGATGCCAACAGTTTGTTGAGTTCCTTGAGGTTGTTTTCCATGATTCGGGGCAGTTCCTCTTTATCGATCCCTTCGAGCTCCGCCTGTTCGAAGTCGGGAACGACCAATGCCGTCAAACGACCGTTGTGCTCCAGAACCAGCGATTCCTGGACCATATACATGTTGTTGAGTTTGTCTTCGATCTCTTCGGGGTAAATGTTCTGTCCGCTTCCCGTGAGTATCATGGTTTTCGAGCGGCCGCGGATGTAAAGCGTGCCGTCCGGATCCATCGTGGCGATGTCGCCCGTATGGAGCCACCCTTTTTCGTCCAGGACCTTCCGGGTTTCCTCCTCGTTCTTGTAGTAACCCATCATGACGTGCTCGCCGTGCACCAGGATCTCGCCCGCGACGTGTTCGGGATCGGGCGAGTCGATCTTCACCTGGATAAATTCCGAGAGGAAACGCCCGCAGGAACCGGCCTTGAATTCGTTGTCGGGAGTGAAGCTGATGAGCGGAGCGCATTCGGTCATGCCGTATCCAATCGTGATCGGGAATTTGATACTCATCAGAAATGCTTCGGTTTCCATATTCATCGGTGCACCGCCCACGATGAAGATGTTCACCTCTCCGCCGAACGATTCCATCATCTTCTTGCGGATTACCGAGCGCAGGGCGGTATTCAGCAGCGGAATCTTCATAGCGATACTCATCGGCCCCTTTTCGAGCAGCGGCAGTACCTGTTTGCGATAGACTTTCTCGAGAATCAGGGGTACGCAGCAAATGATCGTGGGGCGCACGACCTGCATGGCTTCGATCAGGATCTTCGGAGTGGGAATTTTGCCCAGCAGGGTGATGTGGCCTCCGACGGCCAGCGGCGCGAGAAAGTCGAATGCACAGCCGTAGGCGTGTGCCAGAGGCAGGAACGAGAGCGTGCGTCCGCCGCGCTGGAAATAGTTCGTGCCGGTTTGGGTGTTTATGGCTCCTCGGGCGAAGAGCACGTTGCCCGTCAGGTTATTGACCGAGAGCATGACGCCTTTCGAATATCCGGTCGTTCCCGAGGTGTAGTTGAGCAGGATCATCCGGTCGTTGGGAATCTTGTGAAAGCGGATATGCTCCGGTCCGAACCCTTTCGGATAGGCTTTGCGGAAGTGATTTTCGCGGTTCTTCTGGAAATCCGTCAGCTTCTTCGGATCCCGGCGCTCGTAGATCGCGTTCAGGTCCGTGAGCGAGAAGACGGCTTCGACTTTCCGGATCTGGTCGGCTTCGATCGCGTCCCAGAACGTGTCGCCCAGGAAAAGCAGTCGGCTTTCCGAATGGTTGATGATGTGGATCACGTCGTTGGCATGGAAATCCTGCAGAATGGGCACGATGACCGCGCCGTAAGTGATCGTGGCGATGTAGGTGATGCACCAGCGGGGATTGTTGCGGCCGATCAGCGCAATTCGGTCGCCCTGCCGGATGCCCGCTTCGTCGAAGAGCAGATGCAGTTTGGCGATCTCGGCGCCCATTTCCAGGTAGGTGAAGTTCTCCTGCTTGAAATAGTCGGTCAATGCCGGCAGTGCATAGTTCTCCCGGAAGCTGGTTTCGTAAATATTAATCAGGTTTTCGCGTAACATAGAATTTTCGGTATCAAGTAGTGGATAATTCAATTTTTAGGGCGAAACGCCTGTCCCGGGGGATTGGTGTCCGGCCGGATTCGGGTTATCCTTCCTAACCTCTTCCGGCAAAGATAATATATGCCGGGAACAAAGCAAATTTCGTGTGTTTTGCTTTTTGACAGTTCGTACAAATCGGTATTCGTTGCGAGCAAATATATGAAAATCTATCCAATCGGTAAAATACCCGTTTTTTGTCGGAAGAATCCGGGGATGCCTCCGCTTTTGTTTTACAAGGCCGTTTCAGCCGGTTTCGACAGATCGGATCGCAGCGGAAACAGACACAAATAGATCGAAATCGGACAATACAAGCGTGTTGAATAATGGTGATTTCCGGCTCGCTATTCACCGTGGATTGAATGTCCGATCTGAAACGGGCGGATGAAGCGATCCGAATGACCGTTGGGGCAGGAGATGGAGCAGTCGGATTTTTTTGTGCCTATTCGGATATGGTTCCGGTTTCGGACCTTATTCGATAAAAAACGATTCGCCAAACAAGCGAATCGTTTTTACCGTGCTATTTGTCCGCTTTTCGATGGGGCTTCCAGATGTATATTTTGGATTCCGTGCCGTTTTTCAGCCGAACGATATTTTTGCGGTGGGTGTAGAGCAGCAGAACGGCCGTGACGAATGAGAAGACGATGAACGGCACCGATTGGTTTACCTTGGGCGAAACGATCGTGAAGATCGGAAAGCAACAACCGGCCACGATAGACGCGAGCGAAACGTAATGCGTCATCATCAGGATCACGACCCATACGGCGAAACAGAGCAGTACGACCGGCGGATAAATTCCCGTGATCGCCCCCACGAGCGTTGCCACGCCCTTGCCGCCCCGGAATCCCGCGAAAATGGGAAGATGTGTCCGAGCACGGCGGCGAATACGGCGATGATCTTGATATTTATCAGCCACATATCGTTGATGTAGGCGTCGTATTTGAGGATCTCGGTCAATGTGACCGCGACGAATCCCTTGAGGAAATCCAGCAGAAAGACCGGCAGGGCTGCCCGGCGTCCCAGCACCCGCAGCATGTTGGTCGTACCGGCGTTTTTGCTGCCGTGTTCCCGGATGTCGATGCCGTAATATTTTTTGCCTATCCATACGGCGCTGGGGATCGAGCCGAGCAGGTAGGCGATGATTATCATCGTGATAATGCAATAGTAAGTCAGTATCATGCCCTTTATTTGTCAGGATTGTATATGCAAATATAAACGAAAAAAATTTAAATAACTGCGGCTTTTGGGGAAAATGGTCCGAAGCGAACGGGAAATCCGGGAGTTTTTCGTATATTTGCAAAATTAAATCAATTATTAACCGCTCTAAAACAGTTAATTTTATGATCAATACGAAAGCTTTATTGGAGCCGATGGGGTCTTGGGCCTGGTGGCGTTCCTGGATTCAGTTGTTTGTCGGTTGTGCGATCATGGGATCCGGTTTCGTTTTTTTTATCAATCCTTACAATTTCGTTCCGGGCGGAGTCTATGGCGCCGGCATCGTATTGCATAATATTTTCCCGTCGATCCAGGTCGGTACTTTCGGTATATGTTCGACGTGCCGCTGATGATTACCGCCGTATTGGTTTTCGGCGGACAGTTCGGCGCCCGGACGGTGGTGGCTGCGCTGTTCACGCCCGGGTTTTATGAATATCCTGACGCGGTTGGTCTATTCCGATGCGGCATTTACGGCCGACGGTATCAATCTCGATCCGGCGCTGTTGCTGGGCGGTTCGCTCAACTTGTCGAACGATCTGTTGCTGACCTGTATCATCGGTGCGGTCGTTATCGGCGTGGGGCAGGGTATGGTCGTGCGGACACAGGCTACCACGGGCGGTACGGACATTATCGCCATGTTGCTTCAGAAGTATGCGGGCATCAAGTTCTCCACGGGTATCTTCCTGGCGGATTGCGTGGTGATCCTTTCTGGCTTGGTGGTGATCGGTTTCGGTCTCGGTACGGGCGATAGTTCGGGTTCGGGCTGGGTGCTGACACTCTATTCGCTCATTACGATCTTCATCTGTTCGCGGGTCGTAGCCCGGGTGATCGACGGTGCGTCGTACGACAAGTTGCTGTTCATCATCAGCGATGAAAACGAAAAACTCCGGACATTCATTCTGGAGGATCTGGAACGCAGCGCTACTTTTATCAAGGCACGGGGTATGTACTCCGAGGAGGAAAAGGATATGATTTTCCTGGTGGTCGATCGCAAGGAGGTGCATGCGGTACAGCGTAAGGTACAGGAGATCGACCCGAAAGCATTCTTCGTGGTTACGGATGCCTACGATACCTACGGAGAGGGCTTCAAGCCTTTCCCGGAAGCGGGTGCGATTCAGGCACAGTAATTTTCAGAAATACCGGGGAAACGGGAACCGCGATCGTCGATTCCCGTTTTCGGTCCTAATTTTACCGGGCGAGTCCGGTTTTGCAACTATGAATAACGAGAAGATAAATACTTTGCGTCCGCTGCAGGGTGCGGGCCGTAAACTTTTTGTCGAAACATACGGCTGTCAGATGAACGTCGGCGATACGGAAATCGTCGTTGCGATCATGCAGCAGGAGGGCTATGTCTATACCGACAAGATCGAGGAGGCGGATGTCGTTCTGATCAATACCTGTTCGATCCGAGATAATGCCGAACAGCGCATTTGGGGACGTTTGCGGGAGATGGCTCATCTGCGCCGCCGCCGGCCGGGACTGCTCGTCGGTATTATCGGTTGTATGGCCGAACGTTTGCGGGAACGGCTGCTCGAAGGGAGAACCCCGTGGATATCGTCGCCGTCCGGATGCGTACCGCGACCTGCCCCGCCTGGTGCGCGAAGCGGGCGAAGGCGGCCGGGGCGTCAATGTCCTGCTTTCCCGCGAGGAAACCTACGCCGAAATCGCTCCCGTGCGGCTCGATCGCAACGGCGTGAGCAGTTATATCGCCATCATGCGCGGGTGCAACAACTATTGTTCGTACTGCGTGGTGCCTTATACGCGGGGCGTGGAGCGCAGCCGCGATCCGCAGACTATTCTGAGCGAAGCCCTCAGCCTGTTCGAGAACGGTTACCGGGAGGTGACGCTGTTGGGACAGAACGTCAATTCGTATCGTTATGGAGCGGTCGATTTTCCGGAGCTGATGCGCCTTGTGTCCGAAATTTCGCCGCTGTTGCGCGTTCGGTTCGCAACGTCGCATCCCAAGGACATGAGCGACCGTCTGCTCGAAGTGATGGCGTCGAAACCCAACATCTGCCGCTGCATCCACCTGCCTGCCCAGTCGGGATCGTCGCGGATGCTCGAGAAGATGAACCGCAAATATACGCGCGAATGGTACCTCGACCGCATCGCCGCTATCCGCCGCTATATGCCCGATTGCGCGATTACGACCGACCTGATCGCCGGATTCTGCAGCGAAACGGACGAGGATCATCGGCAGACGCTTTCGCTGATGCGGGAGGTGGGGTATGAATTCGCCTATATGTTCAAGTATTCCGAGCGGCCCGATACGTTCGCTCAACGTCACATGCCCGACGATGTGCCGGATTCGGTCAAGACGGCCCGTTTGAACGAAATCATCGCCTTGCAGAATACGCTTTCGGCCGAAAGCAACGCCCGCGATGTCGGCAAAGAGTTCGAAATTCTGGTGGAAGGTACTTCCAAGCGCAGCGACCGGCAGCTTTTCGGACGTACGTCGCAGAATAAGGTGGTGGTCTTCGATCGCGGCGAGTGCCGGATCGGGGATTACGTGCGGGTGCGGGTGACCGCCTCCTCGTCGGCGACGTTGCAGGGAGAGTTGGTCGAAAGAACCCGCCCGTTTGAAGTGTAATAATTGGAAAAGAAAGAAAACGCATAGTATGAGATTTGACGAACTCGATCTGGAAGACGAGGTGCTGGACGCATCGACGCCATGAATTTTCAGGAGATGACTCCTGTGCAGGAGCAGACCATTCCGATCATTCTGGACGGGCGCGATATTATCGCCTGCGCCCAGACCGGTACGGGCAAGACGGCTGCCTATACGCTGCCGCTGCTGAACCGGCTGCTGCTCGAAGGCAATGAGAAGAACGTCGTGAAATCGGTCATTATCGTACCCACGCGCGAGTTGGCACAGCAGATCGACATGCAGTTCCAGGGCTTTTCCTACTATATGCCCGTTTCTACCGCCGTAATTTACGGCGGCGGCGACGGCCGCGGCTGGGACCAGCAGAAGCGCGGCCTGCAAATGGGTGCCGATGTGGTGATCGCCACGCCCGGACGCCTGATTTCGCACCTGACCAACAGCCGGTGGATCTGTCGCATGTGGACTACCTGATTCTGGACGAGGCCGACCGTATGCTCGATATGGGTTTTTACGACGACATTATGCAGATCGTCTCCTATATGCCCAAATCGCGACAGACGCTGATGTTCTCCGCGACGCTGCCGCCCAAGATCCGGCAGATGGCCAAGCAGATTCTGAACGATCCCGCCGAGGTCAATATCGCCATTTCGAAGCCCAACGAGGCGATCGAACAGGGTGCTTATATTTGTTACGAGGGCCAAAAGCTGGGGATCGTCCGCGAGATGTTCTCCCGGCCTTCGGAGTCCAAGACTATCATCTTCTCCTCGTCGAAGCTAAAAGTCAAGGAGCTGGCCCATACGCTCAAGCGAATGAAGCTCGACGTGGCTCCCATGCATTCCGACTTGGATCAGGAGAAGCGCGAGCAGGTGATGCTCGATTTTAAGAATAATAAAGTGAGGATTCTCGTAGCGACGGACATCGTCGCACGCGGTATCGACATCGAGGATATCGGCATGGTCATCAATTATGACGTGCCGCACGATCCCGAAGATTATATCCATCGCATCGGCCGCACGGCGCGGGCCAGCGCTACGGGGCGGGCCGTTACGTTCGTGAACGAGGAGGAGCAGGGTAAATTCCACCGTATCGAGGAGTTTATCGAGCGGGAGATTCCGAAATTGTCCTTGCCGGAAGCCGTAGGTGCAGGCCCTGAATATAACCCCGCCGCTTTTTCCGGTCATGGCGCCGCCGGGGGACGCAGTGGTCGGGCCGTGGCGGAAACGGACGCAGCGGGGGGGCGTGGTCGGAGCCGTGGACGCGACGGTGCGAAGAGTGCCGGTCCGGTACCTGCAGAAGGTGTCGTCGCGGCTGCGAATGTGGAGTCCCGCCACGGAGAAGGTCGTGGCGAGGGTAATCGCGGCAGCCGGGACCGGGGGCGTCGTCGTAACCGAAATCGCAACCGTAATCGCAATAAAGGCGGCGACGATACGCCGCAGGCATAGTGCCTTTTGAAATTCGCAGCGCCGGATTGCGGCTCCCGAAAGTGCGGGATCGCAGTCCGGCATTGTATTTTACGGAGCCGGCCAAGACCCCGTAAAGGTATGTCCAATGTCCCGGAACGATGCTGGAATACCGTCCTTGATTGCCTCTTGCAAGGAAACCGATCCGCTTGTGCGGACCGGCCTGTCGATGTTGTCGCCGGGAGCAAGGTGTCGGCTGGCATTTTTCGAAGTATCGTTGTCGAGGGGAGAAAGCCTGCGGAGCCGGAAAGAGTGGCGGAGGCGGAGGCGTCATCGATCCCATCGTATGAGGCTTTTCGCGTCGGGCCGTTCGTGCCGGACGGGCCTTGTTTTGCGGGGCGTTCGGACAGGGTGAAGAGGACGTATTGCGTAAAATCCCGGATGAATACATATTCATCCGGGATTTTGTAGCGATCTTAACGAAATGGAGGAACCTCCTTTCGGTGCGTCTGCTGCGAATCACTTTTTGTTGCGGGGATCCCACGTCGGGTGTGCCGGGTCCTCCGCTTTCAGGCTTCCTCATAGTCGATACCCAATGCCTTCGCCACGCCTTTGCCGTATTCGGGATCGGCGTAGGAGCAGTTGCGCACGTGCCGCTGTTTGATGAAGAGGCGCTGTCGCCCATCGCGCGGGCCGTGTTCTCGCACGTCGCCCGTTGGTCTTCGGCCGACATCAGCCGCCAGAGCTTGCCCGGTTGGGTGAAATAGTCGCTGTCGAGTTCCCGTTCGTCGTAATTGTAGATGGCACCGTTCACCTCCAAAGGCGGTTCTTTCAGGTTCGGGCTGTCCTGCCATTCGCCGTAGCTGTTCGGCTGGTAGGGGATCGTCGCTCCGTAATTGCCGTCCGTGCGCATCTGCCGTCGCGGTGGTAGTCGTGGAACGGACAGCGGGGTTTATTCACGGGAATCAGGTTGTTGTTCACGCCCAGCCGGTAGCGCTGTGCGTCGCCGTAGGAGAAGAGCCGCCCCTGCAACATCTTGTCGGGCGAGAAGCCGATGCCTTCGATGACGTTCGCAGGGTTGAACGCCGCCTGTTCGATTTCGGCGAAGAAGTTGTCCGGGTTGCGGTTCAGTTCGAGAATACCCACGTCATGCAGCGGGAAATCGCCGTGATACCACACTTTGGTCAGGTCGAAGGGATTGATTTTGTAGTTTCGGGCCTCCTCTTCGGTCATCAGCTGCACCTGCATCAGCCAGCGGGGATAATCGCCCCGTTCGATCGCTTCGAACAGGTCGCGCTGGTTCGACTCCCGGTCTTTGGCGATGACCGCCTCGCTTCGGCGTCCGTGAGGTTCTTGATGCCTTGCAGGGTGCGGAAATGGAATTTGACCCATGTGCGCTTGTTGTCCTTGTCGTAGAAGCTGAAGGTGTGGCTGCCGAAGCCGTGCATATGGCGGAACGAGGCCGGAATGCCGCGCGGACTCATCGTGATCGTCACCTGGTGGAGCGCTTCCGGGAGGAGCGTCCAAAAATCCCAGTTGTTGTTGGCACTTCGCATGCCGGTGCGCGGATCGCGTTTGATGGCGTGGTTCAGGTCGGGGAATTTCAGCGGATCGCGCAGGAAGAAGACCGGCGTGTTGTTGCCTACCAGGTCCCAGTTGCCCGTGTCGGTGTAGAATTTCATGGCGAAGCCCGGATGTCGCGCTCGGCATCGGCGGCGCCGCGCTCTCCGGCTACGGTCGAGAAGCGGACCAGACAGTCGGTCTTTTTACCCACCTGCGAAAAGATCGAGGCCCGGGTGTATTTGGTGATGTCGTGCGTCACGGTGAAGGTCCCGAAAGCTCCCGATCCTTTGGCGTGCATGCGGCGTTCGGGGATCACTTCCCGGTCGAAATGGGCGAGTTTTTCGAGATACCATACGTCTTGCAGCATGGCGGGGCCGCGCACGTCGGCGGTTTGGATGTTTTGGTTGTCGGCAATGGGTTTCCCGTTTTCGGAGGTCAGTCTTTTCTTGTCCATATCCTATCGTTTTTTGTCGGCATGCAGAAAATGCCGGACCGGTTTATGATTGAATTTCATATCGTTGTAATTCAGAGCAAAAACATTGCCATACAGACTGGCGTTGCCTCTTTGGGGATATGTTTTTTCTGCGAGGAGCGGACTGTCGGAGCGAATTTTTCAGGGAAATCGACTCTGTTTTTCGAGGATTTGGAAAATTTCACTATATTTGTCCCGTTAACGGGGGATTAGCTCAGTTGGCTAGAGCGCTTGCATGGCATGCAAGAGGTCATCGGTTCGACTCCGATATTCTCCACCAAGTAAAAAACGGCCTCAAACGCATATAGAGGGCATTTTTGAGAAAACCACCTATACGGGTGGTTTTCTTTTTCTGCATACTCTTACACATATTTCGTGAGAAATATGTAGCTTTGTTTTACGAATGTTTTGCAAAGCCACACAAGTATGCCAACCTACAAGCCCACCGTATTCAAGCATCACCAGCGCGTGATGGGAAATTTCGTGTTTCGATTCGAATAACGCATAATCGCAAGTCGGTTTACATGCCGACCGACGTCTATGTTTCGCGTAAACAGATCACGACAGACTTCAAAACCATCAAGGACACCGAGGTTGTGCGGATGATCGACCGTGACATCATCGAGTACGAAAATATCCTGCTGCGGAACCTCGGTTCGAACCTCTCGCAATACACGGCCCGCGAGTTGGCGGACTATATCGAAAAGTACACGACGACGGACGGCGGTGCGGGCATCGACTTCATTGCCTTTTGCGAGGGCCATATTAAGGCGTTGAGGGCCGAGGGCGTAATGGGACGGCCGGACGATTTGAGGCCGTCATTCGCAACCTAACCGACTATTTCGGGCGTTCCACCGTATTCGTCAAGGAAATCAACGTTAAGAACTTGCAGGGATTCGTCGAGTATATGCAGAAACCGCACGAGCAGACACGAACGAACCAGCACGGAAAAGAGGTGACGGTGCGGCGCCCCGGGTGCAAAGCGCAAACGGCAAAGGACTATTTGGCCGACCTGCAAACCCTTTTTAATGCGGCCTGCGATAAGTACAACGACGAGGATGCCGAGGCGGTCCTGATCACGCACCGGCCGTTCGGCAGCAAGAAATTGCAGGTCGAGGTGAAAGAGGAACCGGAGAAACGCGATCTTTCCGAGGATGACCTCGTGAAGATCCTGAAAGCCGAGGCGGTCCCGGGCAAGCGCATGCAGTTGGCGCGGGACGTGCTGGCGCTCTCGTTCTACTTGTTGGCCATGAACACCGCCGACCTGTTCGGAGACGATGCCGAGATCGTGGAGGATCGGATCACCTACCACCGCCAAAAGACGGCCACCCGTCGCAAGGATGAGGCGCTGATGTCCGTAAAGGTCGAGCCGGAGGCGCTGCCACTGATCCACAAGTATCGCGACCCCGACAAACGACGGTTGTTCTCGTTCTATAAAATGTATGCCAATTTTCGAGAGTTCAACACAACGTGAATGCGGGCTGCAAACAGCTTGCCGCGCACTTGGGTATCGATGTGCCGTTGAGTACCTATTACATCCGCCACACCTGGGCCACCCTTGCCTCCGAGGAGTGCGGGATCTCGGAGGCCGACATCGCGCTGGCACTGAATCACGTCGGGGCAGCTACCGGCCTCGAAAGCGGCAAAAGTCTCAAGACCACGCGGGGGTACATTCACCGCCGGTTCACGCGCAACGACACGAATAACCGCATCGTTTTGGACTACGTGAAGAGCAAATACTAATTATTTTCTACGAAAGTATAAAATAATATACTATTTATTTGGATAATGATATATTTTGCATTATCTTTGTATCGTCAAACAATAACAAAGGGTAATATGAAATCAAGTGAGTTGCACCGCCTAATCCTAAAAAATGGATGGCGATCTATTCGACAGACAGGGAGCCACGTAATTTATGAAAAGGATGGCAAAACGGTTTCGGTTCCTTTTCACGGCTCGAAAGAGATGGGTTCGGGAATAGCAAGGCGGTTTATCCGGGAGATGGGGCTGAAATAAGCCCCCTCCCCGGGCAACCGGAAACAAAATAACACACACGACTATGGAAAAGGTAAAGGTTATCATCGAATGGGCATCGGACGGAACGATTTCGGCATGATGGAAAAGGATATGTTTGCCGGCATGGGCGATACCGTCGAGGCGGCCGTTGCGACATGAAAGAGGGCGTTGCGCTCTACATCAAAACGGCCAAGGAGATGGGCTTTCCCTACAAGGCATATTTGGACGGAGCGTATGAGATCGAACTGGAGTACGATGCAGTCAGCGCGTTGAAATATGCACGCGAGTACATCAAGGACACCAAGCTGGCGGAACTGACCGGCATAACCGGCCGCCAGTTCGGGCCGATTAT
>ENA-OQIO01001005-OQIO01001005.1-human-gut-metagenome-genome-assembly--contig:-NODE-1005-length-14476-cov-8.486654_pt1 | contig 14476 bp, 19 predicted proteins | sample MGYA00242573_ERZ504737 | MGnify/ENA primary metagenome ERZ504737 (study PRJEB26092, sample SAMD00036203) | human gut metagenome | host: Homo sapiens | study: EMG produced TPA metagenomics assembly of... | reverse complement strand
CAATTAAGCTCATTCAGTATGTGTTTGGTTATGTTACACTGCCGATGGGAAGTTCTATTTGATTTCCGTAATGGATTGAGCAAAGGAAAGGATTTCTTTGGTTCTGGTATTCCTTTTATCAGATATACAGATGTTTATAATAACAGATTCCTTAAAGAAGAGGATATTACCGCACTGGTTGAATGTACTCCGGCAGAAATTGAAAAGTTGGGAGTTCACCGTGGAGATGTGTTTTTTACCAGAACATCAGAGACGGCAGAAGACGTGGGGTGGTCATCAGTAATGCTTGATGATATTGGTGGTTGTGTATTTAATGGATTTACCATTAAAGCAACTCCAAAAACAAATTATCTGTTGCCGGAATATTGTGCATTTTGTTTTGCTACGGAAGATTTCAGAAAGTATGTTACAAGCCATTGTGCATTTACAACCAGAGCATCCTTAACGGGAAAAACGATTGCAGAGTATCAGCTTGCTGTTCCGAGTATAGAAAAACAGCAGGAGATTGTGAATGTGTTGAATAAATTTCATAGTATTTGCAATGACCTGTCCGCAGGACTTCCGGCAGAAATCGAAGCACGTCAGAAGCAGTATGAATATTACAGGGATAAGCTGTTATCCTTTAAAGAATTACCAAAGTAAGGAGCGAGGATGTGCCGTACTTTAATATTGTAGCAGAGACATCGGAGAATACTGTTGTCACAGAATATGAGCCAGTCAAGAAGCGTTCTGACAGTTACCAGAGTGAAGTAGCACTGGAACAGGAGTTTATCCGTTTGCTCTGTGAACAGGGATATGAATATCTGCCGATTCACACGGAGAAAGACCTGATTGCCAATCTCCGTAAGAAATTAGAGGAATTGAATAACTATCAGTTTCAGACACAGAATGGGATGATTTTTTCAAAAATGCCGTTGCCAATCCAAATGAGCATATTGTGGAAAAGACTAGGAAGATACAGGAGGACAATGTCCAAGTCCTGATTCGTGATGACGGTTCTTCCAAGAATATTACACTCATAGATAAAAAGAATATCCATAACAACAGGCTGCAGGTCATCAATCAGTACAAGGTGAATGCTGCCACTGGCATCAGAGAGGGCAGCCTGGGCTGTGTGATTGGCACGGAAAATGGCGCGAAGCATGACAACCGCTATGATGTTACCATATTAGTAAACGGTCTTCCTCTTGTGCATATTGAGCTGAAGCGCAGAGGAGTTGCTATCCGTGAAGCATTCAATCAGATCAACCGCTACCAGAGAGACTCTTTCTGGGCAGGATGCGGATTGTATGAATATATTCAGATTTTTGTTATTTCCAATGGCACGAATACAAAGTATTATTCCAACAGTACCAGAAGGAATGCAGAAAAAGAACATGAGAAACGGGGAGCAAGTAAGACCAAGACCAGTAACAGTTTTGAGTTTACCTGCTTCTGGGCAGATGCCAATAACCGTGTAATCCCTGATCTGATTGATTTTACAAAGACTTTTTTCGCAAAGCATACGATTCTGAATATCCTTACGAAATACTGTATTTTTACATCAGAGGATATGCTGATGGTCATGCGTCCGTACCAGATTACAGCTACGGAGCGAATTCTCAATCGCATCGAAATTGCCAATAATTATAAGAAGTACGGCAGTGTCGAGGGTGGTGGTTACATCTGGCATACCACAGGTTCCGGCAAGACGCTGACTTCGTTCAAGACGGCAAGACTGGCATCGAAGCTGCCGTATATTGACAAGGTGCTGTTTGTGGTTGACCGTAAGGATCTGGACTATCAGACCATGAAAGAATATGATCGTTTTGAAAAAGGGGCAGCCAACAGCAATACCTCGACAACCATATTAAAACGGCAGTTGGAAGATCCAGATGCACACATCATTATTACTACAATCCAGAAACTGGCTACTTTTATAAAAAAGAATCCGGGACATGAAGTGTATACGAAACATATCGTTATTATTTTTGATGAGTGCATCGTAGTCAGTTTGGCGATATGCACACTGCGATTGTGAAGAATTTCAAGAAATATCATCTGTTTGGATTTACAGGAACACCGATTTTCTCTGTTAATTCCGGCAGAGCAAAAAATCCAGAATTCTTTACTACAGGTCAGACCTTTGGAGACCAGCTCCACAGCTACACGATTGTGGATGCGATTAACGATAAAAATGTTCTTCCATTCCGGGTGGATTATATTAAAACGATGGATGTGGAAGAAGAAATAACAGACGAGATGGTATGGGACATTAACCGTGAAAAGGTTATGATGGCTCCTGAACGTATCCGAATTGTAACACAGTATATACTGGAACATTTTGACCAGAAGACCTATCGTGGGGATAAAACTTACATATACAATACGCTGACTAATATTGCAGAGGTGGCTTCTGCCAAACGGGACGAGGTAGAGGAGATCAAGCAGAAACAGCGTATCAGCGGTTTTAATTCCATTTTTGCAGTATCAAGCGTTCCTATGGCAAAACTGTATTATCAGGAATTCAAAAAGCAGATGGTAGCAGATCCTACCAAAAAACTGCGAGTTGCAACTATTTTTAGTTTCGGGGCAAATGAGGAAGAATCAGATGGTATTCTGGATGAAGAAAATTCAGAGGATACCTCTGCCCTTGATCAGCCATCCAGAGAATTTCTGGAAGAAGCTATTGACGATTATAATAAAATGTTCCATACGAATTACGATACCTCAAGTGATAAATTCCAAAATTACTATAAAGATGTGTCGCTTCGTATGAAAAACAAGGAACTGGATATTCTGATCGTAGTAAATATGTTCCTTACAGGTTTTGATGCCACAACTATGAATACGTTGTGGGTAGACAAGAATCTGAAAATGCACGGATTGATACAGGCATTTTCCCGTACCAACCGCATTCTGAATTCTATCAAGACCTTTGGAAATATTGTATGTTTCCGAAATCTGCAAAAGCGTGTGGATAGTGCTATTTCCCTGTTTGGAGACAAGAATGCCGGAGGGATTGTTCTATTGCAGAGCTTTAAGGATTATTATTACGGATATGAATCTGTAGATGGCAAGCCAATGCCAGGATATGTGGATATGGTGGAAGATTTGAACAATAAGTTTCCTCTGTCAGACCCACAGATTGTCGGAGAGCAGAATCAGAAGGATTTTATTGCTTTGTTTGGTGCGATTCTTCGTATGAGAAATCTCCTGCTTTCCTTTGACGAGTTCAAGGGGAATGAGCTGATTTCCGAACGTGATTTACAGGATTATCTTGGTCGTTATCAGGACTTACGTGATGAGTGGAAACGCAAGCGTCAGGAAAGTACGGATATTACAGATGATGTAGTATTTGAGATTGAACTGATCCGGCAGATAGAAATTAACATCGATTATATCTCATGCTCGTAAAGAAGTACCATGATACCCATTGCGAAGACAAGGAAGTTCTGATTACCATTAATAAGGCGATTGATGCCAGCCCGGAACTGCGTAGCAAGAAACAGCTTATTGAAACTTTTATTGCAGGAATCAACGATGTGGATGATGTCGTGAATGAATGGCACGAGTTTGTGGTGGAGCAGCGTGACCATGACCTTAATGCGATTATCACAGAAGAAAAGCTAAAACCAGAAGATACACGGAAGTTTATGGAAAATGCGTTCCGTGACGGAGAAATAAAAACAGCCGGAACGGATATAGATAAACTTATGCCACCGATTTCACGATTTGGCGGTGGTGGCAGAGCCAAGAAGAAACAAGGTGTCATTGACAAGCTGAAGATTTTCTTTGAAAAGTATTTTGGCATCGGTGGTTCGTCTACATTTACTGAGCCAGAGCATAATACAGTGAAGTATAGTCTTGATGAGCAGAATACATTGTCTATGGTTGCAGAATCTAAAATACCATATGGAAATGAATAAAATGTTATAAATCTGTTATTAATAAAACGTAGGGAGAGAGTGTCTGCAATGAGTAAAGGAGTAATTTACATACTGACTAATCCATCATTCCCTGATTATGTGAAAATAGGATATGCAAAAGATTTAGAAAAGAGAATGAAGCAACTAAATCGAAGTGAAACTATTCCATTTGCATTTCGTGCATATGCTGTATATGAAGTGGAATCAAATCTGACAGATCTTGTTTTACATGATTTGATTGATAAATTGAATCCAGATTTAAGATCAATAGAAAATTTTGATGGAAAAGAGAGAAAAAGAGAATTTTATGCCATGAGCCCGGAAGATGCCTATGACTTACTGGACAGTATTGCAAAAATCAGTGGAACAGAAGAACGATTGAAGAAAATGGCACCAGAGGGACATGAAATTTTGGATGAGGAAACAGCTGCAGAAGTCGCAAAAGAAAGTAGGCGTGGACCATTCAGATTTAGTAAATATGGCATTCCTCAGAATGCTGAATTGGTTTTTATTAATGATGCATCGGTGGTTGTGAAGGTCATTGACGATAGGCATATTGCTTATAAAGGAGTTACGACATCTTTATCAGCATTAGCACAGCAGTTGTTGGAATATGATTATCAGGTACAGGGAACTGCATATTTTAGCTATCAGGGGGAAAAACTAACAGATCTTAGAGAACGAATGGAAAGCAAGAAATAACACGTTGATTGCAGAAAGTTGGTGGAAAGCTTGGATATAAAACAATTAATCGGTGAAGCAACTGAATATGACAAAAAGCTATCTTTGGAAGCGAAGAAACCAAAGAGTTGGTGTAAGAGCGTAAGTGCTTTTGCAAATACACTTGGTGGAGCATTAATCTTTGGAATAGCCGATAATGATGAAATTGTAGGACTTGAGAATCCGAATAGTGATGCTGAGAAAATAAGTGAAATCATTAAGACAAGGATGGATCCAATTCCAGAATTTCGTCTTCGATTTGAACAGGTCGAAGATGGAAAAGTATTAATTTTATTGGATATTTTCAAAGGTGAAGAGACACCGTACTATTATTCGGGTGATGGTGTGCTGGAAGCATATGTTCGTGTTGGAAACGAGAGTGTGAAAGCGACATCAACGGAATTGAAAAGACTGGTATTGCGCGGTAGAAATACATCTTATGATTCACAGATTTCTACGTATAAAGTGGAAGATTTTGCCTTTTCCAAACTCCGGGAAAGATATAAAAAATGGACAGGAAATAGTTTTGATGAGAAAGATCTTATATCATTTGGGCTGGCGAATGAGCAAGGATATTTGACAAATGCCGGAGCCTTGGTTGCAGATGAAAGCCCTATTCGATGGTCAAGATTATTTTGTACCCGGTGGAATGGATTAAATAAAAGCGGTGGTACAATAGATGCATTTGACGATGCGGAATATTCTGGAAGTGTTTTGTCATTAATTGATAATGGAGAAGCTTTTATTAAGAGAAATGCGAAATTAATGTGGAGAAAGACTGCTAATTCCAGAGAAGAAATGCCGGAATATGTAGAACGTAGTTATCATGAAGCATTGGTTAATGCATTGGCCCATAGAGATTATCTTGTGAATGGTAGTGAAGTGCATATTGATATTTACGATGATCGTATGGAAATTTATTCGCCGGGAGCATGCCGGACGGTTCCATTATTCAGGACAGAGATCCACTTACAGTTCCATCAACGAGAAGAAACCCGGTTTTGGCAGATATATTTAATCGGCTGGGATATATGGAACGTAAAGGTAGTGGATTCGGAAAAATCATTGGAGGCTATGAATTTCAAATCAACTATGATGAAAGTAAAAAGCCGTCTTTTAGATCAGATCGGTACCAGTTTACAGTTGTGATGCCAAATTTGAATTACAATGTCCCTCAGGATGTCCCTCAGGATGTCCCTCGGAATGTCCCTCAGAAAAAAGAGAGTAATCCGTTGGAAATTCAAATATTGAATATGATAAAAAAGGATAATAAAATCAGTACAGAAAAAATGGCAATGATGTTAGGAATAAGTTCCAAAACTGTAAAACGTCATATCAAAGATATAGGTATTGTTCGATTTGTTGGTCGTGGTTCTAATGGACATTGGGAAATAATTGATGATTAGAAATACAACTTAATGTCATTAATAGCAAAGCTATAAGATTTCAAAAATGGAGTCTTATAGCTATTTTTTGCGCAAAATAAAAAAATATTCGCCAACACCCTGTAAAAACACCGTTCTTCTTTTGTATATGTGAGAGACAAAAACAAAAAAATAAAATTTTTTACATTTGCCACTGTATTTTACCCTCTGAGCGTTTCGTTATATGAGGGCGTAAAAAAGAAAGTCTGATGCAGTGGCAAAGAAATTGTTTTCGTGCTCTCGATTGAATCCAGGCCTGATTCATATGGAACAAGTAAATCAGAACAAAAAAAGGAGGAAGATGAGATGAACAAAGTGATTTTAATGGGACGGCTTACAAAAGCTCCGGAGATTAAAGATTTGCAGGATGATAATAAAACCGCAATGGCGCGATATACGTTAGCGGTTGAACGGAGATATGGAAAAGATCGGGAAAGGGAAGCAGATTTTATTTCCTGCGTGACATTCGGAAAGAATGCAGAGTTTGCGGAAATCTATTTGAAAAAAGGAACCAAGATTGTCATCAGCGGACGAATCCGCACAGGAAGTTATACAGACAGCGAAGGAGTGAAAAGATATAGCAGCAATGTTGTTGTAGAAGAACATTTTTTGCTGAAAGCAAGAAAGCATCCGATACGAATCCAAAGGATGAGAACGATGGATTTATGAGTGTGCCGGAAGACGCAGAGTTGCCGTTTGAGTAGACAGAGATCTCTGGAGCTTAAGCGGAAGAGCGCACTTATATACTTTAGCAAGTATGTGCGTCCTCCGGAAGGGTACTTCTTTCTGGAAGCTATTCCAAAAGAAGTTTTCGGATTGCATCCGGTGAAGGGGGTATCCCTTCCGGCATAGATGCCTAACCCATAAAAAGAAACATGAAAAGAGAAATAACAGGAGGAAGTTGATTATGGCAAAAAAAGAAAATTTTCAGGAATATGTAACACGTACACAAAATGAAATCGCAGGGATTGAATCGAAAATCGAAGCGGAAAAATTGAAAAAACTGCAATTAGAACACAAGATGCAGCGATTGCAGAATGTTACAGAATATAAGGTGAATAAATCGAAAAAAGCGAGAGTGAGTCGCCTGATTACAAGGGGAGCTGCGATTGAATGTATTTGCAAAGATGTGGAATTGCTTGATAAAGCAGAGTTCTTTCTTCTGGCAGAAAGGATTTTCTCGGATCCGGTTCTTTGTGATGCGATTGCAAAAATGGTTGTTGGAAGAAGAGATTGTATAGAAGCAGGAGAAGCAGAACTTCAAAGCACCATTGAAGACTTAAAAGAAGCTGGATATTGGAAGTCCAGCAGAAAGGAGTAGGAGATGGCAAGCTATCATTTTCATTTAACACAGGTGAAGAGAAGCAGAGGACAGTCCGTGATTGCTCAGGCTGCATATCGCGCAGGAGAAAAGCTTTACAGTACCTACTATGGAGAATCCAGTGATTTTACAAGAAAACGTGGCGTGGTCATGGCAGAAATTTGTCTGCCGGACCATGCACCCCGGGAATATGCTGACAGGGAAACGTTGTGGAATGCGTTGGAATGGGCAGAGACTGGAAGAAAAGCACAGCTGGCTCACAGCTTTGATATTACGCTCATGAACGAGTTTTCCATGGAAGAAAACATTGAAATGGCACGAACATTTGTCCGGGAAGAACTGGTGTCCAGAGGCATGATTGCCGATTTTGCAATTCATGATCCAGTGCGGCCGAAAGGTGCAGAACCCAATCCACATATCCACATCTTAGTTCCGATCCGTCCTTTGAAGGAAGATGGAACCTGGGGGATAAAAGAAAAGAAGATATCGGTGATGGATGAGCAGGGGAATCCGGTTTTGGATAAAAATGGAAAACAGGCATACCGTGCAGTATCCACAACCGGATGGAGCAGCAAGGAGATGCTGATCTATCTGCGAAAAAACTGGGAAAATCGGTGCAATGAAAAGTTTAAAGAAAAAGGATTATCTGTTCGGGTCGATGCACGTTCTTTCAAAGAACGGGGAATTGACCGAATCCCGATGATTCATGAAGGACCACATGTACGCGCAATGGAAGCAAAAGGAATCCGGACTGCATTAGGAAATCTGAACCGGCTGATCAGTCAGTTTAATCAGATAGCTATGGAAATCACAGTGTTGAAATCTTGGATATCAGAAAAAATATATGAACTGAAAAGGCAGATGCATTATGTGCAGAAACCAATGCTGGCCGGGTATTTGCAGCAATATTATGACGAGAGAAACCGAGTGGCGAGAACCTATCAATATGGAAGTCAGAAAGCAATGAATACAAATCTGAAACAGCTTGCAGAGACGATTGCATTTTTGTCAGATGAAAATATTGATACACCAGAAGAACTGGAACAGCGGATTCAGGAACTGAGCAGCCGAGGGCATGATTTGCAATACGATCTTGATGAGGCGGACAGTTTGATTCAGGAGATGAAGAAGTTGATAAAGGCATGGATGATTATGAGACATTTCGACCGGTTTATGAAGAGTATAAAAACAAATTTTTCGGCAAGGAAAATTTAAAAAGGAGCATGCAAAAGAGCTGAATCGGTACCACAGAGGGAAAAGGATCGTCATGGGAAACAGGAATGCAGAAGGAAAAGTGCCGGTTTCCAATTGGAAAAAGTATCTGAAAAATGCAACGGAGGAGAAAGAAACTTTAGAAGCGGAGAAAAAGGAAGTTCTGGAAAAGCTTCGGCCATTGCAGAAAGTACAAAGATCCGTTGATCTGGTAATGATGGAGATAGAAGATCAGCCAGATCCAGAGAATTTGCTTGCAGAAGAAAAAACAGCATGCAGAGATCAGATTCAAAAGAAAGATAGAGTAAAGAAAAAATCATATGGAGTGGAATTATAGGAGGAATAGAAAATGCCAAGATATACAGAAGAACAGATAGCAAGAGCAAATGAAACAGATCTGGTTTCTTTTCTGAGGGCCAGAGGGGAAAAACTGAAGAAATCAGGAAAAGAATATCGATGGATGAAGCATGACAGTCTGACAGTCGATCATAATGAGTGGTATGCTTTAGCGGAAGTAAAGGAGGACATCCCATTGACTTTTTAATGGAATTTTATAATATGTCATTTCCGGAAGCTGTAAAAGCATTAATCAATGAATCACCCGGCGAAGGTAAACAGGATGTTAAGAAAATGGAACAGGAGGATGCAGGCAGCATGAAGGCTGCCCCATCCCCTTAGAAAAAGTGAAATTGCAACTTCCAAAAGCATATGAAAACAATGACAGAGTGAGGGAGTATTTGATTAAAGAACGAAAGATCTCTGAAAAGATTATTGACCAGATGCTTGCAGAAGGGAAAATTTACGAAGATGCGGTAAAGCACAACGTGATATTTATTGGTTACGCTCCGAAAGGAACGATTCGTTATGCAGGCATAAGAGGAACGAAAGAAAAATACCGGGGAGATGCACCGGGATCGGAAAAGGCATATGGATTTAGCCACACGGGTACAGATGATACGTTATTTGTCTTTGAAGCACCGATCGATCTGCTTTCTTTTCTGAGCGCCACAGGAGATGGATGGGAAACCCATCACTACATTTCATTGGGCGGAGTCAGCGAAAAAGCGTTGATGCAGTATCTTGCAGATCATAAAAATATCCGAAAGATTTTTCTTTGCCTGGATAATGATACTGCTGGGAATGCCGCTTGTGAGAAGCTTGCAGAAAAAATCCCTGACGATAAGATGGTGATGCGATTAAGACCAGTAAAGAAAGACTGGAATGAATGTCTGACAGCAGGAATTGATAGAAAAGATATGGCAGAGGAAATCCCTTTGAAGAAGAAACAAGTACAGGAAGGAAATCCAATCCCAGTCATAAAAATGTCAGATGTGGAAGAAAAAGTAGTGCAGTGGTTATGGTATCCATTTATCCCATTTGGAAAAGTAACGCTGATCCAGGGAAATCCGGGAAAAGGAAAAACATGGCTTGCAATGGCACTTTGTGCATACTGTACAGCAGGGAGAGAACTTCCAAATGCGCTTCCAATCGAACCATTCAATGTCTTTTACCAGACCGCAGAGGACGGAGTTGGAGATACGATCAAGCCAAGACTTGCAAAATGTGGAGCAGATATGACAAGAGTTCGTTTTATCAATGAGGAAGAAAAGCAGCTTTCCATGACAGATGAAAGAATTGAAAAGGCAATCAGGCAGAATGATGTAAGGCTGATGATCATGGATCCGATACAGGCCTATCTGGGAGCCAATGTGGATATGAACAGAGCCAATGAGATCCGACCGTTGTTTCGCAATCTTAGTAATATAGCAGAACGTACAGGATGCGCCATTGTGCTGATTGGTCATTTGAACAAAGCATCGGGAGTGCAGAGCGATTATCGTACACTTGGATCCGTGGATATCGCTGCGGCGGTCAGAAGTATTTTGTTTGTAGAAAAAGTTGAGAAAGAGAAAAGCCAGGATATTCGTGTGGTCTATCAGCAAAAGGATTCCTTGGCGAAAAAGGAAAATCCGGTAGCTTTTTCTCTGAGCGATGAAGGACTTATTTGGATGGGAGAATATGACATTTCCATTGATGATCTGCTTGCTGGAAATACCGGAACAAAGAAAGAGACGAAATTGGAAAAAGCCAAAAAGCTTATTCTTGAATTGCTGGGAAAAAGGAAAATGATGTGTCTGGAAGAACTGGAAGCAGAGTTGCAGGCATATGAAATTTCGGCAAGAACCGGAAGAGATGCGAGAAAAGATTTGGAGGACCAGTTAATCTATGGATGGTATCAAAGCAGAAAGACAATTTCACTGAAAAAAGATTCTTAAGCAGTTACATTGGCAAAAAAGGCATTGGCAGTGGCAATGCGTATAGGACCACTTGCCTGCCGCCAATGTCAGAGAAATTTACATAGAAGAAAATGATGCGAGAGGAGATGAACAGATGAGTAATTATGAAATACCATACTGGAAGAAATATACATTATCTATTGAGGAAGCGGCGGCATATTTCCGTATTGGAGAAGGAAAGCTTCGTAAATTGGTAAGCGAAAATCCCAATGCAGAATATCTGTTGTGGAACGGAAACCGTGTGCAGATTAAGAGAGAAAGATTTGAACGATTTGTAGATACACTTAGTGCAATATAAAAAAACAAAGACTAAAAAATAAAAAAGAAGGAGGTGTTCGAGGTGGAGGCAACGTGATATACTAACAATATCATGTTGCGTCCCCTTGGAGGTAAAATATGATTTCAAAGAGACGTGATGATAAAGGAAGAGTTCTCCAGCAGGGAGAATGGCAGGAACCAAGTGGAAGATATCGTTATAAATATACAGATTCACTTGGAAAGCGAAAAATATTATATAGTTGGAGATTGACAGAATCGGATAAGATGCCGGAAGGCAAAAGAGCGGATTTTTCACTGAGAGAGAAAGAACGCAAAGTACAGTCCTTACAGATGCAGGGAATCACTGGAAGTAAGTTGACGGTGCTTGAACTGGTAGAAAGATATCTTTCATTAAAAACAGGAGTGAAGCACAATACATTAGCAAACTATAATTTTGTCGTAAATGTGCTGAAAAAAGAAGAGTTTTCTCATAAGAAGGTGGATGATGTTAAGCTGTCTGATGCGAAGATATTTCTGATTAAGCTTCAGAGGGATGGAAGAGGATATAGTTCAATTCACTCGATCAGAGGCGTGTTAAGACCGGCATTTCAGATGGCTGTAGATGATGATCTAATCCTTAAGAATCCATTTGGATTTGAACTTGGTACGATACTGGTCAATGACAGTCAGAAAAGAGAAGCAGTTTCCTTAGAGGACGAGGCAAGATTCCTGAAATTTGTAAAGAATGATCCACACTATAACCGTTACTATGATGCATTTTACATCTTATTTAAAACGGGACTAAGAATTTCAGAGTTTTGTGGGCTTACCGTGCGAGATTTGGATTTCAAGAATGAAGTGATACGAATTGATCATCAATTGCAAAGAACCAGAGATATGAAGTATGAGATTGTTTCCACAAAAACGACAAGTGGAACCAGATTGTTGCCTATGGAAGAAGATGTGAAAGATGCATTCCTTCGTATTCTGAAGAATCGCAAAAAGACGAAGAAAGAGCCAACAGTGGATGGATATGGGGGATTTTTGTTCCTGGATAAGAATGGGAATCCAATGGTTGCACTTCACTGGGAAAAGTACATGCAGCATGCAAGAGAGAAGTACAACAAAGAACATTTATTACAATTACCCTTGATTACTCCGCATATCTGTAGGCATTCATATTGTACAAACATGGCAAATTCCGGAATGAATCCAAAGACTCTGCAATATCTGATGGGACACTCAGATGTATCTGTGACGCTTAATATTTATACGCATACCGGCTATGACGATGCGAAAAAAGAACTTGCCAGGTTGAAAGAAGCAAAGAAAGAACTGGATAAAAACCGGTTTGTAACCCAAAAACATGCACAAATAACTCATGAAAGCCTTATTTCGTAAGGCTTTCCGGACAAGAAAAATAACCCATTTATAACCAAAATGCCCGAAAAAACATGAGAAAATGCAAGAATTTATGAGAAAAAAAGCCGTTTAAGAAAAATGTGTATAAAGCTGGAAAGCCAGTATTTACAAGGTTTTGAGGAGATATAAGGAGATAAAATGAGTAAGATAAAAGTATTATTCATCTGCCACGGCAACATCTGCCGTTCCCCAATGGCAGAATTTGTTATGAAGGATTTAGTAAAAAAAGCTGGTCTGTCAGATCAGTTTGAGATTGCGTCTGCTGCAACCAGTCGGGAAGAAATTGGAAATCCTGTTCATCGTGGAACCAAAAACAAATTAAAACAATATGGTATTTCCACGGATGGAAAATATGCGATTCAGATGACGAGCGAGGATTATCGTGCTTATGATTACATCATTGCTATGGAGCGATACAACCTTCGGAATATGGAGCGGTTTATCCATGGAGATCCAGCGCATAAAGTACATCTGTTGTTGGATTTTACGGATCGTGGGGGAGATATTGCGGATCCGTGGTACACATGGAAATTTTGATGAGACTTATGAAGATGTGCTGGAAGGCTGTCGGGGATTATTGCAGTATATCCGGGAGCATGTACTGCAATAGTTGATAGTTGAGTTTTTTATAGACAGTGTCTTTAAAACATTTATACTTTAAAGTCATAAATACTTTAAAGTGATAAATATGTTGATATCCAAATTATATAAATGGAAATTGCCTAAGAAGAAATGAGGTTGAAATAATGTATTATGTACCGGATGGCACAGAAGTGTGCGGATTTTATGAATGTGAAGAATGTGGAAATCGATTTTTGTCTTTGAAGATCGGACCGAAGTTGGTGTGTCCATATTGTGGGGAAGAACCGGATATGGAAATCGGCCCGGATGAAGAGATGCCGGTGGCAAAGGAAACAGCTAAATTGCTGGAAATTGTGGAAGGTACGGAAAATGTGGAACGAATGGATGCATTGCTTTCACTGGCGGTAACCGGTGGGGATTATGAGTGGATCTGACCATAGAATTCTGATTGGAGCAGGGAAGATTTACAGCGATATATCACAGAGAAAGAGATATAAGTAAGACAGGAGAGCGGACAGAAATGTTTTTTATGATGGGAATCACGGATGGCCGGAAAGAATTGAATTACAGTCAGACGGAAATCTGCAGTGTCTGCGGATGCTATGGGCGTTATCAGGTATTTATGACCTATACCGTTCTATCACTGTTTTTTATTCCATGTTTTAAGTGGAATCGGCATTATTATGTACAGACAAGCTGCTGTAATACGTTATATGAACTGGACAGGGAAGTTGGCAGACGGATAGAACGGGGCGAGAATGTACGGATTCTGGCGGAACATTTGCAAAAGCTGGGAAGTGGAAGAAGTAGTTATACCGACTATAAACGATGCCTGAACTGTGGATATGAAACGACAGAAGATTTTGTGTTTTGTCCCAAATGCGGTGCAAGGCTTTGAACGCTTTACGAGTAAATCGCGAAATCGGATTGTGAATGTCCGTTTTACAAAATGAAGGAAGTCCCCGGTTATATTACAGTCAGTAATACGCAGCGGGGACTTTTTTTCAGTCAGGAGGAATGATATGTGGAAAATTAAGCAGATTGCAGAGGCAGATTTTGGCTGTGAGGAACGGATGCCGGGAGAAAAATTAAAATGCCTGGTAATCCTGGAAGATGAAAGTGGTAATGTGCGTTGCCTGGAAACAGAAGATGAATGGTTGACGGAACAGGGGCTGGATGAGGCAGTGAATGGAAAGACTGAACGAAATTTCGACGTCTGCTTTACTCAGCAATCTGTTTTCCGGTCACATCCAGATGATATTTTTCCCGGTAGATGAGCTCTGAGATAGGGACAAGCTGATACCCTTTTTCCTGAAGCTGTGTCAGCAGGTT
>ENA-OQIO01001002-OQIO01001002.1-human-gut-metagenome-genome-assembly--contig:-NODE-1002-length-14499-cov-1.544044_pt1 | contig 14499 bp, 19 predicted proteins | sample MGYA00242573_ERZ504737 | MGnify/ENA primary metagenome ERZ504737 (study PRJEB26092, sample SAMD00036203) | human gut metagenome | host: Homo sapiens | study: EMG produced TPA metagenomics assembly of... | reverse complement strand
GCGATATTTGATGATCGCACCGACACCCTGTGTATACATGGTATAAATGGTTTTTCCGGTTGCCTGCAGCATACGCTCAAACATAAGCTGCGTAAAAATACCGAAAGAAAGACAGCAGCAGATCGTCAGATACTGTTTTCCATAAACGATGATCTCTTCAATATCTGTCTGGCTGCGGAAAAACGGTTCTGCAAAAAACAGACCGATGATCAGAAAGAGCAGATAGCTGACAAGAATTAAAAATACAGCATTTTCTGCGACCTTATTTACTTTTTCGGTATCCTTTTCTCCCAGGGAGCGCGCTAAAAGCGCAATTTACGCCGACGGCAGTTCCCGACACCGACAGCAATCCATAAGGTTCTGGATCGGGAAAGCCATAGACACTGCGGTCAGGGCATTTTCGCTGATCATGGCAACAAAAATACTGTCGACAATATTGTAGAGAGCCTGAACGAGCATGGAGATCATGATCGGCAGGGACATTGAGATAATGAGTTTGTCAATCGGCATGACGCCCATTTTATTTTCTTCCATAAATCCTCCTTTGTTTAACCTTTGTGTAAAAAAATCCATAATTTACTCCCGGAAAATAAAAACTTCCGGGAGCACTACCTTCCTATATTAGCATTCCTTTTATCCGAATACAAGGTACAACTTCATCAAATCTTAATGTTTTACCTCATTGGAAGTTCATAAAGAATCCTTTACAATAAGTACATGATCATAAAGGGAATGATTCAGTTACGCACTGAGAACATTCGAATCCGGAGGAGAAGAAAATGTACCGTATATTAGTATGTGATGATGAAAAGATATTGTTTCCGCATTGAAAATATATCTGATGGCAGACGGTTATCAGGTTTTTGAGGCTTACAACGGCAGAGAGGCGTTGGAAATTTTAAAGAATGAAGATATTCATCTTGTTCTTATGGACATTATGATGCCGGAGATGGACGGCAATCACAGCAATGTTGAAAATCCGTGAAGTCAGCAATGTTCCGGTGATTTTGCTCACCGCCAAAAGCGAGGACACCGATAAGGTGCTCGGACTTACCGTGGGAGCAGATGATTATGTGACAAAACCGTTTAATACGGTGGAACTGCAGGCGCGCGTGAAATCCCAGCTTAGGCGTTACATGAAACTGGGAGGCGGCACGGTCAGACCGGACACGATTGTGATCGGTGGGATCGAACTGAATGATGTCACGAAGGAAGTGACACTTGATGGGGATAAAGTGCAGCTGACAAGAACCGAGTATGATATTTTAAAACTTCTGATGCAGCATCCGGGGCAGGTTTTTTCGCCGAATGAAATTTATGAGAAAGTGTGGAACGATAATCCATTTCGGAATGAGAATACGGTAGCGGTACATATCAGACATCTGAGGGAGAAAGTGGAGTACAATCCGGCGGAACCAAGACACTTAAAAGTTGTCTGGGGAAGAGGCTATAAAATGGAAGTGTAAGTAAGAAAGGACAGTCGATATGAAACAGTTGAAACAATCGCCCGTGGCAAAAATCATTGCGTGGATTTTGATCACGGTGTCAGCCCTGATGCTGTTGGCAGGCACAGCCGGGGCGTATATCATCAGTGAACTTGGTTTTTATACGAAAAGTGTACAGGAGATCCGGGAGGAGCAGTTTGAGCGGATTGCCGGAAAGTACTCTGCAAGAGTGCTGCAGAATCTGAATAACACGGAAAATGAAACCTATTTTAAGGATACCAACTTCCGGTATGGAGTGGTGGAAGCGTCCAATTACGAGGAATTGGAAAAACTGGATCTGAATCAGCAGAGCACCTATGTGCAGTCGAATTTTGATGAGAAAGTAAGTCTCGACAATCTTCATCTTTTTCAGTGTAATATGAATGCTGACACATCGATTTATGTGGACAACTCTGTGCTTGGCGGGTATTACATTACGCACAGTACCAGAGAGTACAGAAATAAATATATCAATGAATATGTGTATGATACAGATAGCGGTATTTTTTATTATCAGGTGTCAGATGTGTCAGCTGCACAGATTTCAGAAGAAGGAGAAACTGAAGCTGAAATATGGTATTTCCCGGTGTCAGAAGTGAAAGTGACACTGGTGGATGACAGTACCGGAGAGACGACAGACTATGCGTATGTATACAATACGGCAGATAAAGAGTATGAGGCACTGCAGCAGGGGATGTCAGAAGGTGACGGTCAGGCGGTACTTTGTATTACCATCCAGAATGCAACAGGTGCAGATGAAAATGATCTGCGCAATGTAAAAAATATTCTGGAAAATGCACCGCTGACGTTTTGGAAGCTGACTGCGACCACCTATCTTATGGAACATCAGACTGGACGGCAGAGATGCGTTATCCATATACGCAGGAACAGCAGACAGAGCAGGTCACAGTGTCAGAGACAGTCGTGAGTGCACCGACAAGGGTTACATCGCAGCCGGTAGAGCTTTCCTATATCGGAGGGCTGCCGGATGATATGATAAAAAACCGTACCGATTATGATTCCACCGAGGCAGATTTCCTTTCCACTGTTCAGGGCAGTGATGCAGGAACCGATTACTATGTATTATCTGTGATTCCGGATGCGGATAGTCTTGTAAAAAAAGAGGGTGTCGGAGTCTGGGGCAGCGATTATTTTGTCCAGATAAACTATATTGTGAATCTGGCAGATCACATGAAATACAGCGTGTATGTGATCCTTGCACTCAGCCTGATCGTGTTTGTGGCAAGCTTTGTCTATCTGGTAAGTGTAGCAGGGCATAAAAAAGATCAGGAACAGGTGCAGGGAAGTTTTCTTTGCAAAGTACCGGCCGATGTGTTTACTGTCATATTTTTAGCAGCAGAATCAAGTCTGGCAGTGGGCATTTCATTGCTTGGCAATGCCGGAAGTCCTGACAACTATGTTTTTTATGCGGCGGCAATGCTTTTTCTGCTTTTATGTGGCGGATGGCTGGCACTTGGGTATCTTATGGATTTTGCAGTGCGTATCAAGCTTGGAAAGTGGTGGAGAAATACACTCATCTATAAAGTGCTCCGTTCGATCTACCGTGGCTGGAACAAAGTGGGCGAGAATAAGTCCATCCTGTGGAAAGGGCTTGCGATTTTTCTTGGCGTAAACTTTTTGGAAGTTCTGATCTTTGTTGTGTTTGGTGTTGATTATTCTAAAATCATGATCGTCTGGTTTGCAGAGAAAGCGTGATTCTGTTTGCGGGCGGAGAAATCTTAATTCAGATGAAGAGACTTCAGGAAGGCGGAAAACATATCGCGGAGGGCGATATGGATTATCAGATCGACACGGAACATATGCTTCCGGCACTAAAAGAACATGCGGCAGATTTAAACCGCATCAATGAGGGTGTTTCCAAAGCGGTGAACGAAAAAATGAAAAGCGAACGCTTCAAGACAGAATTAATTACCAATGTCTCACATGATATCAAAACACCGCTTACCTCGATCATTAACTACGTGGATCTGCTGGAAAAAGAAGAAATTCCAAATGAAAATGCAAAGGAATATCTGGAGGTTTTGGAACGTCAGTCTGCGCGCCTGAAAAAGTTAATTGAAGATTTAATAGAAGCGTCCAAAGCGTCAAGTGGAAGCCTTTCCGTGAATCTGGAAAAACTCGAGGCAGGGGTGTTCCTCGTGCAGACTGTAGGGGAATTTAAGGAGAAAACGGAGAAGAACAAATTAGATCTTCAGATCAAAAAGCCGGAAGAACCGATTTATATTATGGCGGATGGCAGACATTTCTGGCGTGTTATTGATAATTTGATGAACAACATATGCAAATACGCACAGCCGGAGACAAGAGTTTATATCAATTTAGAGCAGACCGGAGAAAAAGTGCAGATTACATTCCGCAACACGTCCAGATATCCGCTGAACATTTCCAGCGAGGAACTGATGGAGCGGTTTGTCCGTGGTGACAGTTCCAGAAACACAGAAGGAAATGGTCTGGGCTTGTCGATCGCAGGAAGCCTGATGGAACTTATGCATGGAAAAATGCAGCTTTTCGTGGACGGAGATTTATTCAAAGTCGTTCTCGAATTTGACCGGTGCGAAGCTTCATAAAAAATATTTTTGTGATAAAATAAGTGTCAGGACGAAAGAGGTGGACAAGAATACCTTTTATATTATAGAATTGTAGGAATTTGGCATGAGACAGCAAAATCAGAAATTAACGCATGTAAAACATGAATTTGATCCCATTTTTGATGAAAATTCAGAGATATTGATTCTCGGTACGCTTCCTTCCGTGAAGTCGAGGGAGCAGAATTTTTATTATGGACATCCGCAGAACCGTTTCTGGAAAGTCATTGCGGCACTTTTGAAGAGCCTGTGCCGGAGAGAATCCCGGAGAAAAAGGATTTGCTGTTAAAACATCATATTGCGCTGTGGGATGTGATCGCAGAGTGCGATATTGCAGGTTCTTCCGACAGTTCCATCAAAAATGTTGTGCCGGCGGAGCTGTCTGTGATCCTTGACCATGCGCCGATCAGGACAATCTATGCCAATGGTGCGAAAGCATATGACCTGTATCAAAAGTATACTTATCCGGTCACTGGCAGGGACATCCGAAAACTTCCCTCCACAAGTCCGGCGAATGCGGCGTTCCAGATGGAGAGGCTGCTTGGGGCGTGGCAGGAGATTTTGAAAAAACACGATACTGACTCGGTAAGTGAAAAATAATTGCGTCACAATTGGCTGCAGATATTAAGATATAAATGGAGATATTATCATGCACATCGACAGAGAAGATATGCTGGAACTGACCAGAAGAATGACGATAGCAAGAAACTGTTTTAATCGTGTAGCGGGTGCTTATATGGATGAGGAAGGATTCATTTGACGGCTCGTTCAACACCCATTTTTAAAGCTGTCTCCAGCAGACAAAGAGAAACAGCTTGCAATCGCCAAGACAATCCCATATGCAAAAACCAATGAGCAGTTGAAAAACTTTAGGATTGACAGCAGACAGAAGAAACCGGGAAGTATCTGGCATCTGCTGACCGCATTGAGGGACTGCGAGCTGAAAAACGATGCACTGTTGTATTCATTGTATGAATATATCGGGGAACGCTATGTTGTGGATAAACCTTACACGATCGAGGTTTTCTGTGGAAACTATGATGTTCCGGTAAAAGGCGCAGACAAGGAGAGCCAGTGGGAATCGGAGGAGGTTTACCGTTTTCTGGTCGTGGCGGTCTGCCCGACGGTAGGAGAATATGAGGCGGGCATGCCACAGGCAGGTTTTTTATTCCCTGCTTTTGCGAACAGAAGTACGGATCTGGAAGGCGTTAATATTTTTGCAGAAGATTGGGCGTGTGAAAAACTGGCTAATATGCTTGGTTTGTAGCGAAGGTGACGACGATATGCGCACAAAACAAAATTACCAGATACTTACTTTTCACACGACAACAGCCGCGATGGCGATGGAAGATTACTGTCATGAGCAGAAAATTCCGGGCAGACTGATTCCGTTACCACAGGAGATTTCTGCAGGCTGCGGGCTTGCATGGCGCATGCTGCCGGGAGAGTATGAGCAGGAAAAAGATAGAATTGAAAAATCAGGGATAGTGATCGAGAGTAATATTTATAATTATGATTTGAAAAAATTGCGGGAAGCAGGCTTTTATTATATTGATAAAACAGGACTTATTCAGCAGCTTTTGCAGAACTGGGGAGAAGTGAATCTTTTTACAAGATCACGTCGCTTTGGAAAAACACTCAATATGAGCATGTTGAAAAATTTCTTTGAAATTGGTGCGGATAGTACACTTTTTGATGGACTGTATATATCACAGAACGAAAAACTGTATGAGGAATATATGGGAAAATATCCGGCTTAATCTGACTTATGATGAAATTGACAACAGCATTGACAATTTATGTTAATACAGGGAAGTGTGCGTCAAATCCGCCATTTCCGATCCGCGTTGCGTTCTGCATCGGACCGGTTGGCGAGGAAATTGAATTTTTTCAGGAGAGATAACAGAAAAGATAGCTGATCTTTCTAAAACTGGCATGCTCAAAATAAATAAAACTGGATATATACACAAAGCCAATTTTGCGTAAGATATGGGGTAAGGATTCGGACGAAACAAAGAATCTGATCAAATTTACAAGAGGAGAATTTTAATTATGAGAAATGAAAAAGTTTACAAACTTACCCTGACAGCCTTAATGGCGGCATTGTCCTATGTAGTATTTACGTTTTTGCAGATTAAGATTGCACTTCCGGGTGGTGACGCTACTTCCCTGCATCTTGGAAATGCAGTCTGTGTATTAGGTGCATTACTGCTTGGCGGCGTATACGGCGGGCTTGGCGGTGCAATCGGAATGACGATCGGTGATCTGCTTGATCCGGTTTATATCATTTATGCTCCAAAGACATTTTTGCTGAAATTCTGCATTGGTCTGATTACCGGACTAGTCGCACATAAAATCGGAAAAATTTCCACATCCAATGACACAAAGCATGTATTGAAATGGACAGTGATCGCATCAATCTGTGGCATGGTTTTTAATATGATATTCGATCCACTTGTCGGATATTTTTATAAGAGAGTGATTATTGGAAAACCGGCAGCAGAAGTGACACTTGCATGGAACATTGCTGCAACAAGCATCAACGCAGTGCTCTCTGTGATTGCCGCAGTTGCAATCTACATGGCACTTCGCCCGGCATTACGAAAATCAGGGCTGTTCATGACTATAAAATAAATGCATTGCCATAAAAAAAGATATATGTTAACATATAGCCTGTTGCTTTTATAAGTAATTGCAAAACTCATAAAAAAGTAAATATAATTTTTCACAATTTGTATAGCTTAGGTTAGGGTTTTGTGATTGTGTATTAAAATGAAAAAAGGGAGAAAACCAAAATGAAATTAACAGGCAAAAAAATCAAATCGATGCTCCTTTGCATGATGCTGGCTATGGCATTTACTGTAGCAGGATGCGGAAGCAAGGCAGAGGGAACAGCAGATGCCCAGAAAAACACAGAGACAGCAATTGTCAATACAGAGACAATTGTAGAGACAGAAGCGGTTGCAGAGACAGAGAGTATCGAGACTACAGAGGCACAGGAAATCGTATTAGGCGATGGAAGTGTCAAAATTACAGTTATTGTGGTTGATGTAGATGGAAACGAAACAAATTTTGTGGTTAACACAGACAAAGAAACGGTCGGCGATGCTTTATTAGAGCAGAATCTGATCGAAGGTGAAGACGGTGATTATGGTCTTTATGTAAAGACTGTAAACGGAATCACTGCAGATTATGATACAGACCAGACTTACTGGGCATTCTATGTAAATGGAGAGTATGCAAGCACAGGTGTGGATTCCACTCCGGTGAACGAAGGCGATACCTACGAGTTTAAGGTAGAAAAATAATGAAGTTGAAAACGAGGGAAGTGGCAATATTCGGTATGCTGGGTGCTTTGATGTATGCATCAAAAGTATTTATGGAATTACTGCCGAATGTACATTTACTTGGAGTTTTTACCATTTCTTTTACACTTGTTTATCGGAAAAAAGCACTGTACCCGATTTACACGTATATATTATTGAATGGGTTGTTTGCGGGATTTGCGACATGGTGGATACCGTATCTGTATCTCTGGACGATTCTTTGGGGCGTGACCATGCTGCTCCCACAAAAAATTCCGAAGAAGATACAGCCAATTGTGTATATGATCGTAAACGCATGTCATGGATTTTTGTTTGGAACACTCTATGCCCCGGCGCAGGCAATTCTTTTTGGACTGAGTTTTAAGGGGATGATCGCCTGGATCATTGCAGGATTGCCGTGGGATTTTGTGCACGGTGTCAGCAATTTCTTCTGTGGAATATTGATTGTTCCGATTGTGACACTGCTGCGGAAGTTAGAGAAACAAGTGGGATGAGAAGTGTATAGAATCATTGTGGATATTTTCAGAAACGAAAAGCGGAAGCTGTCTTAAAAACACAGCTTTCCGCTTTTCGTTTTTATTCTTTATCTTTGGCAATCGGCAGAGTTGAAAATAAACTCTGTGCCAACGCCTCTGTACTGATACAGTTGATATTTTCTCCATGAGCCTGAATGATTTCTTTTACAATGGAAAGTCCAAGACCGGTGCCGCGCTTGTCTTTTCCGCGGGAGAGGTCGGTTTTGTAAAATCTTTCCCAGATTTTTTTCAGACTGTCTTTGGGAATACCGATTCCGGTATCCTTGACCGAGACAAATACTTTGTCGTTCTTCTCGGTTGTCTCAATCGTGATCGTGGAATCCGGATGACTGAACTTGATCGCATTGTCGATCAGATTGTAAAGTACCTGTTGGATTTTGCTGAAATCAGCAGTGACAAACAACTGCTCACCGGAGAGAATCAGGTTGAAGCGGATATGTTTGTTGGCACAGATTCCCTCAAAAGTCAGGAGCGTTGTCTTGATCGTCTGGTTGATATCAAAATCCGTCACATCTAGCATAACACCATGAGAACCAAATTTATTTAATTCCAGAAGGCTTTTGGTCAGTTTGTTTAACCGTTCTGTCTCAAACAGGATGATGTTTAAATACTTTTCCTGCATTTCAACCGGGATAGTTCCGTCCAACATTGCCTCCACATATCCCTTGATCGAGGTGAGAGGGGATCGGAAATCGTGTGAGACATTGGAGATAAACTTCCGCTGATCTTCCTCCAATGTGTTCAATTCATTTGCCATATAATTTAAGGATGCGGCGAGATAACCAATTTCGTCATTGGAGTGCACATCGATCTTGGCATCAAAGTTTCCATTGGAATATTCATCTGCCGCATGCGTGATCTTGCGGATCGGAATATAAACTACATATGTAAACAATGCAAGCACGACAAACGCAGCAGCAAAGATCAGAGCCAGTGTTGTGTATGCGATCGCGGACAGACTGTTTGCAGATGCGGTCAGATACGATTCTGATTTGTGGATGATCACATAGCCACGCACTTTGTAGTTGACCGTGATCGGGGAAAATACACTCAGCATATTTTCCTGAAAATAATCGTAAAAAGTCCCGACACGATAATAGCGGTTGCCGAAGTCTGTCATATTGAAGTCTGGGATTGTTTCATCTGTATTTTCTGTGTCGGCAGTATTGATCAGAATCTTTCCGTGTGTATCCACGATCCAGATATCTGCGTTCAGATAAGTGTCCAGGGCACTGAGCTGCTCGTTGATCTCATCTAACGTCATGGAATTGCTGAAATAATTCTGCGCATAACTGGATGAGATCAGGCAGATTCCCGGTATAAATTCTGAGCCTCTTTTTTTTCAAGGTGCTGGAAGGTGAGGTGGTAAGTGAAGGTCGCAATGATGAGAAAACCAAGCAGGCCAAAAAGCAGATAACCACCTAAAAGCTTTAAGTATAATGTACGTTTCATTTAATCTCTGACCTCAAATTTGTATCCAATTCCCCATACCGTAGCAAGGCTCCAGTTCGCATGGTCTTTAATCTTTTCACGGAGACGTTTTACATGGACATCCACCGTTCTTGTATCACCGATGTATTCATAGCCCCAGATATGGTCTAAGAGCTGTTCTCTGGTGAAAACCTGATTTGGAGAGGAAGCAAGGAAATATAAAAGTTCCAGTTCCTTTGGCGGCATATCCACTGCCTGCCCCATATAAATGACGGAGTAATTCGAAAGATTGATGACCAGATCTTCATATTTGACACATTTCAGATCCGGAATCACTTCCTCGGTTTTCACTGGCTGATAACGTCTTAACACGGCTTTGACGCGGGCAACAAGTTCCTTAGAATCAAAAGGTTTCATCATATAATCATCCGCACCGAGTTCAAGACCTAACACTTTGTCAAAAATTTCACCTTTTGCGGAGAGCATAATGATCGGAATATTTGCCTTTGCACGTACCTCACGGCACACCTGATAGCCGTCGATTCCAGGTAACATCAGATCGAGCAAAATAAGGTTTGGATTATACTGCTCGAATGCGGTCAGTGCTTCCTCTCCATCATTTACAATCTTTGTGTCAAAGCACTCCTTTGTGAGATAAAGGGAAATCAGCTCTGCAATATTATTATCATCATCAACAATTAAAATTTTCTGTTTCGCTGCCATATATCCTCCTTGTTATTTAAATTCGGCAATTGTTACACCCGCATCGCCCTCGCCGTATTCGCCAAGGTGATAGGACTTCACATGTTTCTGGCGTTTCAGGTAAGTGTGCACGGCATTCCGCAATGCACCGGTTCCCTTTCCATGCACGATGCGCACGGAGCCTAAATGGGAAAGATAAGCGTCATCGAGATATTTATCCAGTAAAGCGATCGCCTCATCTGTGGTCTTCCCGATGAGGTTGATCTCCGGTGAGATCGTTGCGGATTTGCTCATGCGGATTTTTCCGGCTCCGGTTTTGGTTGCCTTTGCACCGGACATCATCGGGGAATCCTCATCGATCAGGATCAGGTCATTGATATTGACAAGAGAGCGCAGAATTCCCATCTGGACATAAAGGTCACCTTTCGCATTCGGAAGTGTGTGCACGGTTCCTTTTAAATTCATGCTGATCACTTTTACAGTGTCGCCAATCTGAAGTTTTTTCGGGACTTTGTGGTTTGGAACAGCATTTTTCTTCTGGTCGGCAAGCTTTTTCTGGCTCGCATTCATCTTGTCACGAAGTCGGGTACGCTCTTTTTCCATCTCGCTCATTGGAGCATTTGCTTTGCCATATTTGTTAAAGTTGCGGATTGTCTCATCTGCCACGTCTTTGGCTTCTTTTAAGATGCGGAACGCTTCCTCGTTTGCATCGCGCAGTATCTTGTCGCGGCTTGCATCCAATTTTTCCTGCTTTTGCTCGAGACGCTCTTTTAAGGACTGGATTTCCTGTTTATAGCGGTTGATCTCAGCCTGTTCTTTTTCGATGGTCACACGGCTTTTTTCGAGATCGGCAAGAAGATCTTCGAAGTTTTCATCATTTTCACTGATGCGGGTTTTGGCATCTTCGATGAGGTCTTTGCTAAGACCAAGTTTTTTCCGAGATCGCAAAGGCATTACTTTTTCCCGGAATACCGATTAAAAGCCGGTAAGTCGGGCTTAAAGTTTCAACATTAAATTCACAGCAGGCATTTTCCACGCCCGGGGTGGAAAGAGCAAATACTTTCAATTCACTGTAGTGAGTGGTTGCCATGGTGCGCGCGCCATATAAGTGCAGCTTGGATAAAATGGAGATCGCAAGGGCGGCACCTTCCGTCGGGTCGGTTCCGGCACAAAGCTCGTCAAAGAGAACGAGCGAACGGTCGTTGACCTTTTTCAAAATACGGATGATATTGGTCATATGGGATGAGAAAGTACTTAAGCTCTGTTCGATACTCTGCTCATCACCGATATCTGCAAACACTTCCTCAAATATACCAAGCTCTGACCGCTCAGAAGCCGGAATATGAAGACCGGACTGTCCCATTAAAGTAAGCAGTCCGACAGTCTTTAAAGAAACTGTTTTACCACCGGTGTTTGGACCGGTTACGATCAAAAGCTTGAAATCTTTGCCGAGCATGACATCGATTGGAACCACTTTTTTCTTATCGAGCAGTGGGTGGCGTCCTTTCTTAATATGAAGATATCCCTCATTATTAAACGTCGGTGCAACACCATTGTAGGTCTGTGCATAGGCAGCTTTTGCAAAAATAAAATCAAGTTCTGCCAGAATCGTATAATCCGTAGCAATCTGTTCAGAAAAATTAGCAGTCAGCCTGCTCAGGTTTTCTAAGATTTTTTCGATTTCGTCTTTTTTCTTTTAACAGAAGTTCTTTGTATTCGTTATTCAGATTCACGACCGCCATCGGTTCAATGAAAAGGGTGGAACCGGATGAGGACTGGTCATGTACCATGCCGGGAATCTGGGATTTTGCCTCGGCTTTGACTGGCAGACAGTAGCGTCCGTCGCGCATGGTGATCACAGCGTCCTGCAAATAGCTTCTGGTTGTGCTGTTGTTGATCATGTTGTTCATCTGGGCGCGAATCCTGTCGTTCATGCCGCGCATGGAACGGCGGATGGAACGCAGTGTGCTGCTTGCGTCGTCGGCAATCTCGTCCTCTGCGAGAATGCAGCGTCTGATCTCGTCATAGAGCGGTGTCAGCGGTTCGATTTCAGTGAAAAATCCGGTCAGTGAATCGTCTGGAACTTCCTCTTTTTCTGAGCGGGAAAATGCTTTTACACGCTTGGCAGCCTCTAAGAGAGAACAGATCGAAAGCAGTTCTGCGGCACTTAAGGAGGCACCGATCTCTAAACGTTTCAGCGAGTCATTGACACTGTGCACGCCGGAAAATGAGAGGTTTCCACAACGGAACAGACGGCTTAATGCATCCTTCGTCTGGAGCTGAAGCTGCTCAATCTGGGCTTTGTCTGTGATGGGACGCAGTGCAAGACAGCGTTTTTTTGCTTCCGGACTGCATGCGTATTCAGACAGCTGATTTAAAATTTTATTATATTCTAAGGTTTTTAAAACTTTTTCATTCATAAAACAAAAGTACTCCATCATCGTTTTAGCTGATCAGTTTTTATTATAGACCAAAGTGAAGCTGATGAAAAGAAGAGTTTGGCAGGAATTGCGCAAAAAAAGAAAGTATTGCAAGCGTATGTGTTTCAATTTATAATATAGATTGGTATGATTTTTCATGTATGGATCAAAAAGTAAAACAGATACAAGCTTGATTGCATTTGAAGGTGCGGCAGGAATGTCACTGCCTGGAAAGGAATATCATGCAGGAAAACAAACAGGATAAATATGAATTTATCAGTGAAAAAATAAAGGAAAAACCAGTGAATAAAAAGAAACTGGTATATCACGTATGCTTTGTCGTACTTCTGGCAGTTTTATTTGGAATTGTGGCGAGCGTTACGTTCGTGCTGTGCCAGCCGAAAATAGATGGTATGCTTCATCCGAAGGAAGATCCGACCATCACGATCCCAAAAGATGAACCGGAACAGGAGACGGAAACGGAAGAGCCGGATACGGAGACAGAAACAAACGAACCGGATTCTGAGCCACAGATCGTGTACGAACAGCTTACACTGGATGATTTCCAGACATTGCAGAATGAGATGTATGCGATCGGGAAGCAGGCAAACAAGTTTATCGTGGCAGTGACAGGGGTAAAGAGCAATACAGACTGGTTCAACAATGCCTATGAGAGCAAGGGACAGGGTTCCGGTATTATTATTGCAAACAGTGGTCAGGAGCTGTTGATCCTGACTGAGAGAAAAGTGATCGCAGAAGCGTCTTCTGTCTATGTGACCTTTGTCAATGACACATCAGTAGAGGCTTCCATCAAGAAATACGATGGAAATACAGGAATTACTGTACTCAGTGTTCCGGTGGATGAGATCGACAATGATACCATGAATCTGATCTCAGTCGCAGTGCTTGGCAACTCGCTTGCCATCACACAGGGAACGCTTGCGCTTGCGGTTGGAAGTCCGCTTGGAACGAATTATTCCATTTTGACAGGAAATATCACTTCCTCTGCTTATTCCATTTCCACAATTGATGCGAATTATGATATTTTCACAACGGATATCGTGGGAAGCAAAAACGGAAGTGGGGCACTTATCAATTTAAACGGCGAAGTGATCGGTCTTGTCACACAGGGATACAGCAGTGAGGGCGATCAGAATACGCTGACAGCAATCTCTATTTCAGAATTGAAACCGGTGATCGAGATGTTGTCCAATAATAAAGATATTCCATACATCGGTCTGGAAATCACTACAGTTACCAATACAATCGCAAAAAGAGAATGATATTCCAAAGGGCGTTTATATTAAGGAAGTAAAAATGGATTCGCCGGCATGGCAGCAGGACTGCAGAGCGGTGATGTCATTACAGAGATTGACGGGGAAGCGGTGATCTCGGTTGATGGATATCAGACAAAATTGCTTTCCCTCACACCGGGCGATGTGGCGGAGGTCACGATTCAGAGACAGGGAAATGATGGTTATACGGAGATTAAATGCCCTGTAACGGTCAGTGTTTTACAGTAATACAAATACATAATTTGGAGGTAATAATTGTTATGAAATATATTGAAAGTCTCCGCGAAGGCGAGAGGATTAATGAGATTTACCTGTGCAAGACAAAACAGTCTGCGCTGACGAAGGCAGGCAAACCTTACGAAAACGTTATTTTACAGGATAAAACAGGAATCCTGGATGCAAAAATCTGGGATCCGGGTTCTGTTGGAATCGATGATTTTGATTCGTTGGATTACGTTGCTGTTATGGGAGATATCACAAGTTTTCAGGGGAATTTACAGCTCTCCATCAAGCGTGTCAGAAAAGTGCAGGAAGGGGAGTATGATCCGAAGGATTATCTTCCGGTCAGCGAGAAAAATATTGATGAAATGTATGAGGAACTGTGCGGTATTATCCGTTCGGTGAACAATCCATATTATAAAAAACTGTTAAGCAGTTTTTTCTTAGAGGACAAAGAGTTTGAGAAACGTTTCAAATTCC
>ENA-OQIO01001001-OQIO01001001.1-human-gut-metagenome-genome-assembly--contig:-NODE-1001-length-14526-cov-1.699354_pt1 | contig 14526 bp, 21 predicted proteins | sample MGYA00242573_ERZ504737 | MGnify/ENA primary metagenome ERZ504737 (study PRJEB26092, sample SAMD00036203) | human gut metagenome | host: Homo sapiens | study: EMG produced TPA metagenomics assembly of... | reverse complement strand
CCACACGAAGGAACAAACTGGTTGACGTATTCGTATGGATCTCGTGCTCCCGGTGGGATTCGAACCCACGACCATAAGGTTAGAACTCTTCTGCTCTGATCCACTGAGCTACAGGAGCAAGGTGGATGCCTACTTCGGTTCAAGAAAAGCGACAACCCTTTTCCAAAGGAATAATTCGTTTTTTTGGAATATTGTTGTTACTTAGGCATCCAAGTTTCCGCCTTCTTTTCGCGCGTGGTCTGCGGATACCACCATATTTGCGATGTTGCGCTTACACATGGCCTTGTGCCATGCATCGTGTTCCCGGCAGGCTTCGAACCTGCGCTGAACGCCGTTTAGGGGCGTGCCTCTGCCGGTTGGGCTACGGAAACTTGGCCGGCTTTCCCTCACCACGGTCGACTTCGTGGCTGACATCAACCTGAGCATCCCGAAAGAGAGAGGAAGAATGGAATGCCGGTATGGGGGAAGAATGTGAGGGGATTGTTTTCTTCCGGCCGACAATCCCTAGAAACGGTGTCCCGCTACCGTGTCCGGCCAATGAATAGAAGAGGAAAAGAAAACCGGATACGAGCTGGAAGCTGAAATGCCGTGAATATCATGCCCGGCTACTGAGAACATGTTATTCACGGCTCGTGCCCCATGAGGGAATCGAACCCTCACTCCGTAGGGAACTCGGGTTTGAGCCGAGCGCGTCTACCAGTTCCGCCACGGGGCATTGATACTGGACGGCTCCGAAAGGAAATAAGGAAAATTTCGAAAAGCCGCCCAGAACCATTGGGACGTATCGCTTGACTTGACTGAATCCGTGAGTGAGAAAGGAGCCAAGCAATACCGTCTTCGCGCGTCGGGCTGGTCTCGACCCAGCATCCCACGGTTTTGGAGACCGTGACTCTGCCGTTAAGCTACCGACGCATGAGGAGCAGGAAGCCGAAGATAAGTAGCGGAGTAGCTTCCTGTTCCGAGTGCCCTCGGCGGGGTTCGAACCCGCAACCTCTGGTTCCGTAGACCAACGCTCTGAATCCGATTGAGCTACAAGGGCGATGGCACATTTCGTTCCTTTAACGACGTACGCCTGTGCCGGGCCGTGTTCGGCATGGTCCTCATTAATGTCGCTCCGGAGACCTTGACTTCCTCCTCTGCCTGAAGGCAGAGGATTCCTACGACGTTCCCCTTAATGGAGGGGAATCGTTTCGGAGGGTTCCTGTTTCATCGGGGTCGACGTTGCGGCCGGCATTGCCAGCTTCCGATTTACGTCCCCTCCACAGGCGTTTAGACTCTCCGCCAGTCCGGCGGCGAGCATAATGTTGACCGCGGCGTTCGCGTCCCTGTCGAGGCGTGCGCCGCAGTTGGGGCAATCCCATTCGCGTATGTTCAACGGTTTGGGCTTGTCCTTGACGTGGCATACACAGCAGGTCTGCGTGCTGGCATACCAGCGGCTGATCCTGCGGATGTCACGACCCGCCTCCCGGCCCATCTGGGTGACAAGCCGGATGAGGGTGCCCCACCCCGCGTCGAGCACGCTTTTGCCGAGTCGGGTCTTGGCTAGGCCGGTGATGGAGAGCGTTTCGAGGGCTATCGCTTGGTTTTCGTCGATGAGCTTCTGGCGGTCTTCGTCAGATAGTCGAGCCTGGTATCCTTGACCTTCTGGCATGCGCGCGCACGGCGGGTGCAGGCCTTCTCGTAGTTGCGCGATCCTTTCCTCTTCCGGGCCAGCTCCCGGTCCAGGTGTCTAAGCCTGCGTTCGCTGTTCTTCAGGAACCTAGGATTTTCAATGGCCTCGCAGGTGCCGTCCGAACGCCTGACTACGCTAGGGGAGAGCAGTCCGATGTCCACACCCGCCTCGGCGTGCAGTGCCTTGGGGTGATGCGTGACGTCGTGATAGTGGTGAAGCTGGCCTCGTATCGTCCGCATGGGCGTCGGATGACGGTCACGGTCTTCGGCACGGTGGGCAGGTCTCGAGTCCAACGCAGTTTGACGCGTCCGACCTTAGGCAGGGTGAGGAACGCCCATTTGCATCCAGGCTCGTGTTCGAGCTTGAACCGGCTGTTGAGGGTGAACTCGGCCGACTGGGTGCCGCGCGGGTCTGAACGTGGCTTGCCGACCTCGGGGCCTTTTCTGTCGCCTTTCTTCCAAGCGAAGTAGTTGTCGTACGCGGTCCGCGCATGCCTCAGAGACTGCTGGAGCGGGACGGCGGACACGGTTTTCAGCCAACTGGTGTCCGGATCATTCTTCGACTGCGTCAGGTCCCTCGCCAACTGGGTGAACGTGGGCATCCTGCCTCCGACCTTGAACATGGTCTCGCGGACGGCGACGAACCGGTTATACACGAACCGGCAGCATCCATATAGGCATGACAGGGCATGCGCCTGGCCCTTGGTCGGATAGGCGCGATACCTGTATCGCTTGATGGACGCCATACCTTTAATTATACTTGGTTTCATGACAAACGATGACTCGCTACGTAAAGGAAGACAATGTGTCTTCGACATGCATGTGCATTTGGTTTTCGTCACGAAATACCGGCACAAGGTGTTCGAGGACCGGCATCTGGACAGGCTCGAACGGATATTCCGCGACGTATGCGAAAGCTTCGACTGCCGGCTCGAGGAATTCAATGGGGAAACGGATCATGTCCACCTGCTCGTTTCGTTCCCGCCGACCGTGGAGGTCAGCCGACTCGTCAACTCGCTGAAGGGAGTGTCAAGCCGGTACATGAGACGCGACTACCCCGAACTCGCTCAACATTACTGGCGGGCGAAACGGCTATGGAGCGGAAGCTACTACGCGGGAACCGCCGGAGGTGCCCCGCTCGACACGTTGAGACGATACATCGAAAACCAGAACCGACCAGCATGACAAAGGTAAAGGCGTTTCACCACCGGCCTAAAGGCCGGCGTCCTCACGCCAGAAAACGATAGCTGCAAAAAGAGCGTCCTCCCTATCCGTCCTGAATGACAGATGGAGGGGAATCGGGAGACTGGATTGGGTTTTACCAGCAACGTCGAGGACAAACGAGATCATGTCAGATCCCCTCTGGACGTGCCGCCGGTTCGGTCGCAAACCACCCTGCCGGGCCCGGCTCATCTTATCGCCTCGTTTCCGATGCGATTGTTCGATCACTCCCTGAAAGCAGTCCATTGATCGGATGGATTGCTTCGTGCCTCCGTCTGGAATCGAACCAGCATCCACGGTGCTTCAGACCGTTGCTCTACCATTTAAGCTACAGAGGCGCTGTACGACGGACTGTTATGGGATCTGGGTTATAGGCCCTTCCCTGGTCCGTCGCACTGTGTGTTTTCCTTCCCTTGTTTCGCGCGCGGCCGGAAGAAGAATTTGCCGCAGCCTATCCGATAATAGATTGATGCACTTATGCTCGGCGATTTACCAAGCATCGTGCCCCGACGGAATTACGATATCCGGACCAGTGCTTAAAAGGCACCTGCTCTTCCTCTGAGCTACCGGGGCGATGGCATGTTCCCGTCCTTGACGATGCGTGCCCATGCCGAGGCTGTTCGTCCATGTTTTCTCCGGAAGCGTCCACATGGAAAGGACGGTTACAAGTCCCATTGTTGGATCAGATCCATTGTTTTGGTTTTCCGGATAGAGCGGATGACGGGGTTCGAACCCGCGGTTTCCTGCTTGGGAAGCAGGCGTGCTACCACTGCACCACATCCGCATGGCCGTGCTTTTTTTCGGATACGTCGCACGGCGGTGACGTGTTGTCCGCCAGCCGAAAGAGGGATGGCTGGCTTCCGAGTGAACGTCCGGGCTTGCACGCCGGATGGGGCTTGGATGCCTGCGTTCGCCAACGCTCTTCGACCCTTCTTGCCAGTGGTCACGGATGTGTTGATTCCGCCGGCCGGCGCTGCCGGTCGTACTGCCCGGGCATCCTCCCGCCCGGGTGAGATCCATGGGAAGCGATATTCCCATGCGAGTCGGATTGACAGGATTCGAACCTGCGACCCCATGCTCCCAAAGCACGTGCGCTACCAAACTGCGCCACAATCCGATATTTTTGACAGGACTCCGTGGCTTACCAGCTACGTACGTGCCCTATTAAACGCGATTTCCTCAGATTCTGGCACCGTCTTAAGCAGTACCACGATGCTTTCATCTTGATTCTTTCGCGTGTTTAGACTGTCTCCACCGGTTTTCCTAACCTCCTGCGAAACCTCCCCTTCCAAGCGTGCGACCTAGGATTTGCACGCTCTTCCAGTTTTTCTTCACAGTCCTCGACTCTCCGGTTGTAAGACCTGTCAAAAACGTGGCTCCGGGTGGATTCGAACCACCAACCATGCATGCTCCGCCGTTTGAGCTACGAAGCCGACCGGAACGCGTCGTCTCATGACTGCGTATCATTCCGGCTTTTACCGTTCGCTGTCAGTCTAATGAGACTGGCCTGACAGCGGATAAAATCCGTTTGTTGTTTAGATACTGTGTGCAAACGAAAAACCACAGCACGGCCTTGAAGGCGCCGCTACCTGTTAATCCGCCTGTTTGCAACCAGGCGGATAGTGGTGGCGGGAGGACTCGACCTCCGGTGTTTCCTTGTCGCAGATTTACAGTCTGCTGCCGTCGCCGCTGGGCCACGCCACCGGTGCATCGCTTCTGTCGTCCGTCACGGTGCGATGCGTACCGTGCCCGATTCATCTGTCCCCGCAGACCGTGAGTCTGCACAAGCTCATGGGAGATGGATCAGGGTCGTGGAGCTGCGAGAATCGAACTCGGGTCTGGCCTGCTGTCAGCCTTTGCTTGCTGTCACGTGCGTAGGGGTTTATCCCCACTTGCGTGGGGGAAGATCATCCGTGGACGGGTGCGTTCGGCGAACCCGCACGGCTTGTAGACGATGTTCATGTACTGGTCGGGCGAATCCATCGTCCGACTGTCCGACCAGTCCGATTCAAAGTTTTCCCGGCTTTGACCCGTTAATCGGCAATGGGATCAAAGTCGGGTTTCACGCTACGAGGGTGAAACGGGAAGAAGAAACGGTGTTGGCGTCTATTCTTGTGGCAAGGTTGATGACGGTTGTCCTTGCCGGCCTCCGGCACGTAGCAAATGGTTTCCGGCAGGCTATCGAAAGCCTGTCAGCCCCCATTGACTTCCTCCCGGTGCTTTAGCACCGGGATTCCCAGCGCGGAACGCGCAAGCGTTCCGCCTGTAGGGTTCGCACTTCCCTGACGGCTGCTGCGCTTGGCCGAAGCCAAGCGCAGTCTTATACCGTCTCCATGCGCGTTTAACGACTCGGCAAGCCCTGCCGCGTCGAGAATGCTCAGGGCCGCATTGTAGTCGCGGTACATCCGAAACCAGAACCGGCCGAACTGAACAGGTGATATGGGTTGAACGGCGTGAACTTCAGCCGTTCAACCCATGTCTTTACTGCTGCCACCTTGCAAGGGTGGCGTATGGTCCAAGGTCTTGTCCTCACGCCCATGCGGGCTAGAGTTGCCTTGGACAAGAATGTTTTTTGGTGTCTCTCTTCGGTTTTCAAGCGTCCGCATCACGTGCGTGGTGTAGTGGTTAGCTTCCTACGCAGGATGCTTCGCGACTGCCCCGGTCTTGCTCCGGGATGATCCGCTTTTGTCGGATTGCAGTCTTGAGAGAAGTTGAAGAAATGATCCGATTTGATGGATCCTTGAACCTCTTTCATTTCTATGTGGACACATTCAGTATAACAAGTATTTTGATGCTGTCAAAAAGAGAAACCCTATAAACAAGCCAAAATATTGAAATATCAACGGTTAATAACAAAAAAATATGTTTGATATACGGCGTGTCGCACCGGGAAAAACCCGGACAAGCACCACCAAACATCGTTTTTTCGTATTCCGCTGAATGCCGGTACCATAGAGAACCATGACCAACAACAGTCCGGACAACACGAAACCAGCTACCCATTCAACCGACCTCGTGCTCGACCGGGTAGCCACGATCTCAGACATCGAAAACCGTTTGCCGGACAGTAAGGAAATCTGGTACGGGCACAGCATCCTCACCAGTACCCTTTTCCCCGCCACTCCCCCGGCGGAAGGCACCGACTTCGTCAGCAAAGACAACAGCACCGTCGAATACATCCTTGAAGCCGGTATCGATAGTCTCACCAGGTCAAGGGACTTCCCCTATGGGAAATACCCTCGACTGTTGATGGCGTGGATGGCAAAGCAGATTCGCTCTGCGGGAACGAGGAAAACCCCGACCGTTGACCCGTCGCAGCGCACCATCACGATTCCCAGCATGTACCAGTTGTCCGAAGAGCTCGGCATACCCCGTGGAGGACAGTCATCGAAACGTTTGCAGGAACAGTTGCGCCGTCTCCTGTACTGTCATATCAGCATCAGGCAGAAAACCGGGTTTGCGGGCAACCGGGATCGGTTCGACTCCGTGAACATGCAGATGGTGAAGGCCGTCAGCTTCCTGAACGATAACAATAATCAGGATTTCAGCGGCGCCAAGTTTATTCTCACCGATGAAGTGTGGGACAGGCTCGCCCAGGAGTCGGCACCATTCGACACTCGTGCCACCAACTACCTGCTGTCAGGCAAATCAGTGCTCCCCTACGACGTGTACGTGTGGCTGACCGGAACATTCCGCAACCTGCATCACGACCTCACATTGGATTGGGATTGGCTGCACGGACGTTTCGGCGACAGCATCAAGGAACGCCGCGTGTTCAAAGCCAAGTTCCGTGAAGCATTGAAGAAAATCCACGACGTATATCCCGCAGCCAACGTGGAAACCACCCGGGACGGCATCATCCTGCACCCGTCGCCAACGTCCGTCCCACCCAAGGCGGAACGGCGTGCTTTGGACGAGGGGCGGGGCGATTGGCAGCGATAGGCCACTAATCGTCCCACCTTATTCGCTGATGCAGATCAGTGCTTAATGCAGTCGGTTTTGATGCTGATGGCATATCGCTGTATCGACACGTGGCCTATCGGTGCAGTTTCCCAATTTTTTTGAAGTTGATTCGTGGATTTCATCCCACACGTAGTGGCCTATCGGTGCAGTTTGGTTGTATATGGGAGCTTTTCGGCTTCGAGAACGGGCTGACGTTCTATCTTTTTCTGAGGTAGTGGCCTATCGGTGCAGAACCCGTTGCATCGGATAGTGGCATATCGGTGTAATCCCGCCGATTCGTTGATGGCCTATCGATGCTGTTTTTCTTGTCTCTGTTAATGGCCTATCGGTGCAAAAACCTTTCTTCCGCAGTATTACTGCGTTGCTTATCCGACGGTTCCATGCCTTGTATACTGCCACTATCCGGCACTTTTTCGCGGATAGTGGCCTATCGGTGCATCCAATGATGGACTATCGGTGCAATCGCCTTTGACGATGGTCTTGCAACGTGGAGTATCCCTGCAATGATAGTGGACTATCGCTGCTGTTTTAGTGACCTATCAGTGTCGTTTCCGTGGAATATCACTGCCGAATCCGTGGACTATCGGTGTAACGAACCTGCTCAAACCGCTTCTCCTATAAGGGCTGACGGGCAGTGCTTATAGTCATACTACATACTGGACATACTCTTTTATAGCAGTAAGAACGAGAACGAACGGCAGTGGCCTATCGGTGAATACATTTACACCGATAGGCCACTATCTTGATCTCCTAGGAGGGTTGCATCCCTCAGCTCATTCGTTGATACGAGTCGAAAAGAATCCTCAACCGTGCATCATCGTCATCCTTCGACCATCCGAATGCGTTCTCCGATCCATCGCATGACCGGTACGGCCATGCTGTTGCCCAACGCCCTGTAACGAGGACCGTCCGGAGCGTGTTCCTTGTTCCGATATGGGATATCGGTGTAATCGTCGGGAAATCCTTGCAAGCGTTCGCATTCTCGTGGGGTCAGCCGACGGACGGTGAGACTTCTCTTCTCGCGGCCGCCTGTTATCAGCGTCTGGGTGTTGTGAGTGGACAATGTGGCGCTCATATCCCGTTGAATCAAGCATCTTCCCGATTGAATCCTCAGCAGGATAGATGAGCGGCGGATCCTTCTTCGCATGAGAAGTCAAGGTGGGAGCATATCCACGCTGGTCATCGCATTCGCCTGACCATCGGCCCGGCAGATGTACGTCTGCTGTTTGATGCCAGGCTGCGCGGCCAATGCGCCTGCGACCTCCAGTTCACGAACCTCGTCACGCTGATTTGAAGCGAATGCGACAGCCGGATTATGGTCGGTTTTCAACGTGGGCGTCACGTCTTCCGACAAGGCGAAACCGCCGCCTTTCTCCGTGATTCCCGTATTCGGATTGAACACGAGCGGCTGCACCTGCACCAATGGGACTTGGTTGCCTCCGGTTCTGGCCCGTGCGGTCAATGTCTGGCTGACGTCATCATTCGCATACCGGAGTCTGGCATCGGTCGGATTGAAGTCCAATGCGGCCACTGCGGTGCTGTTCGTCCGATCCAACGTGTTCATCACATCGTCCTGTTTGACGAGTTTCCCGTTGCTGCCGGTTTGCGCCGTCTGGCAAAGGAATACTTTATCCCGTTCGTCAACGACGACGTTCGCTCCACGGTCAACGCAGGGGGAACTATCGTATCGTGAGGTGAGAGTACCGGCAATATCATCACCGAACTGGATGAAAACGCTTTCCTGATTTTGCCCTGACTTTTCTCTCGTGGACAACGTCGGATACACGCCGGAAGTCGGATAAACCCTCCGACTCTGGGTTTCACCGGGAGTCAAGCAGCCAGAATCATGATCTGCTTCTCCAACGCGTTCCTGAGCCTCTTCGGTAAGGGCTTGCCTCTTCTGTCGGCTCGACTGATGATTCCACGACAGGCTTCGCGCTCAAAAAGTACTTCCGCGCAACGCATGGTTCCAAGACTTCCAACAAGGAACACACGCTCGCGTCTTTGGGCCACACCGAAAAACTGCGCATCCAATACTCGCCATGCCAGACCATACCCGAGCGCATCCATCTCTGACAGGAGCTGGCGGTAAGCTCCCCCCGCTCGCTTGTGAACGCTCCTGGGACGTTCTCCCAGACAAACCAACGTGGACGGAGTTCACGTACCGCTCGAATGTATTCGAACATGAGTCCGGAAGCTCCTGCGAGTCCTTCCCTCTTGCCTGCGACAGAGAAGCTTTGACAGGGGCTACCTCCGACAACAATGTCTGCTGCTCCCACATACGGGCTCCAATCGATTTTCGTGATATCTCCAAGATTCGGGATATCCGGGTAATGGTGTTGCAGGACGGTTGAGGGGAATGGGTCGATTTCGCTGAAGGCCAGCGGCTCCCATCCCAGTGGATGCCATGCGACGGTGGCGGCTTCAATGCCGCTGAAGATGCTGACGTATTTCACTGGTGGAGGAGTTTTTCGAGTTGGATTTCGGCGATGGCGGCGTTCATGTAGCCGCGCGTGTGGAAGTGTTTCGGGTTGAGGCAGCGATTGTCCATGTGATACGGCCGGTGGGATTGTCCACGTGGCGTTGCGCTTCCATCGGCTGCCCGCAGTTGGGGCAGAACCAGTTGTTTTTCATTGGTTGTCCTTTCTGTCAGAATCTGAGTGTGATGCTGCTTGGCATAGGGCTGCGGTGAAGAAGCCAAGGGTGAAGCCCGTAAATAGGCAGATGATGGCAATTAGCATGAGGTCTCCTGTTTCGTCAGATGGTTTTGCGATGAGGCTGATCGAGACGATCAGCAAAACCCATAGGATCGCGATGCCGACCGTCCAACGGTTGAGGTTCTTCTCCGCGACCCGGATGTGCCTGCGTTTGCGGTCAAGCCGCCGCCGAACATGTCGGACAATCCCCCGCCCTTGCCTTTGTGCAGAAGAATCAGCAGGGATAGCAGGACGCTCAGGACGGCGACGATGGTTTTCAAAACGATGATGAGAACGGCCATAGGGTTCCTTCGGAATAGAAGATGGCGATGAAGATGATCAGGGCTGTCAGGTATGCGACAGCCCAATGGCGATAGGTGCTGCGATGCTGTGGATTATCCGTCCATACGCTCATGAGAAGAAACGTGAGCAGGGCGATACCCATCCATAGCAGCATGGCAAGGGTCACGGGATGTGTGACCGTCACCCGAACACCATGAGAGTGAGTTTGCCGAGCCCGAAATCCATGCCCGTGACCAATATCATGAGCAGGATGACGAACACGAATGCGGCAATACTCCAGGCCATCCATTCGCGGGCGGTTGGAGTCACCGTCTTACGGGTTTCATCGATTACCTGCCGGACATAGCGTCCGATGGTCAGGAAAGGATTACGGGACTGCTTGAGGGATGTTTTTCAGTCAATGATCAGCTCCTTGAACAGGAGCATGAGACCCAATGATCCGGCAATGACGCACAGGAACGTCAGGATGACGCACAGATAATATGCGATGTTCCAACAGCGGGCTTCCTTGATTCGGTCCAGAGAAGCGGCGTTCTTCGCGCCTTGCCCGAACAGCATGCCGACATGGAGGATAAGCCATGAACTGGCATATCCTCCGGTCATAACCATTACGTATTGGAGGATCAAGATTCTCACGTTCCGGGAATGGTCTTATTGGGCGTCAACAGGGGTCGCGGGTGCGGATGCGGTGTTCTTCGCATGGATTTGAGCGAAGGCGATGGTCCTATCGTCTTCAAGATCCGCCTCGTTCGGATTAGTGGCCTGGCCGGCGATGACCGGTGTTGGCGCATCCTTCGGAGCTGACTGGACTGTAGTGGCGTTAGGCTTGCGTCCGGACTGGTAGGCGTTGTCAAGCACTTTGCTTGCTTCCTGGAGACGGCCGAGAATCGCACGAACCTTGCATCGGCCTGCTCCGCGATGTTTTGCCGTCCAGTGGCATACGAGTCGGCTTCCTTACGCAACTGTGCGGCGGACTGCTGCGCGGATTCGATGATCTGCTTCGACTTCGCTTGGGATTCCTTCACGTTCTTTTCGGCGACCTGCCGCGCGTCCACCATAGTCTTCTCCGCAGCGGACTGGCTCTGCTTGCGAATGCTGTCAGCCTCCTGCAGCGCCTTGTTCTTGATGTCGGCTGCGTTCTTTTCCGCAGCATGATAAACGGTCTGGGTGTCTTCGAGGAGTTTCCTCACATCGTCGCCCACGCTCGTGTACTTGTTCTTGATTTTTGCTTCCAGATCGTCGTTCTGCTTTTCGAGTTCTTCGATCCGTTCGGAGAGCTTCTTGTTTTCGGCTTGCAGCTGATCGATGTCTTGGTTTGCCTGGGTGAACTGGTTGTTGACCGTATCCAGGGTCCTCTTCAGATCAGTGTTTGCTTGCGCATACTTGTTGATGGTGTCCTGGAAATTGGTTACGGCATCATTGACTTGTTGAGGATCGTAGCCTCGCATCTTCGTGTCGAATTCGATGATGGGCATGGTGGATTTAGGTCTCCTGACTTCACTTTTTTCTATGTGGACAGATTCAGTATAACAGGTAAAATGCCGGGAAGTAAAAAACCACCCGGCATTTTCCTAGGGTCAGCGATTCGGCAATTCCATGAAATCTCCGGCCTCGTTGTAGCCGTAAGTTTTCCGTTGCGGCTACGAGTCCCGCGGGTAGTGGACATGGATGGAGTGTAGAACGACTCACGGCCGTTCTTCCGGACGCGGAAATTACCATCCGACAAGACCTTCACGTTGTCGGCGGTGATCCGATTGGCCGGACTCTTGCCGTTATTGAACATGGATGCGAAGCCCTCCGCATCGGCCGGCTCCTTGCCGATGCAGACACCGTTCCCGTTGGACAGCATGCGGGCGTGTCCGCCGGGAGTGTTGATGGCAAAGGCCACTCCCTCTTTGCCGTCGCGCATCTGGATGTCGCTGCTGTAGAACCGATTCGTCCCATACTTGGCTCGCAGCAGTTTCGCGGCTGCCTGTGGGGATTGCGGATCCACGTATGGTGCGGCCGCCCGTTCACGGACTGCTTGCACCTTGCGCGTATAGTCTTGGAATTCCTCGTTGGTGGTGAACTCCCTGCGTGCCTTGACCGGCTGCGTCCCGTACTGTTTCGCTTCGATGGAACCCATACGGTGATGTCGTCTCCACTGTGGGGGTTCATGTAGTCGGCGCGGAAATGCAAGGCGTTCTGCAACGGTTTGCCGCTTTTTGCGGATACCTTGGTGCCTCCGCTCACGGTGAAGTCGACGCTCTTGAGACCATCCTTCTGCATGGCCCTGGTCATGCGAGTGAGATCCCGGCCGCGGAGACGGACGCTGCCGCTGCTCCATGCGTGTTGGGGCTTCGCCGGGGCACCATGGCGACGAGATTGCCCCCGTTCACATGGAAGCCTTCCGGCACCGGGTCTCCTGGTTTCATTCCCAGTTCGCTCATGGGAACGCTTTCAGGCTTGTATGCGGGTTTCACGGTGACGTCGCCATTCTTGTCCGCATACACGTAGACCGGCATTTCCCGGGCTTGGGATTCGCTGAGCCCGAATTCCTTCTCGTAGTAATGACGTGCCTGGACCGCAGCTTCGGCGAAGTCGCCGGGGTCAGCGGAATAGACGCGGTTGTCAAGGTCTGCGAACGCCGCGAGGTTGGCTCGTTCTGCCTTCTGGGCGTTCAACGTGTCATAGGTTTTCCTGTCCGGACGGCCGCTGATCTGTGCGGCATGTCCTCCGAAGGCGGTCTCGCCGTCGGGGAGATTGGAACTGACCGGCTCGAAATCGTGTCCACGGTTGAGGCTGAACACATCCGGTGGGGCGGCTTTGCTGTGGTTGATCACGCCGAATGTGGTTTCCCCGGATGCCGCGACGGCCATCTGTTCCATATCGCTGTTGCCGATGATGTGGATGCGTTCGATGGGGTTCTGGGTCTTGAAACTGCTGAACACCTTGCCTTGGGCGCTCATATGCAGATGGTGGATCCGTCTGCCAGCTGGTTCATATCGTTGACATAGTATTTCTTGACGATGCCGCTGCGCGTGGTGTACGTGTATTCGCCGGGGACGAGATTGGTTTTACGGAATCTACCAAGGGGGTCACGCGGCTGTGTCGCTGGTGTCCATACCATTATCGGCTCTTTCTCTGAGATTGATGGATGTGCTTCCTGTTCAATCGTATGGTCGGACTTGGTTCCTTCCGCAGGATTTTCGGATTTTGCCTAGGCTCTGTTTCCCCGGCGGATTCAGCTTCACGGATGGTTCGAACGTCAAGCTGGTGAAAGATGAGATGGCGGATATAACGGGCCCAGACCGTGAAGATGTATCCGGTCGCGCAGATTATGACCGATATGGTGATGACTGATTCTCTGGAGTCGATGAACCAGTCCTGCGGGACGATGAACATCGCATATAGGACGGCTATGAGGATAGCGATGAGTCCTATCGCGGTCTGGACTAGCACTTGTCTCAGGTTCAACGCATTCTCCGATCATGTTCGCCCCAAGCTCGATGGAGCTTTCGGCTATGCTCTGCGCCATCTGAAAATTCTCGGGCACCGGGAAAACAAAAAGTCTGACCATATGGTTTCCCGTCATGAGATTCGGCAGACGTACGAAAGCCACTCCCCTGCAATGCTGGCTGTTCACATCCGGCCAAGCTCCGATGCGGGTTCCCGAATGCAGTATGGTGTTCACCGTTTCCGCCGCATTGTCAGGGTCGGCGGTTTTCACCCCGTACGGGTATGCGATTCCGGCGATGATGGCGAATCTTTCATACGGACGGTAGGCTTGTCTTTTCCACTGTTGGAAGGCCAGTTCGATGAGTTGTGCGCGTACTCGTTCCCGAATGCCGAAGCTGCCTCCCCTCCCCCATGTGCTGATTTCCGTTCGCCGTTCTGTCTGGCGATGAGGTCACTATCCGTATAGTTGCTGGTTATCCACTGTTTGTCGGGGATCGTGAATGACACCGAGTATCCGTCGTGCCATGCCGGCGGATTGGGATTATTTCGCCAATGCTGGTCGATGTTCGATGCGAGACGTGAGGTGATCTGGTATTTCGGCATTGATTCCGGCACCGGGATGATGAGCACGCTCAGCCTGTAATGGTTGGCTGGCGCCGGTGTTGGCAGTTGGATGTATACGGTGCTGTGCCGGTGCTGGCTGTCATCGTCGTCCCAGAGCCGGGCATCACTGCCACCGTCGATGATGGGTTTGATGGTTTCGGCCGCTCTCGCCGGGAAAATGTTTTTCTGGCTTGGACAGCCTACGCCTATAAGGGCGATGAACCGTTCCACTTTCCAGGCTTTTCCTGTTTTCTTGAGGTTGCGCCATTCGTTTTTCGCGTAGTCCCTCACCCATGCCCTTCGTCTGGCTCGCATGCGTTCCGTCTGTATGGTGTCGGTCGTACTCCACCATTCGATTGGGATGGTGAACTCGTGGGCGTAGCTCCGCGTTTGTAGTTGGCTGGTTTTCTTGGATTGCTGGATGTTGTCCGGCGTGTTCGAGGTGCTGATGGCATTGGCGTTGGTTCTGTCGTCTTTACTGTATGTGGACATATTCAGTATAACGAGCAAACGTTGACTTCCTCCCCCGACTGAAGTCGGGGGATTCCTCCCCTCGCGGGGAAGAGCTTCCTGTAGGTTGATGTGATTCACGTCTTCTTGTTCACCGGAGTGTCGCTTCGGTGAGGCGTGA
>ENA-OQIO01001000-OQIO01001000.1-human-gut-metagenome-genome-assembly--contig:-NODE-1000-length-14532-cov-3.185144_pt1 | contig 14532 bp, 16 predicted proteins | sample MGYA00242573_ERZ504737 | MGnify/ENA primary metagenome ERZ504737 (study PRJEB26092, sample SAMD00036203) | human gut metagenome | host: Homo sapiens | study: EMG produced TPA metagenomics assembly of... | reverse complement strand
CCGACGCCTACGTAGACTTTCGCGAGGGTCAGCTGACCCTCGTGAATATAGTCGTAGTTGGCGGCTAGTTCAAAGTTGCCCTGCCCACGTTGCCGCAAACGGTGCAGTCTGCTTTCGGGCGTCCCCATACCGGCCAGACGCCTCCGTCTATTCATTTTTACAGATTCGTCCGAATCAATTTCGGCCGATATCCATCTTTTTCCAGTTCCTGCATAATCTGCTGCTTATGCTCCGTACCAAACGCTTCCATAGTAATCTTAAGCTCCACAGCTGCATTTCTGTTTGTACTATAGAACTGGTTATGATCCAGTTTAATAATATTACCCTGCTGCTCCGCAATCTTCTGAGAAACCTTTGTAAGTTCACCCGGACGATCCGGCAACAGAACAGAAATCGTAAAGATACGGTCTCTCTGGATCAGACCCAGCTGAACAACAGATGCCATCGTGATCACATCCATATTACCGCCACTCAGAACAGAAACCACTTTTTTACCCTTGACATTCAGGTGTTTCAGTGCTGCCACAGTAAGCAGACCGGAGTTTTCCACGATCATCTTGTGATTTTCTACCATATCCAGGAAACTTACGATCAGTTCATCATCTTCTACCGTAATCACATCATCCAGATTCTTCTGCAGATACGGGAATACATGCTCACCAGGAGTTTTTACCGCAGTACCGTCTGCAATCGTATTGACCGTAGGAAGCGTGGTAACTTCTCCCTTATCCAGAGAAACCTGCAGACAATTTGCTCCTGCCGGTTCCACACCGATCACTTTGATGTTCGGGTTCAGCAGTTTTGCCAGTGTGGAAACACCGGTAGCCAGTCCGCCACCGCCGATGGGAACCAGAATATAATCAACCAGAGGAAGCTCTTTGATGATCTCCATAGCGATGGTTCCCTGTCCGGTTGCTACTGCCGGATCATCGAAGGGATGGATAAATGTATATCCATGTTCTTCTGCCAGCTCATAAGCATGTGCACATGCATCATCGTAGACATCTCCATACAGGACAACTTCCGCACCGTAGCTTTTTGTTCTCTCGACTTTGATCAGTGGTGTTGTGGTCGGCATAACGATGACAGCCTTTGCACCGTATGCTTTTGCCGCATAAGCCACACCCTGCGCATGATTACCTGCGGAAGCGGTGATCAGACCTTTTGCTCTCTCTTCTTCTGTCAGTGTACTGATCTTATAGTACGCACCTCTTAACTTGTACGCACCGGTTCTCTGCATATTTTCCGGTTTAAAATATACTTTATTTCCTGTCATCTGACTGAAATAATCACTGAAAATCAATTTTGTATCCTGGGTTACTCTTTTTACAACCTCTGAAGCCTCTTCAAATTTGTCAATGGTAAGCATTATGATTCTTCCTCCTCTGTTTTCACATCAAACAGTGCATTTACAAACTGTTCTGCATTGAATTTCTGCAGATCATCGATGGATTCTCCCACACCGATATATTTTACCGGAATATCCAGCTCGGACTGGATGGCTACGGCGATGCCGCCTTTTGCAGTTCCGTCCAGTTTTGTAAGAATGATACCGGTGACGTTTGCCACCTCTTTGAACTGTCTCGCCTGTGCCAGTGCATTCTGTCCGGTCGTACCATCCAGAACAACCAGTGTCTCCAGATAAGCATCCGGGTATTCTCTCTCCAGCACACGGTAAATCTTTCGAAGTTCTTCCATCAGATTCTTTTTATTATGAAGACGTCCTGCAGTATCACAGAGCAGTACATCTGCATTTCTCGCTTTAGCTGCTGCTACGGCATCGTACACGATTGCTGCCGGATCTGCACCGGCCTGTCCCCCGATCAGATCCACACCGGCACGATGCGCCCACTCTGTCAGCTGCTCTCCTGCGGCTGCGCGGTATGTATCCGCTGCTGCACGATGACTTTCTTGCCCTGATCCTTCAGTTTTCCTGCAAGTTTTCCGACAGAAGTAGTTTTTCCCACACCATTGACACCTATCACCAGCACAACGGATTTTCTGTTTTCAAATTCATAGGCAGTATCACCCACATCCATCTGACGTTTGATCTCATCGATCAGAAGCTGTTTACATTCCGAAGGTTCTTTGATCTTCTTTTCTTCCACTTCTTCCTTCAGATGCTCAATAATAGATGTTGTGGTATTGATACCAATATCCCCCATCACAAGGATTTCTTCTATTTCTTCATAGAATCATCATCGATACTGGAAAAGCCGCTGAAAATAGAGTCAATTCCGGCCACGATATTATTTCTCGTTTTTGTCAGACCCTCCCGGAGACGTCTGAAAAAACCTTTCTTTTCCTCTGACATATGGTTTCCTCTCTTACTCTCAACTTTTTCATCATTTTGTCTCTGTCACTTTACTGTACGACTTCATTATAAAATGATGTATATACTACTGCAAGTCTTTTTTTGATTTACAGATACTTCCTACTCGTCCAGCTGATTCTCAATCAGGTTGACCGATACCAGCGTGGAAACACCTTTTTCCTGCATGGTGATACCGTAGAGGCGGTCTGCCGCGTTCATTGTACCCCGTCGATGGGTAATCACAATAAACTGTGTGTTTTTTGTAAGTTTGTGCAGATACTGTGCAAAACGGGTAACGTTGGAATCATCCAGTGCCGCCTCGATCTCATCCAGCAGACAGAAGGGTGACGGTTTCAGGTTCTGTATGGCAAAAAGCAGTGCAATGGCTGTCAGTGCCTTTTCCCCACCGGATAACTGCATCATGTTCTGCAGCTTCTTTCCCGGTGGCTGAGAGATGATCCTGATACCGGCTTCCAGTACATCCTCATCTTCCATCAGCTCCAGAGTACCCTTTCCGCCCCCGAAAAGCTGTTTGAATACTTTATCGAATTCCACGCGGATCTCCTGGAACTTTTCTGTAAACTGTTTACGCATTCCCTCATCCAGTTCTGCAATGATTCCTTTCAGTGTCTCTGCTGCCTCCACCAGATCGGTATGCTGTGCGCTTAAGAACGTGTGACGTTCCAGAATCTCTTTATATTCCTCAATCGCATTGACATTGACATTACCCAGTTTTCGGATGGCATCTTTTAATTCTGCGATCTGTTGCCGGATCACACTGCGCTCCGGCATGTCTTCCATCCGATAGGTATTCGCCTGTCCCGGTGTGACCTCATACTCTTCCCAGAGATAATTAATCTGGTTATCCTGCCGTTCTTCCAGTTTTTCTTTCTGGCTGTTCAGTCGGAAACATTCCTTATCCATCCGGCTGATATGTGCAGACAGTTCATCCCGGCGGCTGAAGAATGTCTTATGCTGACTGTTCAGTTCTTCTTTCTTTTCCAGATACTGCTGCATCTGCGCCTCGTCTTCCTCACGGATTCGGCTGGCTTCCTGAATTGTTTTCTGAATAGACAGAATATTGTGTTCTTTTTCTTCTTTTTCCTTGCCACCCGCTTCCAGAGATTCCTGCATCTGTTGCAGTTCACCTCTCATTGCCGCTTCTTCCTGATGGATACGGCTGAGATTTTCTCCTGTAAAGCTCACTTTCTGTTCCAGCGAAGCATAAGCCACCTGGATCTGGTTCAGTTCCTGACTGTAAGAAGCTTCCTGTTCCTGCAATTTTTCCAGAATTTCCTGCTGACTGTTCACCAGTGCTTCCTGTTCCTGCTCTCTGGCTGTGGAATGTTTCATTTCTTCCCGGATGGATGAACTGCTTTCCTTGATCTCTGCAATCTGTCCTTCAATCTCGCGTCCCTCTGCTTTTAACTGTCCATAGCCGGTCCGCACTTCACGGATGCGTGCCTCTGCCTGGGTGATTCCCACCTTTTCTGTATTCTGACTGATCTGCAGCTGCTGTAACTGCCTGGTCATCTCTGCCAGGTCATCCCGCAGTGTATTTCTACGCTCCCGTTTATCCAGGATGATTTTCTGTATCTTTTGCAGCTTTTCTTTCAGTGCTGCCACTTTTCCTTCCAGTTCCTCTATTTCCCGACGACGTCCCAGAAGATTGCTGCTGTTTCGGAACGCTCCACCGGTCATGGAACCGCCGGGACTTAAGGATTCTCCCTCTAACGTAACAATCCGCAAGGTATGGCGGTATTTTCTTGCAATGACGATGGCGTGATCAATGGTATCCACCACCAGTGTTCTTCCAAGAAGCTGTGACAGCAGAGTTCGATACGTACTTTCGGCAGTTACCAGCGTATCGGCGAGCCCGATCACACCTTCTTCTTTCAGTGCTGCGGGATTCTGGAAACTGCTGCTTCGCATATTGGTCAGGGGCAGAAACGTTGCCCGGCCATACCGGTTTTTCTTCAGATATTCAATCATGACCTTCGCGGTCTGTTCGTTATCCGTAACGATATTCTGGATACTTCCGCCCAGAGCTGTTTCCACCGCTGTTTCATATGCTTTCTCTACCTTGATCAGGTCTGCAACAACACCGTGGATCCCCGGCTGGCGATCCTTCTGTTCCATAACACGCCGGATACTGTTGCCATATCCTTCATAACGTTCTGCAATATTTCGCAGGGACTCCAGACGGGATGCCTCCCTGTGATAGGCTGTCTGTCCCTGTTCCAGTTTCTTATTCTGTTCCTCCATCTGGCTTCGCAGAGAGCCGACTTCCCGCTCCACTTTCCGGTATTCCATCTGTATACCATCCATCTGAGCGCCGATCTCTTTGCATTTTTCCTGATGTTCCCGAATGATCTCCTGCTGCTGTGACTCATCGCTTTTCAGTTTCAGGACACGCTGGCTGAGAGCCGCTTTCCGTATACCGATCTGTTCAAGCATCGCATCATAACGCTGCATCTTACCTTTGGTGGATGCCCGCTGATTCAGGATCTCGATGATTTCACTCTTACCATCCTCTATGCTCTGATTTGTTTCTTCTATATTCTGATGCAGAATCGCCAGTTTTTCTTCTGCTTCTTTCTTTCTGACAGCTACTTCGCCCAGGCTTTCTTTCAGGGCTTCCTGTTCCTGTTCATGTCCGGCTGCTTCCTGCTGTCGGCGGTCAAGTTCCTGACGAATCGTCTGGATACGTTCTTCGTAGTGCTGATGATTCTGCTGGGCTGCGCGGATCTGTTCTTTTAACAGTTCCACACTGTTTTCCAGCTGCTGCTTTTTCAGGGCATTCTCGCTCGCCTGAGTTCTCGCTTCCTGAATCTTCGTATCCAGTTCTTCCAGTTCCTTTTCCAGACGTTCATACTCTGCTTTTGTCTGATCAAACTGTGTCTGCGTCTGTTGCAGCTCATTCTGAGAAATCTGATATTTTTCTTCTGTTTCTTTTAACTGTTCTTTGATATGAGCACTCTCCGCCAGATACATGTTCACATCCAGGATCTTCAGTTCTTCTTTCTTCTTCAGATAGACTCTGGCCGTTTCTGACTGTCGTTCCAGAGGACCCAGCTGCCTGGTAAGTTCCGACAGAATGTCTGTCACACGAACCAGGTTCTGCTGTTCCTCATCCAGTTTCTTTAATGCAGTTGCTTTTCTCCGTTTGAACTTTACAATACCTGCTGCCTCGTCGAAAAGTTCTCTTCGTTCTTCCGGTTTTCCGCTCAGGATCTTATCGATCTGGCCCTGACCGATAATGGAATATCCTTCTTTACCGATACCGGTATCGTAAAACAGTTCGTTGATATCTTTCAGTCGGCAGCCGGTTCCATTTAACAGGTACTCGCTTTCTCCGGAACGATACAGTCGTCTTGTGACAGTCACCTCTTCATACTCGATGTCCAGTTTGTGATCGGAATTATCCAGAGTAATGGCTACCGATGCAAATCCCAGCGGTTTTCTGGTCTCTGTACCGGAAAAATGACATCCTGCATATTTCCACCACGCAGCTGCTTTGCACTCTGTTCACCCAGTACCCAGCGGACAGCATCACCAACGTTGCTCTTTCCACTGCCGTTAGGGCCTACAATGCCGGTGATACCGTTATGGAATTCAAATATGATCTTATTGGCAAAGGATTTGAATCCCTGTACTTCGATACTCTTTAAATACATACGTCACCTACTGTTTCTGTTTGTTGTCCGTGGCTTTCAGTCTACAGATCGCACGGTATGCTGCCATCTGTTCTGCAGCTTTCTTGGTTCTTCCGCTTCCCTGTCCCATGCACTGCTCACCAATCCATACTTCCACGGAAAAGGTCTTGTCATGATCCGGTCCGCTCTCACCCAGCGGATGGTAGGAAATCTCTCCCGGGATATTTCCCTGTACCATCTCCTGGAAGATAGTCTTGCTATCAAAAAGAGTTTTTTGTGTTCCATATCATTTAACACATATTTCAGTACAAACTCTTTTGCATTAGCAAATCCACCATCCAGATAAACCGCACCGATTACAGACTCCAGTGCATCCGAAGTTACAGAATCTCTGTGACGTCCACCTGTCATTTCTTCTCCTTTCCCCAGACGAAGAAAGCTTCCCAGTTCAATTTCTCTGGCGCAAAATGCCAGTGTCGGCTCGCATACCAGGCTTGCACGCAGTCTGGTCAGTTCTCCCTCCGGCATCTGTGGAAACTGTGCAAATAAATGTTCACTGCTTACCAGTTCCAGCACTGCATCTCCTAAAAACTCCAGCCGTTCATTACATTCGATCCGGTTCATCTTATGTTCATTGGCATAGGAGCTGTGACGCAATGCCTTTTCCAGAAGTTCCGGATTCTGAAAATGATATCCTATCCTTTTTTCCAGTTCCTTTAATTCTCTCATATTTTCTCCCGATTTTATTTTTCACATATCACCTTCGGTGATTGTATATTGCCCTGTGACTGTTTCCTGTTCTGTCAGAGAACAGTTTACTCCACAACTCTCTGAATCAGATCTATCGCATCTGCCACCGTCACGATTTTTTCTGCTTCTTCCTGTGGAATCTCAATATCAAAAGCATCCTCTACTCCCAGAATAATCTGATACAGATCCAGAGAATCCGCTCCCAGATCCTCGGTAAAGGTGGTCCCCGGCATCACTTCCGAAGCATCCACATTCAGTACTTCCGCAATTATCTGCTGTAATTTTTCCAGTTCCATCTCTAATTATCCCCCTTATTATCCTGCTTCATATTCTCCTGAATCTTTCCGCAGATATCTTCTTTTGAAAATGTAATACACTGAATCAGTGAATTTTTGATCTCATTGGCTTTCGAACTTCCGTGAGCCTTGACTACCAGCCCTTTCAAACCAAGCAGAGGTGCCCCACCGTACTCGCTGGCATCAAAACTTTTGAGTGTTTCTTTTAATGCCGGTTTTACCAGAAGGGCTCCAATCTTACTGCGCAGAGTGCTCATCATCCCTGCTTTTACCTTGGAAATCAAAGTGGCTCCTACACCCTCGTATAGTTTCAGGATTACATTTCCCACGAATGCCTCACAGACTACGACATCACAGACTCCTTTCGGAATATCTCTGGCTTCCACATTTCCGATAAAGTTAATGTCTTTGCACTCTTTTAACAACGGATAGGTTTCCTTCACCAACGCATTCCCTTTTTCTTCTTCTGCACCAATATTGACCAGACCTACCTTCGGGTTTTTCACTCCCATCACATATTCCATATAAATAGAACCCATGCGTGCAAACTGTACCAGATGAGAAGAACGGGCATCCACATTGGCACCACAGTCGATCAGCAGGGAAACACCGGTTGCTGTCGGAATCAGTGGAGCCAGAGGAGCGCGTTCCACGCCTTTGCTTTTTCCTACCAGGACCTGTCCGCCTACCAGTACAGCTCCTGTACTGCCACAGGATACAAAAGCAGAAGCTTCTTTACTTCTTACCATTCGCAGTGCCTTTACCAGAGAGGAGTCTTTCTTTTTCTGAATAGCGTGTACCGGCGGTTCTCCGGTTTCAATGATCTCAGATGCATGAACAACTTCCAGACGATCCTTCGGATACGTATATTTATCCAGTTCTTTTTTCAGAACATCCTCCTGACCTACCAGATATACATACAGTTCAGGCTTCTCCCGCAGTGCTTCGACCACTCCTTTTACCGGTTCCTGTGGCGCATAATCGCCACCCCATAGCGTCCACGGCCACTTTAATATATTCGCTCATATTTCATCCTCTTTTCCCATAAACCTGTCATATCCCTGTTCCTTTTTCTCATGGAACAAGTAACGTATAACTATCTATATGATACTAGACATTGTGTAAAAAAGCAATGAAAATGTACATAAAAGGGACTTGCCTTTCCTGACAAGTCCCCTGTTTTTCCTGTTATAAGATTTCCTTTTCTGCTACTGCATCACACCGTCAGATCCCAGATGATAACCGTCTACATCCGTATCATGTGCCATTGCACCGTTTTCCTGGAAATAATACCACTTATCTCCTTCCTGATACCAACCGGTACGGATATATCCGTTCTCGTCAAATACATACCACTGACCGTCAATTTCCTGCCAGCAGCTGGTTGGATAAGTTCCGTCCGCATTCTGATACCACCAGTTTCCATCGGTCTGCTGCCAGCTTCCGGAAGCTACTTCTTCTGTAGTCTCTTCTGCAGTCTCTTCCTGTGTATCACCGGTTTCTTCCGGTGCTGCTTCCTGCTCAGTGATAGTAACACATTTGGTTCCGCTGGCTGTCAGCTGAACTCCGTCACCTACTGTATTGGTTACTACTACATAATAGTAAATTGTTCCGGACTCAGTGGTCGGCGGTGTATAGGTTGCTTCTGTTGCACCGTCAATCGCTGTTCCACCTCCATTGGAATCCACATTGTTCCGATACCACTGATAGCTTAACGTTCCTTCGGATACTGTGGCTTCCACAGTCAGCGCATCTGCAGCCGCATGCAGATCGTACGTAACCGGATCTCCCATCTCAGAAGTGATCTGTGGTTTTTCCACACTGTCATCAATATTTGCTGCATTCAGATCCACAGTAACTTCCTCTTTTTTTGTGTCCTCGCTGTTATTTCCTACCAGGATACCGATTGTATCTTTTGCTGTGCAGGCAGTCATAAGCGGCATACAACAGAGTGCTATGCCTGCAAGCAATCCCCTTTTTAACCTCATATTATCTACTCCTTTAATTTTGAAATTGTTACAAATTCTTTTCATTCCTGTGTTGTATTGTAACATTTTCATAATTATATGTCAACCGAAAGGCTTCCCCTCTTCCTTACAGCTGAGCAGTTACAAAAATGTCGTAGATTGCACGGATCGCAGTCTCAAAATCACGGTTTTCCACACCGATGATAATATTCAGTTCACTGGATCCCTGATCGATCATCTTTACATTGACATGATTATGTGCCAGTGCTGAAAAGATTCTTCCTGCTGTACCTCTGTTTCTTCGCATACCTCTTCCAACGACCGCGATCAATGCCAGATCTGCTTCCAGATCGATGGCATCCGGCGCTACCGCACGGTGAAGACCTGAGATAATGTTCTGTTCCTTTTCTTCGAATTCACTCTGATGTACATACACAGTCAGTGTGTCAATGCCGGAAGGCATATGTTCAAAGGACAGCCCGTTATCCTCAAATACCTGAAGAACTTTTCTGCCAAATCCGATTTCAGAGTTCATCATATCTTTCTCGATATTAATAGAAGCAAATCCTTTTCTTCCCGCAATACCTGTGATCGTATAGGCCGGTTTGTAGCAGGTGCTTTCCACAATAACCGTACCTTTATCCTGTGGGCGGTTGGTGTTGCGGATATTGATCGGGATACCTTCCTGACGAAGCGGGAAAATAGCATCTTCGTGCAGTACAGTAGCTCCCATATAAGCCAGTTCCCGGAGTTCTTTGTATGTAATTGTCTCAATGACGGCCGGATTGTCTACGATACGCGGATCTGTTACCAGCATACCGGAAACATCGGTCCAGTTTTCATACAGATCTGCATGGATCGCTTTTGCAACGATAGATCCCGTTACATCAGAACCTCCACGGGAAAATGTCTTCACACTTCCATCATGGAGAGATCCATAAAATCCCGGGATTACTGCATGATCGATTCCTTCCAATCTTTCTTCCAGCTTTTTATAAGTCATCTCACCGTCCAGATTTCCGTTATCTTCAAAGAAAATACATTCTGCAGGATCCACAAATGTGTAACCCAGATAATTTGCCATCACGATACCGTTCAGGAATTCTCCTCTGGATGCTGCATAATCACTTCCTGCCTGCGCAATGAAGTTTTTCTCAATCTCTGCAAACTGTTCATCCAGTTTCAGATCCAGTCCCAGTCCGTCAATAATTTCCTGGTATCTCGCCTGGATTTTTTTGATCTTTCCTGCAATCTTTTCGCCTTTTTCAGCTGCCCGATAACATTCATAGAGCATGTCGGTTACTTTGATATCTCCATCAAAACGCTTTCCCGGTGCTGACGGAACCACATAACGTCTGGATTCATCTGAACGGATGATATCACCTACTTTTTTAAACTGTTCCGCACTGGCAAGAGAGCTGCCACCAAACTTCACTACTTTTTTCATGTTTTCCTCCTCTGTGCATAACTGTACATATGCGGTTTTTCATTTTCTCCTATTATAGATTTCTCATTTTCATATGTCAATAATAATGTCTTGCTCCAGATAGCACAAAAATCATGCTCTCGCATGATTTTGTATAAAAACGATATACTGACTGGTTTATTTTTCCATCTCACCCTCACGGTATTTTTCAATCTGCTCATAGTTGCTTGCAAGAGCACCCGTTCCGCTTGCACCATTGGTCCGAAACGAAATACAAATTTCAGAAGGATTGGCGTTATGATAGTCGTGATCACAACTACAATAACCACAGGTCCCAGGAAGGAAGATCCCATCAGTCCGAGAGCCGATCCTTTATCAGCAACGATCAGTGCAACCTCACCTCGGGAGATCATACCGACACCGATACGGGCACACTGGTAATTCTTATATCCACACACTTTTGCGCCCAGTCCGCAGCCCAGCACTTTCGTCAGTACTGCGACGATTACCAGAACAACCGTAAATCCCACAACTTTTCCGTTCATAGCCGGAAGTACAACTTTGATACCGATACTTGCAAAAAACAGCGGTGAAAGAAGCATATAAGAAATCGTGTCGAATTTGGATGCCAGCCACTGTGTTCTCTGTGTCTTGGATACTACCAGACCTGCCACGAAAGCACCTGTGATATCTGCCACACCGAAGAATACTTCTGCGCAATATGACAACAACAGACAGAATACAAATACCATGATTGCATGGCGATGCAGTGGTCTGTTTGTCAGTTCTTCCCATTTTTTGTAACCATAATAGAATGCCACACCTGCAATCAGCGCAAATACAAAGAAACCTACGATTTTTAACAGTACCATACCGAGGCTTACGGAAGAGTCTGCCATACTGGTAACAATTGTCAGTGCAATAATACCCAGAATGTCATCGATAATTGCGGCTCCCAGGATCGCATTACCGGAATGAGTTTTTAATTTTCCCATCTCTTTCAGCGTTTCCACACTGATACTTACAGACGTTGCCGTCAGGATAACACCGATAAAAATATTCTGTAAAAACGCACTGGCTCCCGCATCAGAATCGATAATTCCGGGCTTGTTAAAGAAATATGCCACGGCAAACCCGCCTGCCAGAGGTACCAGAACACCCAACAATGCGATCACAAACGAGGCTTTTCCGCTCTTCTTTAACTCGTCGATATCCGTCTCCATACCTGCACAGAACATCAGAACCACAACTCCGATCTCCGCAGCATCATGAATAAAAGTGGTCTCATGGAGAATATTAAGACAGGCCGGTCCCATCAGGAGACCTGCCAGCAATGCCCCTACACCTGTGGCATATTGTAACGACGTGTTACCAGTCCGAGGATCTTCGTAGTAAGCAGGATCAATGCCAGATCCAGTAAAAAATTGTACGTTGTTTCCATGTTTTTTCCTCCCTGTGTTTTGCGGTTCCCATCTTCAGGTCAGAACCGCACTGTTGCCTACTATAGCATTTTTACACCGGAAAGACAATATTTTTATCTGAAAATTTTAATATTTATCTTACCGCTCAATGGAGGTTTTCCAGTTCTTTCATTCGTTTTCTCCGGCGCAGACGTTCACCGCTTTTATTATATACAAAGAACGATTCCACCAGCAGTTTATTAAAGGGACCCAGCTTGTCTTTGGTTGTTTTATCGTACCGGGTTCCGCCACAGGTAATATAGGAAACACTTTTTACATATTTGATCAGATCCGATTCACAGCGGATATTATCCGGCAGTTTAGTGTACGCCATTCCGATACATTCCAGTCTGTGGGCATCGCTTCCCCCAAATCCGGTTTATGATACTTTCTTGCCAGTTTTCTGGCCTTTTCGTTCACTTCTTCTGATTCGCAGGCATTGAAAACTTCCACAAAGTCGAACTGTTCCATCAGACTTTTCAGACGTTCTTCGTGAAACTTCTTTCTCGCCTGGGTTTTGATCAGACTGAGATATTTCTCTCCGTATGGATGCGCCGGTCCGACAATTCCTCCGTATTTGTGTACCACCATGATCAGAATCTGAGCCGGCAGACCGCGCAGTTCAAGAAGTTTCAGCTTCACTCCCTCCGGCATGATCACCAGCATATGTCCACAGTCGATCGTATCATATTCCACACCTTTTAACACCACGAAATCTGTATGATTCTTTCCTTTGATGGAATCTCTCCATTCCCGGTAACCGTCATAAGAGTTGTGATCGGACACCAGCATCCCGCCGAATCCCTTTTCTTTCAGTTTTTTGATATATTCTTCGATCATGACTTTTCCATCCATGGAACCTTCTTTGGTATGGCAATGCATATCGAACTTCATATACCCTCACCCCTTTTCGTACAGTTTTCATAACGACCTGTCTTTTTGCACTTTCGCAGATAGTTATTACTAATTTCTTTACAGATATTATAACCTTTTTCGTACGCGGTTACAAATTATAATTGTAAAATTTTCACCGAAGGTGATTTTAAATGCATTTTTGCTCGTAACTGTGAAGTTACTGAACAGTTACAATTTATGAACAAAATGTATGCGATCACCATATATTCGCATGGTTTCTTCATTTCCGCATCGGATTAATATGCCGTCCTGCAGCGATCAGGAGAAGAACGGAACAGCCCAGTTGTACCAGAATCGACAGTTCTACCATATGTTCCACCCCAAAGGAATGGCTGTAATCTCCAAAATAGCCACACAGCCGTACCAGTCCGTAGGCGTTGGTTGTCTGATGTCCGATCAGTCCATAAAGTGTGACTGCCGGATTGAAATACAGAAGATAAACCAACCCGCCAAGCCGGATGCCTGTAAAGTCTTCCCGGTACATTCCCCGCATCTGCTGAATATAGCCGATTCCAAACAGGATACCCACCGTTCCGAGCACCAGAAGTACCACCGTCACATAACTTAAAATCACCGCAACCGTAGTTTTTCGCATGATCGCCGAATAAAAGATACCGATACTTCCTATAAATATACCGGTGATGACAAGATTCAGGATCAGCTGAAACAGATTTACCAGGGTAATTCCTCCGTAGATCAGCACCAGTCCTATTACAGGAAGTGTCGAAAAGGAAATAAGGAAAATCAGGCAGAGAGAAGATTCCAGTTTTCCCAGAATAATTTTCCAGGGACTCAGATGAGTAGTGAGAAGCAGATCCAGGGTCTTTCTCTCACGTTCCCCCGCAATGGAACCTCCTGCCAGTCCCGGGATCAGTATACAGATGGCAAGGAACAAACCATATCCCATCAGGACATAACACTGAATCGGAAAACGATACTGCAGGATCGTCATATAATTTTCTCTTCCGCTCAATCCCATCTGTGCGATCAGGGCAAACAATGCCAGAACCAGATTCACGCCAAGAATAATCCAGGCACATTTCATATTTCTTGTGTAACGTTTCATTTCATTTTCCAGAACCGGATTCTTCCTCATACTGTTGTTCCTCCCTGTACCGGATCTGTAAGATGGAAAAATACAGATTCCAGATTATTATGTTCTCTGCGAAAAGAAGTTACCAGCACCTTTTGCTCCACCAGTTGTCTCAGAAGCTGCGCCTCTTCTTCCCTGCTTCCGGTAAAAAGAATGGAAATCATATTTTTATTCGATTGCTATTCTGGATACCAGTGGGTGCCGGTTCAGCAGGTGAACGGCAGTCTCCAGATTCTGATATACCTCGATCAGGATCGGATTAGAACTGTCGATAGATGTCATGATTTCATCGATGGGGCCTTCCAGTACCATTTTCCCCTGATGGATAACTCCGATATTGCTGCACATATCTGCCAGATCAGACAGAATATGTGAACTGATCAGTACCGTATATCCCTCTTCACACAGACTCCGCAAAACTTCTTTAAAGATCCTCCTTGCACCCGGATCCAGTCCGGATGCCGGCTCATCCATCACCAGAAGCTGTGGCCGGTGAATCATGGCACGGGCAAGACAGAGCCTCTGCTGCATCCCTCTGGATAATTCATCTACCATACGGTCTTCAATATGAAAGAGCTGTACCCGTTCCAGTACCTCCGAAGCCCTTAATCGTCCCTCTTTTTCATCGATTCCATAGCAGCCGAATAAATTCCAG
>ENA-OQIO01000998-OQIO01000998.1-human-gut-metagenome-genome-assembly--contig:-NODE-998-length-14555-cov-1.292002_pt1 | contig 14555 bp, 21 predicted proteins | sample MGYA00242573_ERZ504737 | MGnify/ENA primary metagenome ERZ504737 (study PRJEB26092, sample SAMD00036203) | human gut metagenome | host: Homo sapiens | study: EMG produced TPA metagenomics assembly of... | reverse complement strand
CGGCAATCGGCCCGTAGGCATCCGTGGCTAATGTGATGCCCAAAGTGGACAGCATACCCACGGCAGCAATACCGATGCCATAAAGTCCCATGCTGATGTTGGTAAAATCGAAACCAGAGGCCAGCCAGTAGGACAGGATGATGCCGGTTACAACTGCAATGACCGGAATCGTAGTCGATACCATTCCTAATCCGATACCCGAAATGATGACGGTAGCCGGACCTGTCTTTCCGCTTTCCGCCAGTTTTTGAGTAGGCTTGTAGGATTGGGAAGTGTAGAATTCAGTAGACTGTCCGATGACGATACCCACAATCAGTCCGATGACTACAGCCAGTGAAATATACAGCCAGTTATCAATTTGTAGTACCCAAAGAATGCTAAAGGTGGCGATGACAATCAATCCCGCACTGAGGTTGGTGCCTGTAGATAAAGCCTTGAGCAATTCCCTCATGCCTGCATTTTCTTTGGTACGTACGGCAAAAATACCGATGATGGACAAGATGATACCTACGGCTGCAATCAGCATCGGAGCGATGACGGCTTTAAACTGCATGGCGGTATCTCCCGTGCCGACATAGGCGGCAGCTCCCAGGGCAGCGGTAGCCAGAATCGAGCCGCAGTAGGATTCGTAGAGGTCGGCTCCCATTCCGGCTACATCACCTACGTTATCGCTACATTGTCGGCAATCGTAGCCGGGTTGCGCGGGTCGTCTTCCGGAATGCCCGCTTCTACTTTCCCCACCAGGTCAGCTCCCACATCGGCCGCCTTGGTATAAATACCTCCTCCTACACGGGCAAACAAAGCCTGGGTGGAGGCGCCCATTCCAAAAGTCAGCATCGTGGTGGTGATGACACACAACTTGGCAGTGGGATTCAATGCATCTTCCGGAATACAGAAATCCAACAGCAGGTACCAGAAAGAAATATCAAACAATCCCAGTCCTACGACCACAAGTCCCATAACCGCTCCACTGCGAAATGCTACCTTCAATCCTTTGTTCAGAGAGTTGCGTGCGGCATTTGCCGTACGTGCAGAGGCATACGTAGCGGTTTTCATGCCTAAATAACCTGACAGACCGGAGAAAAAGCCTCCTGTGAGGAATGCTACGGGTACCCACGGATTTTGCAAGTTGAACCCATAGGCCATGATGGCAAACAAGGCAGCCAGTCCGATAAATACAAGGGTAACTATTTTATATTGCTGTTTCAGGTAAGACATGGCTCCTTTCCGGACATACGATGCAATGCGTGCCATGGTGGGGGTACCTTCGCTTTCCTGCTTCATTTGCCGGTAGAAGTATCCGGCAAGTGCCAATGCCAGCAGCGATGCCGCCGGGACCAGCCAGAATAGATATGTTTCCATAATACAGTTGAATAAGAGTTTCTCCAAACTTACAAAAAATCCCGAAGAAAACGAATAAAATGCGGGAGATTCTACTGGCAGAAAAGGCGGATAATTGGGCTTTTATGTGATGGCTCTGTTTTTTTCTAAGTTCGGTAAGTTTATTCGGAAACTTTTCAAGGTTTTTTTATGTTTCCCGTCGCGGAACCGTATGTTTTCCGTTCGGGAACCCTACGTTTTTGCGACGGGAAACATAGGGTTTGCAGTAGGAAAACGTAGAAAACGAACAAGAAAAATAGCAAGAATATGCAGGTAATTTTCAATTTAAGGATAATGACGTGTCAAAAAGTTTTCCGGAATGCGGTAAAAACCAGCCTCTGTTATAAAGGGATGAGGTTTTGTGGCAGATTGTTGTTTTTTATTTAATACAAGTGTGATATTGTGAGATATTTTCAATATATTTGCGCACGAAGTTATAAAAGATTGTTCAGATGATTTACGACATGGAAATGCAGAAGACGTTCTATGCGTCGTATGCAGAAAAAGTAGAAAAGGCCCGTAAGAAACTGGGGCGTGCCATGACTTTGGCTGAAAAAATATTGTATGCACATTTATACGACGAAAACACGGTTGCAGCTTTCCGTCGGGGGGAAGAGTTATGTTGAACTTCCGTCCGGACCGCGTAGCCATGCAGGATGCGACGGCCAGATGGCGCTGTTGCAGTTTATGAATGCGGGAAAATCCGTTTCAGCTGTTCCTGCTACCGTACATTGTGACCATTTGATTCAAGCATATAAAGGAGTGGAAGAGGATTTGCTTCTGCTTGCACTACTAATAAAGAGGTATACGATTTTCTGAAAAGTGTGGCTTCGAAGTACGGCATCGGCTTCTGGAAACCGGGAGCAGGTATCATTCATCAGGTCGTACTTGAGAACTATGCGTTTCCGGGTGGCATGATGGTGGGAACCGACTCACACACCCCGAATGCCGGTGGATTGGGTATGATTGCCATTGGCGTGGGCGGTGCCGACGCAGTGGACGTAATGACCGGTATGGAATGGGAATTGAAGATGCCGAAACTGATTGGTGTGAAGCTGACCGGTGCGTTGAACGGATGGGCTTCACCAAAAGATGTGATTTTGAAACTGGCAGGTATTCTCACCGTGAAGGGAGGAACGAATGCCATTATTGAATATTTCGGAGAGGGAACCCGCTCGTTGTCTGCTACCGGAAAGGCTACTATCTGTAACATGGGAGCTGAGGTGGGAGCTACGACTTCTGTTTTCCCTTATGATGAGGAGATGAAGCGCTACCTCTGCGCTACCGGACGTGAGGATATTGCCGAACTGGCTGAGGCTAATGCGGCCGATTTGCGGCAGATGCGGAAGTGGCACAGCAGGCCGGAGAAATATTACGACCGTTTGATTGAAATCGACCTTTCTGCACTGGAACCGTATGTGAACGGACCGTTTACGCCCGATGCAGCTTGTCCGGTATCGGAATTTGCTGCCCGTGTGAAGAAGGAAGGGTTCCCGCAGAAGATGGAAGTGGGATTGATTGGTTCTTGTACCAACTCTTCTTATCAGGATTTGAGTCGTGCAGCTTCGGTAGCCCGTCAGGTAAAGGCAAAAGGTTTGAAGATGCAGGCTTCGCTGATTATCAATCCGGGTTCGGAACAGGTATATTGCACGGCTCAGCGCGACGGCATGATTGAGGACTTGAAGAGCATCGGCGGTGTGGTGATGACCAATGCCTGCGGTCCTTGTATCGGACAGTGGAAGCGTGTGACTGACGATCCGCTTCGGGCTAATTCTATCGTGACTTCGTTCAACCGTAACTTTGCCAAGCGTGCCGATGGCAATCCGAACACACATGCGTTCATTGCTTCACCGGAAATGGCTGTGGCGTTTGCCATTGCGGGCGACCTGTGCTTTAATCCGCTGACGGATACACTGAAGAATGAGAAGGGAGAAGAGGTCAGACTTGATTCGCCGACGGGGGAAACACTGCCGCTGAAAGGATTTACAGTAGATGACAATGGCTATGTGGCTCCTTCGGCCGACGGAGGAAAGGTGGAAGTGACCATTCAGCCGGACTCACAGCGCTTGCAGAAACTGGAACCGTTTGCTGCATGGAATGGAGAAGACTTCATGGAACTTCCGCTGCTGATTAAGACGCAGGGAAAATGTACTACCGACCACATCTCTATGGCCGGACCATGGTTGCGCTTCCGCGGACACCTGGAAAATATTTCCGATAATATGCTGATGGGGGCTGTCAATGCATTCAACGGTAAGACTAACTGCGTATGGAATCAGTTGACTGGCGAATATGAAGCGTTTCGGCAGTGGCCAAGCAGTACAAGGCAAAGGGCATGGCTCTATCGTAGTGGCAGAAGAAAACTACGGAGAGGGTTCCAGTCGTGAACATGCCGCCATGGACCGCGCTTTCTGAACGTGCGGGTAATCCTGGCCAAGAGTTTTGCCCGTATTCATGAAACAAACTTGAAGAAACAGGGTATGCTGGCACTGACTTTGCCGACAAGAACGATTACGACAAGGTGCGTGAGCACGACCGGATTTCTATCTTGGGGTTGCAACGCTTTGCTCCGGGTAAACCGTTGCATGCCGTATTGACGCACGAAGACGGCACGACAGAAACATTCGAAGTGCTTCATACCTATAATGAAATGCAAATTAACTGGTTTAAGGCCGGTTCAGCCTTGAACACCTTTAAAAAATGAGAGAAATGAGCAATAAGATGTATATGCAGGACGGGAAACTGGTGGTTCCCGATCACGTAGTGATTCCTTTTATCGAAGGGGATGGAGTAGGAGCAGAAATCACTCCGGTTTGTCAGAAAATTGTCAATACAGCAGTAGAGCTGGCTTACGTAGCAAGCGCCGCATTGAATGGAAAGAGGTGCTGGCTGGTGGAAAGGCTTTTGAGCAGACTGGTGAATGGTTGCCGGAGGCTACGCTGGAAGCATTCAAGGAATATCTGGTAGGTATCAAAGGTCCGTTGACCACTCCGGTGGGCGGTGGTATCCGTTCGCTGAATGTGGCATTGCGTCAGACGCTTGATTTGTATGTCTGCCTGCGTCCGGTACGCTGGTTCAAAGGAGTCGTTTCTCCGGTGAAAGAGCCGCACAAGGTGAACATGCACATTTTCCGTGAAAATACGGAAGACATTTATGCGGGTATCGAATGGGAACAAGGTACACCGGAAGCACAGAAATTCTATGCTTTCCTTCGTGATGAGATGGGTGTGACTAAGGTACGTTTCCCGGAAACCTCTTCATTTGGTGTGAAACCTGTGTCAAAGGAAGGTACCAGCGACTGGTGCGTGCAGCCATTGAATACGCGTTGCAACACGGCTTGCCGTCAGTAACACTGGTGCACAAGGGAAATATCATGAAGTTTACGGAAGGAGGTTTCAAGCGCTGGGGATACGAAGTGGCTGAAACTGAGTTCAAGGACCAGACTTTCACCATGAACGAATATGACCGCTTGAAGAAAGAGTTGGGTGAAGAGTCTGCCAAGCTGCCGTAGCCAAAGCCATCAACGATGGAAAAGTGGTGGTGAAGGATTGCATTGCAGATGCTTTCCTGCAAAATACCCTGCTCATTCCGGAAGAATATTCGGTCATTGCTACGCTGAACCTGAACGGTGATTATGTGTCCGACCAGCTGGCAGCCATGGTGGGCGGTATCGGTATCGCACCGGGAGCCAACATCAATTACAAGAGCGGACATGCCATCTTTGAAGCGACTCACGGCACGGCACCGAACATTGCCGGAAAGAATGTGGTGAATCCGTGTTCCTTGCTGCTCTCTTCTGTCATGATGCTGGAGTACATGGGCTGGAAAGAAGCTGCCCAACTGATTGTGAATGCCTTGGAGAAAGCTTTCTCGAAAGGAGAGGCTACTCATGATTTGGCGCGTTTTATGCCGAATGGCCACGCGTTGGGCACGAATGAATTTGGACAGAAAATCATTTCTTTGCTGTAATAGTCGGAGGATTTTCTTGTCGGAGTGTTTTTAATGGATAAAAAGAGAAGTTTATGAAGAAAGAATATATAGTTTACAAACTTTCCGAGTGTGCCAAGCAGGCATGCCGCATCGACAATGAACTGTTCACGAAATACAATGTAAAGCGGGGGCTGCGTAACGAAGATGGTACGGGTGTGCTCGTGGGACTGACAAAGATTGGTAATGTGGTGGGCTATGAACGTACCGACCAGGGATTGAAGGCTATTCCGGGCAAGTTGTTCTATCGCGGATACGATTTGGATGACATTGCTCATGCCTTGCTGCGCGAGAAGCGTTTCGGCTTTGAGGAAGTGGCTTACCTGTTGTTGTCGGGTGAACTTCCGGACAGCGAACAACTGGCTTCGTTCAAGGAGCTCATCAATGACAACATGCCGCTGGACAAGAAGACGACCATGAACATTATCGATCTGGAAGGGCAGAACATCATGAACATCCTGGCACGTAGTGTGCTCGAAATGTACACGTTCGACCCGAATCCGGACGATATTTCACGCGACAACCTGATGCGTCAGTCCATCGAACTGATTTCAAAGTTCCCGACCATCATTGCGTATGCGTATAGCATCTATCGTCACAGCTACATGGACGTTCGCTGCACATTCGCCATCCGCACGAGAATCTGTCGCTGGCCGAAAACTTCCTTTACATGATTAAGAAAGAATACACTCCACTGGAAGCGCGTATGCTCGACTTGCTGCTGGTGCTTCAGGCAGAGCATGGAGGTGGTAATAACTCAACATTTACCGTACGTGTCACCAGCTCTACTCGCACGGATACGTATTCTAGCATTGCAGCCGGAATCGGTTCGTTGAAAGGTCCTCTGCACGGAGGTGCCAACATTCAGGTGGTCAAGATGTTCCATCACTTGAAAGAGGTGATTTCTGACTGGACGAATGTAGACGAAATCGATACTTATCTGACCCGCATGCTGAACAAGGAAGCCTACGATGCAGTGGATTGATTTACGGTATCGGTCATGCGGTGTACACGATTTCCGATCCGCGTGCCGTATTGCTGAAGGAACTGGCTGGTGAATTGGTGGCAGAAAAGGGATGTGAGAAAGAATTTGCTTTCCTTGAACTCCTGGAACAGCGTGCCATTGAATGCTTCAAGAAAGTGAAAGGAACCAAGAAGCAGGTTTGCTCGAATGTGGATTTCTATTCAGGCTTTATCTACGACTGATGGGTTTGCCGCATGAAATCTATACGCCGCTGTTTGCCATGGCCCGTATTGTGGGATGGACGGCACACCGTATTGAGGAACTGAACTTCGAAGGTCGTCGCATTATCCGTCCGGCGTACAAGAACGTACTGGAGGAAGTGGACTACAAGCCGATTGGAGAAAGATAAAAGTTCAAGTGATTTTATATGGAGGAAGCGACAGAAACCCGATAATGAGGTATCTGCCGCTTCTTTTCTTTTTAGGAATGTCGGCTAAATTGTGTACCTTTGCGGCGTTTTTATCGTAAAATCAGAAAATATGAATAGCTTGAAAGGTTTTTTCTATGGGATTGCCACTTCGGTAACATTTGGTTTGATACCCTTGTTTACGCTGCCTTTGATGCAGAAAGGGATGGTGTTTGATTCGATTCTTTTTTATCGTTTTCTCTTTGCCACCTTTGCATTGGGTGCCATGATGAAAATAAAGAAGGAGTCATTTCGTATAGAAAGCCGTGATATTCCGATGTTTCTTTTGTTGGGACTGCTGTACACAGGATCAGCTATGTTCCTGTTCTGGGGATATGGATTTATGGGAGCCGGGGTAGCCACGACACTTCATTTTACTATCCCGTATTTGTGACCTTGCTGATGTTGGTCTTGTTCCGTGAGAAAGCTTCCTGGGTAACGTGGGTAGCTATTCTGCTGGCAATATATGGCGTATCTGACTTTCGTTGAAGGGAGATGAGTTGTCGGCCGATGCGACGGGAGTGATTATTGTCCTGCTTTCAGCCGTATGTTATGCGGGCTACATTGTAGCAGTCAATAAATCAAGATTGCGTGACATGAGCGGACGGAAATTAGCTTTTTACGTATTTATCGTAAGTACGGTGCTGTTTGCCATAAAAGCGTTGACCAATCAGGGAATACAGCCTGTGCCGGATGCAGTTTCAATCGGTAATCTGTTCTTGCTGGCGGTGGTGCCTACTGTTATTTCCAATATTACCTTGGTCTTGGCCGTACAGAATATTGGTGGAACAATGACTTCGGTATTGGGGGCCATGGAGCCAGTGACGGCCGTATGTATCGGTGCCTTGATTTTTGGGGAAGAGTTTACCATGCAGGAAGGCTGGGGAATATTCCTTATCTTGGTGGCCGTTACCTTAATTGTGCTGACCCGGACCATCCAGAAAAGTTTGTCGACGGTAGTACGCAAAATTCGTCCGCGTCATGCTTGACACGGACGAACCTTGCGGTGGGAAAATCACGATTTCCCGTATAGTTTGTTGATAAGGTCGTTTCGACCGATTTTCCGTAATTCGTTGATAATGGCCTTCCGTTCCTCAGGTTTATACCAGAAGAAGAACATGCGCTGGGCAAGTTTTTCACGAGGGGTCTTGGCGAGAATACCGGTTCCAATGTGTAGGGATGTACGCCTGTGTACCATGCTTCCGTAGAGACGGTCATGGGAGTAGGCGTAAAGTCCTGTACCTGCTCCAGATGGAAGTCCAGTTTCTTGGTGATGACCGCCAGTTCGGCCATGTCCTCTTCCGTACAGCCAGGGTGACTGCTGATGAAGTAGGGGATAATCTGTTGCCTTAATCCCGCTTCTTTGTTGATTTTGTCAAAGATACGCTTGAACTCGTAGAACTGCTCGAACGGTGGCTTGCGCATCAGGTATAGCACTTTGTCACTGGTATGTTCCGGAGCTACTTTCAGTCGTCCGCTTACGTGACGTCGTAATCAGTTCGCGAGTATATTCCTTGGTACTCTGGTTGGTCTTTGCATCTTTACTCTGATGCAGAAGCAGGTCGTAACGCACTCCACTACCGATAAAGCTTTTCTTGATACCCGGCAAACTGTCTACTGCATGGTATATCTCTAATAACGGCTGGTGGTCGGTATTCAGGTTCGGGCAGACTTTAGGATGGATGCACGACGGACGTTTGCAGCGACGGCAAAGAGCCGTATCTTTTCCACCCATTTGGTACATGTTGGCCGAGGGACCTCCCAAATCACTCAGATACCTTTGAAGTCAGGCATTTCAGCGATGGCTTTCACTTCCTTGAGAATACTTTCCTTGCTTCGGCTGACAATGAACTTTCCCTGATGAGCCGAGATGGTACAGAAAGCACATCCGCCAAAGCATCCGCGGTGGATGTTGACAGAGAACTTGATCATTTCATAAGCCGGAATCCGCTTGTTTTTGTATTTAGGATGCGGAAGGCGGGTGTAAGGCAGGTCGAACGACATGTCCAGCTCTCCTTGCGTCATGGGAGGATAAGGTGGATTGGTTACCACCGTCTGCTTTCCTACCTGCTGAAGGATGCGGGCTGCCGCATAGCGGTTGGATTCTTCCTCAATATGTCGGAAGTTCTGTGCCTGCTTTTTCTTATCCTTCAGGCATTCTTCATGCGAATAGAGTGTCAGGTCGCCTTGGCCGTTCGGATTTTCTGGCAGAGCGGCTACCTCTTTCTGTGAAATCAGGTAGGCTGTTTGTGGAATGTCGTGCGGCAAGTCTCCAGCATGAACTTCTCCTTTTACTTCAAGCAAGCGCTCGCTCAGTTCTGTAATGGGTTTTTCTCCCATTCCGTAAATAAGCAGGTCGGCTCCTGATTCTACCAAGATGGAAGGACGTAATTTCTCTTCCCAATAATCATAGTGCGTCAGGCGTCGAAGAGAGGCTTCGATACCGCCTAAAACCACCGGTACGTCAGGGTACAGTTTTTTCAGAATCTGCGTATAGACAATGCTGGGATATTCCGGGCGCATGTCATGGCGTCCGTCGGGCGTATAGGCATCTTCGCTTCTCAGCCGTCGGTTGGCCGTATACTTGTTGACCATGCTGTCCATACATCCGGCAGATACGCCGAAGAACAGTCTTGGTCTTCCCAGTTTCTTGAAGTCGCGCAGGTCATCGCGCCAGTTGGGCTGGGGGATGATGGCTACTTTCAGTCCTTTGGCTTCAAGCATTCGTCCGATGACGGCAGCACCGAAAGAAGGATGGTCCACGTACGCATCTCCACTGAAGATGATGACGTCAAGTTCGTTCCATCCCCTCAGTTCAGCCTCTTTCTTGGTAGTAGGCAACCAGTCGGTCAGCTTGTATTCTTTCAAGGCGTTTCTTTAATTGTGGTTTTCTTCAGTTTCTTCTTGTTCCTCTTTCTCTTCTTTTTCTCTTTCCCATTTGATATAAAGAAGGATGAGCTGGTGTAAGCCGAACGCTTTCATGTTGTTGTGATAAATCACGTCAATGCACAGGTCGAGCAAGTCCTTGCTGTTTTCTTCCATGGACGCAATGAGCGAACGGATGTTCAGTTTCAGTTTGTCGAGCACGGTTTCGTCCACAATTCCGTTGCTGTCAATAAGCTGTTGGAAGAGCGAATATTTTTCAATGGTTTCCAGATGCTTTTCAGAAATTTCCATGCTGCGTGTGCCGGAAGCGTTGGTCTGTATGGTATACATAATATGATAATTTTAAAGTTTATGTAACAAAGGTATTTTTTTTCTGGATACGATGACTCGTTTTCTCTCTTTTCTTTAGGGATTTTTGTGTGTATTTTCGGCTGGTGGAAACGCGGTGCCTGCCTTATCTTTGCCTGACGGATATGTTTCAGACAATATACCTACAAATGGTGATTGCGGGTGTTGAAAGGATTCTCTTATTTTGCAGTGTGAATTTATGAATACGATATTTATGTGTAACAATACTACGCGAATGTATAAACCCACCGACAAGATGGGCGACTTGATTTGTGAGAATTATGCTCTTCTGCAGGTGATGAGCCGTTTTGGCATCTCATTAGGGTTTGGTGACAAGTCCGTGCAGGAAGTGTGCGACATGAATCAGGTGGATTGCAATACATTCCTGATAGTGGTCAATTTCCTGGGCGAGGAGAGCAATCATATTCACGACCATTTGCAGGGACTTTCCATTCCTGCACTGGTAGAATACCTTAAAAAGGCTCATTCCTATTTTCTGGATTTCCAGTTGCCTACCATCCGGCGGAAACTGATAGAGGCAATCGACTGTTCATCGGAGAATGAAGTCGCTTTTCTGATTGTGAAGTTTTTCGATGCATACGTGCACGAGGTACGCAAGCACATGGAATATGAGAATGAAAAGGTATTTACTTATGTGGAACATTTGCTGAAGGGAGAACGGCTGAAAGATTACAGCATCGGAGTTTTTGCCCGTCACCATGACCAGATCAATGCCAAGTTGACCGAGCTGAAAAATATCATTATCAAATATTATCCGTCGGGCGGGGACAACCAGCTGCTGAATGCTACCTTGTTCGATATATTTAGTTGTGAGGAGGATTTGGCTTCGCACAACCGGGTGGAAGATTTTATTTTCGTGCCCGCAATCATGGAGTTGGAAAAGGAGATAAAATGAAACCGCAGGAAACAATATACATTGCTGTGGCAGATACGTCGATGATTACTCGCAGCGGACTCGTGTCTGTGTTGAGGCGTCTGCCTGATTTGCCGGTACAGGTAATCGAGGTTTCTTCAGAAGAGGGCCTGAAGCATTGTATGGAGGCACATACTCCACAAATTTTGATTATAAACCCTCAATTTGGAGGATGGTTCGATGTGGCTGCTTTCAAGCAGGAATATCCGGAAGCTGCCATGAAATTCGTGTCGCTGATTTACACGATGGTGGATGCCAACCAGTTGAAAGGCTACGATGATTCGGTCAATTTATTTGAGACGTGGATTCTTTGTCGCATAAGGTGTCGATGCTGATGAACGTGCCGGATGAGGAAGAAAGCGACCAGGACTCATTGAGCCAGCGGGAAAAAGAAATCGTAGGTTGTGTGGTGCGAGGAATGACCAATAAGGAAATAGCCGAAAAACTCTATATTTCCGTGCATACGGTCATTACGCATCGCCGGAACATTACGCGAAAATTACAGATTCACTCGGCCGCCGGACTGACCATTTATGCCATCGTAAATAAGTTGGTAGAGTTGAGTGAAGTGAAAATGAATCTTTAGAAAGGTCGTTATTTGGATTAATTCTAAAATACCTACATTTAGGTATTGCGGGTACAGCCTTTAACACCTATCTTTGCAGTGTTAGTCATATAGAAATTACGTAAACCACAAAAGTAAAAGAAGTTAGTTATTAGTTGGGTGCGCCCTGCGAAGTGATTCGCGGGGCGCACGCATTTTTTACATTTTGTTATGGTGGTTTAAATCGTTTTCAAAATCTGAAATAAAGTTTTCATTTCCCGAGAAAACCTTTTACTTTTGCTCGAAAGAAGACGAATAACAGATTTTAAGTATATGAAGTAGGATTATTTATTCCCTGTTATATCAATGCCGTTTATCCGCAGGTGGGAGTGGCTTCTTTTAAGTTGCTGAAAAGCCTGGGGGTGGATGTAGATTATCCGCTGGACCAGACTTGCTGCGGACAACCGATGGCAAATGCAGGATTTGAAGAAGAGTCAGTAGAGTTGGCCAAACGTTTTGACCGTCTTTTTGAACAGTATGATTACATTGTAGGCCCGTCGGCAGCTGTGTGGTATTTGTGCGTGATCATTATGGACAGTTATTAGCCAAGGAACCTCATCGTTGTGCCAGCGAGGGCAAAAATTTATGATATCTGCGAATTTATTCATGACGTGGTGAAACCCACTTCCTTGCAGGCTTCTTTCCCTCACAAGGTCAGTATCCAGAACAGTTGTCATGGAGTGCGCCTGATGCACCTTTCTTCACCGAGCGAATTGAATATCCCGTATTATAATAAGCTTCGTGATTTGCTTTCCTTGGTGAAAGACATTGAAGTGGTAGAACCGGAAAGACCGGATGAGTGTTGTGGATTTGGAGGTATGTTTGCGGTAGAAGAACACGCCGTATCCGGACAGATGGGACGTGACAAGGTAAAACGTCATATAGATACGGGGGCAGAATATATCGTAGGTGCCGATGGCTCCTGTCTGATGCATCAGAACGGGATAATTGCCAGAGAGAAGTTGCCTATCAAAACCATTCATATTGTAGAAGTTTTAGCTGCAGGACTATGAGTACGAAACATTCAAAAACCGCCGAGAAGTTTCAGGAAAATAAGGAACTGGCGGGATGGCATGACCAGACCTTGTGGATCGATGCGTGCCAAACGAGATAAGATTAGCCGGGAGGTACCGGAATGGGAACAGTTGCGCGACATGGCCTCTGCCATCAAGATGTACAGCAACAGTCACCTGGATTTGCTTTTGCAGGAGTTTGAAAAGAACGCACAGGCAAACGGAGCCCATGTGTATTGGGCGAAAGATGCCGATGAGTATTGTTCTATAATCTATAATATTCTGCACGGACACAATGTGCATCGCTTTATCAAGAGTAAATCGATGCTGGCCGAAGAATGTGGACTGAATGAATTCCTGATTCAGAAAGGAATTGATGTGGTGGAAGTGATTTGGGAGAAAGAATCCTTCAGCTGATGCATAAGAAACCCAGTCACATCGTGGTGCCGGCCATCCATATCAAGAAGGAGGAAATCGGTGAACTGTTTGTGAAAGAGATGGGCACGGAGCCGGGCAACAATGACCAGACTTATTTGACGCATGCGGCACGTAAGAATCTGCGTCATAAGTTTATTGAAGCAGAAGCAGCCATGACTGGTGCTAATTTTGCCGTGGCTTCTACGGGTGAGTTTGTGGTGTGTACCAATGAAGGTAATGCGGATATGGGTACTTCGCAACCTAAATTACAGATTGCAGCTTTCGGGCTGGAGAAGATTGTGCCAGACCGTGAGGCACTGGGCGTATTTACCCGCTTGCTGGCACGTTCTGGTACCGGACAACCTATCACGACCTATACCTCGCATTATCGTAAACCCCGCAAAGGAGGTGAACTGCACATCATTATCGTAGATAACGGGCGTAGTAATATTCTGGCTGATCAGGAGCATGTAAAGACATTGAACTGCTTGCGATGCGGAGCTTGCATGAATACATGTCCGGTGTACCGTCGTTCCGGCGGATATTCTTATACCTATTTTATTCCGGGCCGATTGGCATTAATCTGGGAATGCTGAAAGCACCTTTACACTATTATGATAATGTATCGGCCTGTTCTTTGTGTTATTCTTGCCAGAATGTGTGTCCGGCGAAAGTAGATTTGGCAGACCAGATTTATCGTTGGAGACAAAAACTGGATGGCTTGGGAGTAGCCAGCTCGTCCAAGCGTCTCATGTCGGGCGGTATGAAGGTGCTGATGGAACATCCGTCTTTATTTAATTTGGCTCTGGCACGGGCTTCGTGGGTGAATTCTTTCCCTCGTTCACTGGTGTACAATGGATTGAATGACTGGGGAAAAGAACATGAAATGCCACAGTTTGCTAAGGAAAGTTTTAATGAAATGTGGAAAAAGGGTAAAGTAAAATAGGGAAGCTATGAGTAGTAGAGAAGATATATTGCAGAACATACGTCGTAATACGCGAGTACGTTATGAAAAGCCGGACTTGTCTGCATTGGAACAAGGAGCAATTACGTACGCTGATCAGGTAGCACAATTCTGTAAGGTTGTGGCAGAAGTCGGCGGACGTGTGGTGACGGTCAATGAGGGAGAAGATGTCAATGCGCTGGTCCGTAAATTGTATCCGGATGCCAAACGTATTGCTTCCAATCTGAAGAATATAACCTGTGCCACTTTTCATCCTGACGATGTGGAGGCTTCTGCTGATTTGGATGGCACAGACCTGGCTGTGGTAGACGGACGCATCGGTGTGTGTGAAAACGGAGCTGTCTGGGTACAGCAGGATGTGGAACAGCGTGCGGTGTACTTTATTTCTGAGGCCTTGATACTTCTGCTCGACCGGAAAAATCTGGTAAACAACATGCACGAGGCGTATCAGAAAATAGATACAGGAGAGTATGGTTACGGTGTATTCATCTCTGGTCCATCAAAAACGGCGGATATTGAGCAGCGCTGGTGATGGGAGCACACGGAGCGCGTGAACTGACCGTTTTATTACTGTAATAAGGTAACAGATAGA
>ENA-OQIO01000997-OQIO01000997.1-human-gut-metagenome-genome-assembly--contig:-NODE-997-length-14557-cov-4.789328_pt1 | contig 14557 bp, 19 predicted proteins | sample MGYA00242573_ERZ504737 | MGnify/ENA primary metagenome ERZ504737 (study PRJEB26092, sample SAMD00036203) | human gut metagenome | host: Homo sapiens | study: EMG produced TPA metagenomics assembly of... | reverse complement strand
GTTCGGCCAGCGTCTCAGCGGGCATGGCGCGGGGGGTATGGGCCGCCACGTGACGAACTGCCCGGCCAGCGGCAGGAGCAGTGCCAGCATCTCGTCCACATCCTTATCCGCCATGATGCTGAGCAGGAACACGAACTTCTGCCCCGGAAAGCGGTCCCGCAGGCTCTGCACAGTGGCCCGCATTCCGTGGGCGTTGTGGCTGCCATCCAGCAAAAAGGCGGGCGAATGCCGCAGCAGCTCGAACCGGCCGGCCAGCGCACCTGTTCCAGACCGGCACGGATGGCGCTGTCCGGGATGTTCCAGCCCCGGCTGCGCAGCACCCGCAGGGCCGTAATGGCCGTGGCGGCGTTCCGTGGCTGATAGCTGCCGATCAGGGGCAGGCGGATGCCGTTCAGGCCGTCAAAATCAAAGGTGACAGCATCCAGATCCCCGTCCTCGATGGTCAGCCTGCTGAGGTCCACCACGGTCAGCGGCGCGTGCCGCTCTGCCGCCGTACGGGCGATGACGGCATCGGCCTCGGGCACACCGCCATAGCTCACCACCGGACTGCCCGGCTTGATGATGCCCGCCTTGGCCGATGCGATATCGGCAGGGTGGGGCCCAGCTCCTTCACATGATCCATGCCCAGCGCCGTGATGACCGCGCACTCCGGCGGGTCGATGACGTTGGTGGAATCCAGCGTGCCGCCCAGGCCCACCTCCAGCACCACGATGTCGCATTTCGTCTCAACGAACCAGAGCATCCCCAATGCCGTGATGATCTCGAACTCGGTGGGGATATCGGTCATGGCATCGGCAGCGGGCTTCACACGCTCCACCAGCCGCACCAGCGCCTCATCCGGGATCTGTTGTCCATTTACCTGTATGCGCTCGTTGAACCGGTTGATAAAGGGCGAGGTATACAGGCCCACCCGGTAACCCGCCGCCTGCAGGCAGGAGGCCAGCATGGACGCCGTGCTGCCCTTGCCGTTGGTGCCCGCCACATGGATGAATTTCAGCTGCTTGTGCGGATCTCCCAGTGCGGTCAGCAGGGTCCGGGTGCGGGTCAGGCCCGGCTTGTGCCCTGCCCACTGGACGGCATGGATATAGTTCAGCGCTTCTTCGTAGTTCATTGTGCAATGCCTCGGATCGTTTTATTCTCCAGCAGCAGGCGCACCAGCACGGTGTTTACCGCCGCCAGGACCAGCGCGTTGGGAATGCGGGTCACCAGCACGCTCCACGGATAGTTATAGAAGAGGTGGAGTGCCAGCGAGTTGATGACAATGGAGCCCACCGCATGGCCGGCAAACACGCTGATCTGGGTGCGCAGGCCCAGCCGCAGGTTGGGCAGGGCGCGCCAGAGAAGGCCCGCCGTCAGGCCGATGGAGCCAGCCCCCAGCGTGATCAGCGGGTTGATGGCGTAGCCGGAAAGGGTGCCGCCGATCATATCGGCCACTGCACCCACGGCAAAGCCCTCCACCGGCCCGAACAGCACAGCGGCCAGCAGAGTGGGCAGGCTGCCCAGGTTGAACCGGACAAAGCCGGTGGAAATGCTCAGCACCCGGGCAAACACGATGCTCATGGCAGTGAGCAGGGCCAGCATGGTGAGCTTGCGGACGGAATTTCTGGAATGGTTCATATCAATTGTCCTCCCTGTTTCGGGAACCGCGGGGCGGGCAATGCAAAACGCCTCCCCTGTGACAAACCGCACAAAGGAGGGCGTGATTCAACGGTTCACATCCAGACGGGGCCGCAGACGGCCCCGTCTGCACCCAAGTCCATGCAGCAGCGGGATGCAGGCCATGCACCGCGGGTCTTACCTTCGTCCGCAGCACAACTCCCCGTTGATGCGGCACTTAACGCGCATGGCCTTACTCTGTTGATGGTCTTATTATATGCCTTTTTCCGGCCCATTGCAACCACAACTCCCATCATCTTTCCCAATTCGCGGGCAGATTTTTGGCGGGGTGCACAATTCCGGCCTACACAAAAAGCCCTCCGGTGCGTCTCGTCCCGGAGGGCTTTGGGGTACAGAAGGTCTGGTCAATTACTGCACATCGGTCAGCTCAGCCAGCTTGTGGAAGATCTCGGTGTTGTCATACACGCCGCGGAACTTGTCTGCACCCTGACCACGGGCGTAGAGGTTCACCATGGCACCGGTGTGGGCGTAGGTGGTGTGATCCACACCGGACTTGTGGTTGATGGCGTGGCAGATAGCCATGCTGAAGGGGATGTAGGTGCCATACAGCTCGTAATCCTGCTGGCTCATCTTGCTCTGGCTGGAAGAGCCGACCCTGAGGGTGCGCTCGTAAGCGGTGCGCAGGTTCTCCACCTCGTAGTCGGTCAGCAGCAGCTTGCCTGCGTTGGCGGCATCGGGGTCGGTGGGCAGGGTCAGGCCGAAGTTTGCCTTCACGTCCTGCATTGCAGTCTCAAAGGGAGTCTGATTCTTCACATAGTGGTTCACATAGGTGGAATCGAACTTTGCGTAGGACATCTTCTGGTGGGCCAGGTTGGTCAGGAAGGTATCGTAGTTGGTGGTCTTGTAGCCAATGCCCAGGCCGCCGGTCTCGTGGTCAGCGGTCACCAGGATCAGGGTATCATTGGGATGCTGGGCGTAGAACTCCACAGCGGCCTGCACCGCGTTGTGCATCTCGATCACATCATGGATGGAGGCAGCGGCATCGTTGGCGTGGCAGGCCCAGTCGATCTTGCCGGACTCCACCATCATAAAGAAGCCGTTGCTGTTGTCCAGCAGCTCAATGCCCTTGCGGACATAGTCGGTCAGCTGCCACTCTCCCGGAGCGGCATCCATGGCGTAGTTCATGGCCTTGCCGTCGGCCAGATTCTCGGCAATGATCAGGGTCTTGCCTGCCCCGGCCTTCAGGGCAGCAGCACCGGCCTGGGTGGTGACAACGTTGTAACCGGCCTGTGCAGCCACCTCGTGGTTGTTGGGGCCGGTGCCATCGCCGTTCACCTTCTGGAACTCGCCGCCTGCGAAATACTCAAAGCCGGAGTTTGCCAGCTCCACACCGATCTGATAGTAGTTCTTGCGGGTCTTCTGGTGTGCATAGAAGGCAGCAGGGGTGGCGTGGTCAATATTCACCGTGGAAACAATGCCAACCTTGTAGCCCTTCTGCTTATGGAGCTTCTCCGCAATGGTCTCATAGGGCACATCACGGGTCCAAGGGCACATATTGATGACACCGCTCTCGGTCTTTTTGCCGGAAGCGATGGAGGTAGCGGTGGAAGCGGAGTCCGGGCAGAAGGAGGTGCTGTCGTAGGTGGTCACACTGCCCACTTCCGGGAACTGGGTAAAGCTCAGCTCTGCCTCGGTGATGGCACCCTTGTTGGTGACAGTGCCTGATAGAACCGGGCAGACTGGATCTGGGCAGTACCCATGCCATCGCCGATGAACAGGAAGATGTACTTGGGCTTATTCTGGAACAGGCCAAAGCAGTTCTCCTCGTCAGCTGCGGTGGAAGCAACCGGAGCGGCAGCGTTTGCAGCCACAGGGGCAGCAGTCATCAGACCGGCGGCAGATGCCACAGCACCCACTTTCAGGAAGCTGCGGCGGGACATTTTATGCTCTTTCATACGATAATTCCTCTCTTATCCTGAGCCCTCCCGGGCCCTGTTGCAATGTTTCTTGGGAACGGTTCTATTGTACCCGTTCGGAAAAAGAGGAGAAACCATGGTAAGGCAAATCTTAGGTAAACCTTGGGCAATGAAAAACAGGCATTGGTAAAAAACAGGTGGTCTTTGTAAAATCGAGCCTTTCCTGCCCGCGGCCATTTCACTTCGTCAGGATTCGCCCCGGATCAGTTGCATCCGGTGGGCAAATCGTGTATACTGTAACCCGATTTTTATTTGCGGAGGGAGGGGTACACATGTCCGTTTTGTGTCTGGGCGAAGTCTGGCTGGAGCTGAACGCCGCCACGGCTCCGGAGCTGACGGAGACGTTCCGGGCACAGACCGGCGGCTGGGGTGCAGGCTTCTGCCGCCGGTACGCCGCATTGGGCGGGCAGGCGGCTCTGCTGGCCCAGCTGGGAGCCGACCCCTTTGGCCGTAAGCTGGCGGCCCGGCTTGCCCGGATGGTGTGGATTGCTCCCTGCTCTGCTTCACGGATGCCTTCCCCACACCGGTGGTGTTCACCGGAGCAGACACCGCTCTGCCCTACCGTGCCCACACCGCCGGGCTGGCCCTTGGGCCGGAGCAGCTGGAGGCCGCCCCGTTCCGGGGAGCCTCTGCCTTCTGCTTTTCCTCCGCCGGGCTGGTGGACAGCCCCCTGCGGCTGGCCCACCTCGAGGCCCTTGCCGCCGCCCGGGATGCCGGGGCGCTCTGCTGCTATCTTCCCCGGCTGGCGCAGGCCGCGCCCTACTGGCCGCAGCGGGAGGCCTGTGTCAGACCGCCCTGCAGTTTCTTGACCGGGCAGACGTTCTCTTTTTAGAGGAGAGCGACCTGCTCCTCCTCTTCGGCTCCCGGGAGCTGCGCACAGCCCTGTTTGCCCTGTTCACCGGCCATGTGCAGCTGATCTTTTTCTACAAAAAGGACAGGATTCTCGCCTTTACACGCAGCGTTATGGCTTCTGCCGCAAAAAAAAGACCAGAGCCCCGCTCTGGTCTTGTATCGGATGGAGAAAATGATGCTCCCTGTCTCCGCTCTGCCCAGATTAAAGGAATCTGAGCTGAACGCGCTGATCGGATAGCCCCCTGCCGCTGAGATGGCGGCGGGAACCAAACAAAAACAGCCAGCGCCGTGGAAAGGAGGAGAAAGCGGCGCTGGCTGTGTATGAGAACTCCCAAACATTTGCGGCTGTCAGGAGATGGTTGGTAGTCTGTCCGCCGCCTTGGCTATTGCCTCGCATCAGCAGGGGACAGTGTTTTTTAAAGGGGCCGCGCCGCCCGGTTTCTGCCGGAGATGCGCGGTTTTCATTGCCTGCATGGCATCTTGGGAGGATGTTTTTCTGTTCCTCCCTGACTGCACCCTTATTGTACAGGATAAAAATGGAGTTTCTTTGTGAGGAATTTGAACAAATTGAAAATAAACGGAGCCGCTGCACATCATTTTGTACAGCGGCTCCGTTTTTTACGATTTTTCTTTAATTTTCGGCCAGATTACCGGTGTAGAGCTGGTAATACTTGCCCTTCTTGGCGATCAGCTCGTCGTGGCTGCCGCGCTCGATGATGCGGCCCTGCTCCAGAACCACGATGCAGTCTGCATTGCGGACGGTAGACAGACGGTGGGCAATGACAAAGCTGGTGCGGCCATACATCAGGCCGTCCATGCCCCGCTGGACCAGCGCCTCGGTGCGGGTATCAATGGAGGAGGTCGCCTCGTCCAGGATCAGCACCGGGGGATCGGCAACCGCGGCGCGGGCAATGGCCAGCAGCTGGCGCTGCCCCTGCGACAGGTTTGCGCCGTCGTTGGTCAGCATGGTGTTGTAGCCATCGGGCAGACGCTTGACAAAGCCATCGGCATTGGCCAGCTTTGCGGCGGCAATGCACTCCTCATCGGTGGCATCCAGGCGGCCATAGCGGATGTTCTCCATGACCGTGCCGGTGAACAGGTGGGTATCCTGCAGCACGATGCCCAGAGAGCGGCGCAGATCGTCCTTTTTGATCTTGCGGATGTTGATGCCATCATACCGGATCTTGCCGTCTGCGATATCGTAGAAGCGGTTGATCAGGTTGGTGATGGTGGTCTTGCCGGCACCGGTGGAGCCGACAAAGGCGATCTTCTGGCCCGGGCGGCCATAGAGGTTGATCCCGTGCAGAACAGTCTTTTCCGGCACATAGCCAAAATCGACATCGGTAAAGGTGATGTCGCCCGCCAGCTTGTGGTAGGTGGTGGTGCCGTCGTGGTGGGGATGCTTCCAGGCCCAGATGCCGGTGCGCTCGGTGGTCTCCATCAGCTCGTCATCCTTGCCATACTTGACGTTGACCAGGGTGACATAGCCCTCGTCGGTCTCGCTGGTCTCGTCCATCATCTTGAAGATACGCTCCGCACCGGCCAGTGCCATGATCACGCTGTTGGCCTGCATGGACACCTGGCTGATGGGCATATTGAAGCTCTTGTTCAGGCTCAGGAAGGCCATCACGGTACCCAGGGTCATGCCGCCGACATTGCCAACGGCCATGGCTGCGCCTGCCAGAGCACAGACTGCATAGCTGATATTGCCCAGCTGTGCGGTAACGGGCATGATGATGTTGGCGTAGCTGTTGGCCTGCTTGGCGCTTTCCTTCAGCTTATCGTTCAGCTGCCGGAAGCCGTCCAGAGCCTTCTGCTCGTGGGTGAACACCTTGACGACCTTCTGGCCCTCCATCATCTCTTCGATGTAGCCGTTCACCTTGCCCAGATCCTTCTGCTGTGCCACAAAGTACTTACCGCTCATGGCAGTGATCTTCTTGGAGCAGAACAGCATCAGGGCCACCATCAGCATGGTGACAACGGTGAGCTGCCAGCTCATCAGGCACATACTGGTGAACACGGACACGATGGTGATGGCGCTGGACACCAGCTGGGGAATGCTCTGCTGATCATCTGGCGTAGGGTGTCCACATCGTTGGTGTACACCGACATGATATCGCCGTGGGGGTGGGAGTCAAAATACCGGATGGGCAGGCTTTCCATGTGGGTGAAAAGCTGGACGCGCAGGTTGCGCAGGGTGCCCTGGGTCACGTTGACCATGATGCGGGCGTTGAGCCATGCGGCCAGCACGCCGATGGCGTAGATGCAGCCGATGCGCACCAGTGCGCCTGCCAGCGGGCCGAAGTCCGGCGTGGCCTGCTTGGTCATGGGGACGATGTAATCATCGATCAGGGTCTTGAGGAAGAGGCTTGCCTGCACGTTTGCCAGCGCGCTGACGATGATGCAGACCAGCACAAGGATGCAGTGGGGCAGATAGTGCTTGAACACCTCATCCATGATCCGCTTGAGCAGCTTGCCCGGATTCTCGACCTTCGGCTTGGGGCCGCCCATCCTACGGGGGCCGGGGCCCTTCACTTCTTTCACCTGTGCCATTACTGCTCACCTCCCTGCTTGTCAAAATCGCCGCCGCCTGGGTCTGGCTGTTGTAAACTTCCTGATAGATCTTGTTTGTCTTGAGCAGCTCCTCGTGAGTGCCCAGGCCGTTGATCTGGCCGTTGTCCAGCACCAGGATGCGGTCTGCATCCTGCACGGAGGAGATGCGCTGTGCAATGATGATCTTGGTGGTGCCGGGGATCTCCTCCCGGAAGGCCTTGCGGATCTTGGCATCGGTGGCGGTATCCACGGCGCTGGTGCTGTCGTCCAGGATCAGCACCTTGGGCTTGCGCAGCAGCGCGCGGGCAATGGTCAGGCGCTGCTTCTGGCCGCCGGACACGTTGGAGCCGCCCTGCTCGATCCAGGTATTGTACTTGTCGGGGAAGCGCTCGATGAACTCATCGGCGCAGGCCAGCTTGGCCACCCGGATGCACTCTTCCTCACTGGCACTCTCATCGCCCCAGCGCAGGTTATCGAGGATGGTGCCGCTGAACAGAACGTTCTTCTGCAGCACCATGGAGACCTCCCGGCGGAGGACATCCAGGCTGTAATCCTTAACGTCCACGCCGCCCACCTTGACAGAACCGGTCTCGGCATCATACAGGCGGGGGATCAGCTGCACCAGGCTGGATTTTGCACTGCCGGTGCCGCCGATGATGCCCAGCGTCTCGCCCGGCCGGATGCTGAAGGTGACATCGTTCAGGACAGGCTGGCCGGAGCCGTGCTTATACTTAAAGGTAACATGCTCGAACTCGATACTGCCATCCCTGACCTGCTGCACCGGTGCCTTGGGGGCGGGCAGGTCGGTGGTCTCGTCCAGCACCTCCACGATACGGCGGGCGGAAGCGGCGGACATGGCGATCATCACAAAAGCCATGCTCAGCATCATCAGGGCCATCAGGATGTTCATAATGTAACCGAACAGGGCGTTCAGCTGGCCGGTGGTGATCGCACCGTTCAGGACGTAATGTGCGCCGAACCAGCTCAGGGCGATGTTGCAGCCGTACACAGAGACCAGCATGGCGGGATTGTTGAAGCTCAGGCGGCTTTCGGCGTGGACGAACTGCTTGTACAGGCTCTCGCAGGCCTTGGTGTACTTCTCGTTCTCAAAGTGCTCCCGGACAAAGCTCTTGACCACGCGGATGGCCGAGACATTCTCCTGCACGGAGGCGTTCAGGTTATCGTAGTTCTTGAACACCTTATCAAAGATGCCGAAGGTGGGGACATGATGCCTGCCAGCACTGCCACCAGGAACACGATCGCCACCAGGAACACCATGGTCAGCGAACGGCTGATCATGGAGGCCATGATGAGCGCGAAAACCAGATGGACGGGGGCACGCACGCACATGCGCTCGATCATCTGGAACGCGTTCTGCAGGTTGGTCACGTCGGTGGTCATGCGGGTGACCAGACCGGCCGTGGAATACTTGTCGATGTTGGAGAACGAGAAATGCTGGATATTCTCATACATCGCATCGCGCAGGTTGCCCGCAAAGCCGGTGGATGCCGTGGCGGCAAACCTGCCGGCCAGCACGCCCAGCAGCAGGGCAATGGCCGCCACCAGGAAGGTGAGCAGGCCGTACTTGATAACGGCGTTCATATCGCCCTTTTCAATGCCCTGGTCAATGATAAAGGCCATGATGGTGGGCAGCAGCACATCCATGATGGCTTCCAGAGCAGATAGGATCGGTGTCAGGATCGCGGCGCGCTTGTACTCGCCCAGATGTGACACAAGTTTTTTGATCATCTGTTGTAATCCTCCTGAAGTTTATTTGCAGGGGTCATTCCAGCCCCTTGCGCAGCTTGTTCAACAACCGCAGAAGCTCTGCGTTTTCCTCTTCCGTCAGCAATCCGGCCACAAACTCATCGGTCTGGTGCAGGGAGAGTATCGTCTTTTCATGGACGCGGCCCCCCTCTTCCGTCAGGATCAGCCGCTTGAGTCGGGCATCCTGCGGCACGCTCTGGCGTTCGATGTAGCCCTTGCGCTCCATCAGCTGCAGGATGTTCGTCACGGTCGAGCGTGTGATGGAAAACTCCCGCTCGATATCGCGCTGGTACACGGCCTCATTTTTGTGCCAGTAGAGGTAGCTCATGATCCAGTCGTGCATGGGGGTCACGTTGTCCACGTTGTTCTCCCGGTGGAACTGGTTGATCTTGCGGAAGATCAGGTTGTTCACCCGGCGCACCTGTGCCGGGATGACCTGCGGCGGCTCCCATGGGGGGGTGCAGCAGGGCTGTTTTTTGCTTTCATCGTGCATAATGGTTTCCCTTTTGAATTGTTTGTGACAGGATTGTTTTCTTTAGAACTGTTTGATGCCGTACAATATCATAACGCACGATTCGATCATTGTCAATAGAAGACGCAAAATAAAATACAGAAGCGCCCCACCGAACGGCAGGGCGCTTCCACTGGGCGCTGATTTTGCTTTTGCTGGCTCAACAGCCCTTGCTTTCTGACCAGAATATGCTTTAATAAAAGCAACTATGGGCGCTGCGCCCCCGAATACTGCAAGGAGAACCCTATGGAACAACAGAACACCCGCCTGCGGAACGCGGGCTTCGTCACCTTCTTTTTCAGCGGCATCTGCACCATTTCCAGCGGTGTGGTGGTCAGCCTGCTGCAGGAGGAATACGGCTTTGCCTACGGCATGACCGGCACCCTGCTCAGCCTGCTGAGCATCGGCAACCTGCTGGCGGGCCTGCTGGCCGGTGCGCTGGTGGGAAAAATGGGCATGAAGCCCAGCGTCCTGCTTCTGACCATCGGCTATGCGGTGGGCTACGGCCTGATGGGCCTGACCGGCCTGCCCATTCTGCTGGCGCTGGCCTTCTTCATTGTGGGCATTGCCAAGGGCAGTGTCCTGAACACCTGCACCATCCTTGTCAGCGGAAACTCTGCAGACCGCACCCGGGGCATGAACACCATGCACGCCTGCTACGCCTGCGGTGCCCTGCTCTGCCCCTTTCTGATCTCTGCCGCGGCCAGGGTCAGCACCACGCTGGCCGTGCTGGCACTGGCGGCGCTGGGTCTGGTGCTCTGGCTGGTATACCTGTTCACCCCCATGGCAGGCCGCGCCAAGGCCAAAGAAGCTGTCACCGATTGGAGCTTTTTGCGCTCCTCCCGCTTCTGGCTGCTCACCGGCCTGCTGTTCTGCCAGACGCCGCCGAGCAGAGCGTTGTGGGCTGGATGGTCACCTACTTCAAGGACAGCGGCATCATTGCAGGCACGCTGGCGGCCTATACCGTCACCGTGATGTGGGGTGCCACCCTGATCGGCCGCCTGCTCATCGCTTTTGTGTTCCCACTCAAACAGCCCCGTAAGGCCATGGTGTTTATGGCGGTTTTCTGCACTGCCTTCTACTTTGCCATGATGCAGACCCACAGCCAGCTGCCTGCCATCCTGCTGCTGTTCGCCTTTGCCTTTTCCATGGCCGGTATGAACCCCACCGCCGTGGCCAGCGCCGGTAAAATGACCACCGTGACCAGCATGGGCATCATGCTGCCGGTGGCATCCAGCGGCGCGATCCTGATGCCCTGGGTCATCGGCAAGGTGGCTGAGAGTGCCGGTCTTGCTGTTGGTATGGCAACCAACATCGTGCCCTGCGTGGGCTGATCGTCTTTGCAATTCTGGTGTCCAGAATGCGAGAGGAGTAAACCTCTCCGTCATTGCTTCGCAATGCCACCTCTCCTGCCAGGGGAGCTGTCACCGCAGGCGACTGAGCGGTTCATCCCCTCGCCTTTGCGCTGAACTCACACCCACAGTAATCCTGACGGTAAAGCCCGTACTCCTCCGAAAGCTGGAGGGAGCGCAGGTAGCCGTTCTGCTTTTTGAAATCCGAGGGCAGGTGCCTGATGCCGAATTCGGCTTCAAGCTCCTGCCCGATTTGATTGATGCGGGCAGCATCCTTGTGGGGGCTGATGGAGAGCGTGGTGGTGAACCAATCAAAGCCGTGCTCCTTTGCGTACTGTGCCGCCCGGCGCATCCGCAAACGGTAGCAGACGGTGCACCGCCCGCCCCGCTCCGGCTCGTTTTCCAGCCCCTGCACAGCCGTGTAGAACTCCTGCGGGTCGTAGTGGTCCTCGATGACCGTGACCCCCAGCGGGTGCGCCTGCGCCACAAACTTTTTCAGCTCCTCGCCCCGGCGGTAGTATTCTTCGGCAGGCCAGGTGTTGGGGTTATAGTAAAGCACCGTGATCTCAAAATACCGGCACAGCTTTTCCAGCACGGCGCTGGAACAGGGCCCGCAGCAGGCGTGGAGCAGCAGCTTTGGCCGCTGCGGCCCCAGCGTTTTCAACACTTCGTCCATCTGCTGTGCAAAATTCAACTGTTTTGACATCGGTTTCATCCTTTGTTATACTTGCTTTGATTCAAATAGCTCCCTCCTGCTGCCTCGCCAAAAGAGCCGCAGCTGCCGGAAGAGGCATCCCGGTCATATTATATCACATTTTATCTAATAGGAGAACTGCGATGACAAACGAGAAGATTGCCCGTATCAACGAGCTGGCAAAAAAGAGCAAGACCACCGGCCTGACCGATGCCGAAAAGGCAGAGCAGCAGGCCCTGCGGCAGGAGTATGTTGCGGACGTAAAGGCCAGCCTGCGCGCCCAGCTGAACAACACCTCGATCAAAGAGCCGGATGGCACGGTCCACAAGCTGGGGAAGAAGAACTAAAGCAGCATCACGAAGAGGAGCGCCCTGTGGATAATTGAGAGAAAAGTATTTCTTCCCTCTTTTTTTGTTCCGCGTTTCGTGCTATACTATAATTGTATTGTTGCGGACATTTCCGCGGGCGGTACAGATTCCCAAGGTGGCGTATCCCGGGCAAGGTGCACGGAAAAGGCTGTCTTTTGAAAAAATGATAAAGAGGTCATTTATTATGCTTACTGCAATTACGGGTATCAACTGGGGCGATGAGGCAAGGGCCGCATGGTCGATCTGATCAGCCAGGAGTATGACATCGTTGCACGGTATCAGGGCGGCAACAACGCAGGCCACACCGTGAAGAACGAGCGCGGCAAGTTCGTGCTGAACCTGCTGCCTCCGGCATCCTGCGCCCCAACGTTGTCTGCGTGATGGGCAACGGTATGGTCATCGACCCGCACCATCTGGACGGCGAGATCAACAAGCTGCGGGAGCAGGGCATTTCCATCACCCCCGATAACCTGAAGATCTCCGACCGGGCCACCATCACCATGCCCTACCATGTCGATCAGGACGGCCTGGAAGAGGCCCGCCTGGCCAAGACCGGCGCACAGTTCGGCTCCACCAAGCGCGGCATCGCCTACACTTACGGTGACAAGTACATGAAGAAGACCCTGCGCATGGGCGACCTGCTCCACCTGGACGACAGCGTGAAGAAGCGCCTGGTGACCATGGTGGATTCCAAGAACCTGGTGATGGAGGCAGCTACCACTCCGCCCCCATCAGCGTGGACGAGATGTGGGCATGGCTGGAGAAGTATGCCGCCATCTTCAAGGATTACATCTGCGACGTGGGCCAGTATCTGGCTGACGCAGATGCCGCCGGCAAGAAGGTACTGTTCGAGGCCCAGCTGGGCGCTCTGCGCGACATCGACTTCGGCATCTACCCTACACCACCTCCTCCAACGTCATCGGCGCTTACGCCCCCATCGGCGCAGGCATCCCGGGCCATAAGCTGACCAACAGCATCGGCGTGATGAAGGCTTACTCCTCCTGCGTGGGCGACGGCCCCTTTGTCACTGAGCTGGCCATGACCGAGGAAGAGAAGCACGCCCTGCGTGAGGCTGGCCACGAGTACGGTGCAGCCACCGGCCGTCCCCGCCGCGTTGGCCCCATCGACCTGGTGGCAAGCCACTACGGCGTGTTCTGCCAGGGCTGCGATGAGGTTGCCCTAACCCTGCTGGACGTGCTGGACTACATGGAGAAGATCCCCATGGTCACCGGCTACAAGCTGACCGATGGCACCATCACCAAGCGCTTCCCCATGGGCATGGCTCTGGACACCGCACAGCCCGTGGTGGAGTATCTGCCCGGCTGGCACTGCGATATCACTGCCGCCCGCAAGTGGGAGGATCTGCCCCAGGAAGCCCGCGATTACGTTGAGTATCTGGAAAAGGCTATTGGCTGCAAGATCACCTACATCTCCGTGGGTGCCGAGCGTGAGGCCTACATCCATCACAACGTCTGATCCGCGCCACAGAACCCGCCGCATTGAAAAGGAAGCGTGACTATGTTTGATATCATCACGGACAGCGCCTGCGACCTGACCCCTGAGACGGCCGCAACACTGAATATTGAGATCATCCCCTTCTATGTCTCGCTGGACGGTGAGCACTACCGCAAGGAAGGCAAGGAGATCGCCGTGCGGGATTTCTACCAGTTCATGGTAGATAACCCCGCGGCCTACCCCAAGACCAGCCTGCCTTCTCTGGAGGATTTTGAGACCGCCTTCCGGGCCCATGCCGAGGCGGGCCGCCCGGTGCTCTGCATCTGCTTTACCAGCAAGATGAGCGGCTGCGTGGGCAGTGCCCGCAACGCTCGGGAGCTGGTGCTGGAGGATTTCCCCGACGCAAAGATCGAGGTCATTGACAGCACCGCCGCCACCGTGACCGAATCCATCGTGGTGGAAAACGCGGTGGCCATGCGGGACGCAGGCTGTACGCTGGACGAAGCCGTGACCTGGCTGGAAGCGGAAAAGATCACCAACCAGATCTTTTTCACGGTGGGTAACCTGGACTACCTCATCAAGGGCGGGCGCATCGGCAAAGTCACGGGCCGTGCTGCCAATATTCTGGGCATCAAGCCCATGATCCTGTTCAAGGAGGGCGAGATCTTCTCCGCTGGCGTGGCCCGCGGCCGCCAGAAGAGCTTTGAGAAGGCCCTCGACCTGCTGATGGCTTATCTGGCCGAACACAACGGCACACCCGATGACTACTGCATCACGGTGGGCTACGGCTACGATGCCGACGAGGGCAAGCGGCTCTGGATGCAGACCCGCGCCGCCCTGCGCGCCAAGTACCCCACCTGCGAGTGCAATGTGGTCCTGCTGCAGATCGGCTGCACCATTGCCGTGCACACCGGCCCCTATGCGCTGGGCATGGGCGTGATGCGGCGGTGGAAAAAACAGTAACTCCCTCAGTCGCCTCCGGCGACAGCTCCCTCTAGGAGGGAGCCTTACGGCAGCGAAAAGCCTCTCTCTGAGAGGGAGGTGGCATTGCGTCAGCAATGACGGAGGGAGTTCCCACATAGTAAAAAAGAAGCCCCGACGAATGTGAACTGCCCCAGAATTAGTAGACATGAATAAAAAGCGCCTCATGTAGGGTGTGTCTTAACCGGACTGACGAAGCGAAAGTGGAGACAGTCGGTTTTTAGTTGGATGCGTTCGTGGTTGTAGAAGTAAATGTAATCATCGATCATCTTGTTGGCTTCCTCAAAAGATTCCGGCTTGTTTCGTAGATGCACTCCGTTTTGAGGATTCCGAAAAAGTTTTCAGCCAACGCATTGTCATAGCAGTTTCCACGCCTTGACATAGACGGCAAAATGCCGTATTCTTTAGTCAGGTCGAAATATGCTTGTGAG
>ENA-OQIO01000995-OQIO01000995.1-human-gut-metagenome-genome-assembly--contig:-NODE-995-length-14563-cov-3.354946_pt1 | contig 14563 bp, 20 predicted proteins | sample MGYA00242573_ERZ504737 | MGnify/ENA primary metagenome ERZ504737 (study PRJEB26092, sample SAMD00036203) | human gut metagenome | host: Homo sapiens | study: EMG produced TPA metagenomics assembly of... | reverse complement strand
AGCGGCATACCGATTCGGTGAATGATCACTTTGGCCGTTCCGATCAGCTTCTTGTAACTCTCGTTGATTTCGAGCGACTGGACTTCCGTAATCTCCACGCCGTTCTGTATCCTCATCGGATTGGATGGGTCGGCATCCCCGATGGTGATGCGACAGCAGAGGATATCCATTGCAGCTATACCCATAAACGTGTCAGTTTAAGCAACGAGGCGGGGTCGATGACCTCCGTACCGAATTTAACATACTTGATCCACTTGTTCGTGTGCTTGATGGCCGTGTCCACCTTTTCCTGTTCCGCCAGTTTCAGTTCCACGGCTTCCGATGGCTCCACGGCGACACAGTTCAGCGAATACGGCTGCACGTTCCGGCAATCCGTAGGCTGTAAGGTATAGCCCTGTATAATCAACCGTGAAATGTTGAACTGGCGCAATACCGTGTTGTCGCAATCGATGACACCCTTGTATTGTACCAGCCTGATAAACTTGGACACTTCCGCCTCGGGATACACGTCCGGGTATTTGGAGGTGATCTTGCCGTTGATGGTAATCTCGAGGTCACCCCCGGATATATATTCCTTGCGGGTATAGTCCCGCCCCTGTACCCGGGTCAGCAGGATATTGTTCCGGCTGCTGACCTGTACCTGCGGTCCCAGGTCCACGAATGTCACCAGTCCATACCGCTGTTCGGCAAAACCTTGCACTCGCTGTTGTCATAATACTTCCCCTCCTCTGATATGGACAGTTCCAGAAAATCCGCCACTGTCCGGCCGACGATGGAATCGATATGGTTTTTCTTCTGCGCCACCGCCTGCTGTTCCCTGATGAGCTGGTAGTACTGTCCGGTCTTGTTCGCAAGGCTGGACTGCGACTGTGTCTGAAGATATTTGTCCCGCACCTGCTGTTCCCAGTATTTGAGGTATCGGGGATAGGAACGTAGCAACCCGTAAGCCGTCTGCGAGGCAACCTGTATGGCTGCCCGTTTGAGCAGGTCATGGTGCCTGGAGAAGTAATGTACCTGCCGTCCTGCAATTCGGCAAGCCCCATGCCCAACGCCAGACGCGTGGCGTTGCTGATGTATCCGCCAAGCGAACCGTGGTTGAGTATGCCTCCGCTCAACAAAGTCGAGGCCGCGATTTGTATCAGTCTTCCCATAATCCTTTCATTTTATGCGTTCCAGGAGGCATCGAAGTCATGCACGACATCGATGAGCGCCTGTGCCAGTTGTTCTTTCAGGTTCTGTATCTCTTCCGTCTGCCCCTCCTTCGACTTCATCAGGTCGATGGTCCTGACACTGAGCAGGCTCTCTATGTTCACGATGACCTGTTTAGGTGCCGCCGAGGACAACCGCCCCGTGCCGGAATAGTTGCCGCCGGCCCCTCCGTCATCCAGATGCGTGTTGGTAATCGGGTTGGCAGCAAACGGACGTGTATCGTTGGAATCCGGTTCGTTGCCGTACTGGTCGGGAGTGAAGCCCGCCACGCGGAGGATGTTCTCGCTGCCTCCGCCGAACCTCCGAAAGTCTGCCGGAGCGATGAAAAGAACTTCACGAGTGTCGTATGTGCCAGCTTGCGATGCGCGATGTTGTCTATACGCTGCGCATCGGTGGCGTTCTGCCCCAGTGCCCGCTGTTTCCATAGCCCGTTTTCGTCCTGCTCGAATCCCCAGGCCCTGAACTGGTCAAAGTCGAACCCTCCCTTACGCATCAGCTCATGCGCATTGGCGGCACTCGATATGGCATTCCGATAAGCGGTGGCGGCACGCACAATCTCCGGAACGGTCTGCGTGTTCATGTACCGGGCATAGTCGTATGTGCGGGCGGCAACCGCTTCCGACCTGTCCCCGATATCATTCACATAGACGGCCTTGCATCCTGCATACGCCACAAAGACTTGTCGAGATCCTTCTCCTGTTGCCCGAAACGCTCCTTTACCGTCTTGAGGAAAGCGTCCACTTCCAATACCGTACCCATCTTCCCGAACTCGGCGTACGCGGCATCGATACGTGTCTGGCTGTCGCGTTTGGCAAGGGTGACAAGCGCATCCCTTATGTCATCCTGACGGGCTTTGTCCATGTTATACACATGGTCTCGCGATACCATCCCCTCAGATGAAGCGATGGCAAATTCCCCCAAGAACCCGGCCCACCAGTGGATGTGAAGGCTCCGATTTTATGTCCCGAAGCCTCTTCGATACTTTTGCCGGCACGACCTCGTCCACGGCACGCTTTGTCTTGACAGCCATGTTATAGGTCTCGCTCAGGGAGGAGTAAAGTGCCTCTATGGACGGATAACGGTACTTGCGGTTCGATTCGATCTCTTCCAGTACGGCATCCTTCGCCTCCTTTATCTTCCAGGTCTTGTAAGCCACCCATCCCAAAGTCCCGACCAATGCGGCTATACCTGCCGTGGCGGCAACCGCGCCTGTACTGATGGCACTCAACGAGGCGGCAGCACCGGTCAGTCCGCTGCCGGTAGCCACCTGTGTGGCAAACAGCGACTGCAGGACTCCTTTGGCTCCGATGACACCGCCCCCGGCCATCAAGGCGCGGTTCATCGCTCCCCGTCCCGCCACGCCTGCGGACTGCATGGCCGACACGATGGCCCGCTTCTGGGCAAACGAAACCTTACCGATACCACCCGCCCCCAGCAGCCCCTGCACGGCACTGATTGATGTCGTGGCCGCAGACTGTTTGCCGATAAACCCCATGGCGATGCCGATATTCGTCAGGCTCCCGCCACCTTGAACAGCCGGGTCGCGACAACGCCTGTAAAGACAAGCGGTTCTATCCAATGGAAATTGCGGGTCACCCATGCGCCGATATTGCCGATCACGGTGAAGATGTCCAACAAGGCATTCCCGATGGACACCAGGCCACGGGTAAATTCCGGAGCCTTGAACTTTGCCAGAAAAGTGCGGAGCACAGTGCGGATAGAGGGTTCCAACACCTCGTATGCCTGCATGAACCCTTCGGTCAGCTGGGAGGTCACCTGCGCCCACAATCCCTTGGTCGTATTCTGCTTTACCAATGCCAGTTCTGAGGAAACGCCCTGGGACCCCCGGTTATATGAAGTCAGTTCTCGTAGTTTGTCGTAGTTCTTCAGGAACATCATCGCCGCGTTACCGCCAATTTTCCCGAAGATTGCCTGGACATCCGCCATCGACGCGCCCTTCTTGTTCAATTCCTCGAAAATGTCCGCTATAGGACGGAGTTTCTCGACCTGCACCCCCTCGATGTCGCGCATTTCCGTGAACCGGATGCCCAGGCGGTCCAGAACTTCCTGTGCCTCCTTGGTAGGTTTGGCAAAACGTGTGGAAAGAGCACGCAACGAGGTTCCCGCCAGCGTTCCCTTCAGACCCATATTGCCCAAAAGACCGATGGCGGCACTGCTTTCCGTGAAGTCCACGCCCGCCATACGCAGGTAACCGGCAGCATCTTGTATGACTCCGCCATCTCCACGATATTCACATTCGAGCGGGAAATGGTGGAGGAGATAATGTCCGCCACGCTGTCCATGCTGTCGTTATGGATATCATAACCGGCCATGATGTTCGTGGCCAGGTCGGCGATATACGACACGTCGTTGTCACCGATAAGTGCCAGGTTCGTGATCGGGCGGATGGACTTGTTGATTGTCTCGATATTCATGCCCGCCATCGACAGGTATTTGACGGCACCGGCAATCTCCACGGCTGTGTATTTCGTGTCGATGCCGATTTTACGGACATGACGGGCCATACTGTCAAAACGGGTCTCGAATGTCTTGAGGTCGCTGTCCGCCACACGGAGGATGGAATGTGCCGATTCCATGATGTTGGAATAGTCGATGGCCTTCGTCAGTTCCGAACGGATCAGGCTGTAACCCATATAGGCATTGAGCATCGAAGCGAACGGGAGGTTCCTGAGTGACGGCGCTTTCGAATACTGGATACGGTTGATGGCGGCACGGCGTTTACTGCGGTAGAGCGTACCGGCTGCAGTATGTTCCCGCTGCATGAGCCTGACGGACTGCATCGCATTGCGCTGTTCCTGCCGTCTTGCAGCCTGCTCGGCCTTTATACGTTCCGTTTCTGCCTTACGGCGTGCCTGTTCTGCCTGCCGGCGTATTTTCTCCGCAGCACGGGCGGCATTCTTGCACTCCCGTTCTTTAGCCCGCGCTTCATCGGCACGCCGCTTTTCCGCCGCGGCGGTTTCTGCCAGAGCCGCCTTACGGCGCTGGTCTGCGGTAAAGAGCTCCTCCGCGTGGACCAGTTTCTGGCGATGCAGCTGCTGTCCTGCATAAAGCCGTTCCATCAGTTTTTGCCGGGCCTTTTCGGGCATTACGAAGGCCTGCGGAGCATATGGCACCGGAACGGAAGGTGTGAGTCCTTCGGATGGTATGCTCCCTGCATGTTGAAAGAAATGACAGAAGCACTTTTGATACGACCCAATAGGGAAAGTATCTGCTGCAACCTGTTTTCCGCCGTCCCGGTCTTGATTTGCAGTTCCCGGTCACGTTCCATGGAAACCAGGGCGGAGTTGATTTTCCCGATGGCTTTGGTAATGCGTTTCTGCGCGTCTGCCATCGTGCCAACGGACGAGGCGGCATTCTTTTCGATCTCCGCTTTGCGCATCTCGGCAGCCTTTTTCTCGTAAAGGCTTTTGGCGTTGGCCTTGATTTTCTTGCTGTCCAAAGCCTGACCGGCATTGATGGTCAGGCTGATGCCTTTGGAAAGCGTGGAAATATCCGTGAGTAACCCCTTGATACGTTCCAGCTTCTCTTCGCTTTTTTTCGTATCGATGGTCAGGCGGTAATCGAAATTACGTTTCTTGCCGTTCTTGGTGCGGAACACGCGGTCTATCTCGTCCATCATATTCTTGATGTTCGTGACGGCCGGAGTCAGGGAGCTTTCGCCTGTACCAGCTTGCCTACCGCCTCACCGAAGGCGATAACCTGCTTGGTGCCCTGAGAGGCATCCACGTTGATGGAGTAGTTGACCTGATAGTTCTGTTCCTGAGCCATGGTAATGGGTACTGCGTTAAAAGAATAGTCTTTCCGCAAGGGCGGAGATTATGAAACGAAGGCCGCCGCAAACCGGAAGCTTACGGCGGCAGGTCAAGGAGTCCTCTCCGGCAATGACATCGGAACGGGCATACGGCTGATGAGCATCTGCTCGTGCAGCCACAACGCCTCTTCGGAAAGCATCGCGAACTCCTCGTCGGAAATCGTGTCGAGGTTGACGCCGGGAAAGTAGTGGCGGACATAGATCATCCGCTGGCGGATGCGCTGCTCGTCGGTCACTACCCACCGGCTTATAAGTTTACCAGGACACTCTGGCGGGTGGTGATCAGCTCGGAAAGCTGTCCCATCAGACCGAACAGGAAGAGCGACTCGTCGTCCACGAGTTCCTTATCTCCGTCCACGAAGCAGTCGCGGGCCAACGTGCGCATGGCGATTACCTCGTCCTTTTTGGAAGCGGCCATGAATTTGCTGAACTGCGGAAAGCTCGGTTCGGACATGTAGGCCACATAAATCTCTTTCTCGCCGTTTGCGGTGTCTCCGAAAACGACCATCGGACAAATCTTGCGGAGTTTCTTCTCCTCTTTCAGTTTGAGGGCTTTTTCCTTGATCTTGATCTCCTGTTCCAATGAAAGCATTTTTTCGTCCATATCGAATTTGTTTTGATTCACCGAAAGAGTAGGACAAAGAATCGTGGAAAGGTTGAAGACACGGTTCTTATTCACTTGTAATCCATATGTTATACAAAAAACTTCTTTGCTCCTGATATTCCCAGATCAGTCTTTAAAGGAAATTTCGCTGAATATATTTCATATATTTCTTTGATATATAGTATATAATCGTTAATTTTGCATATTCTCAAACATAAATGATTATGTGCAAAATAGATGATTTTATAGATGTGACAAGCCGGTACATCGCTGAATTGCTTGATTTGAGGGCGGACATCAGGCCGGTCGAAAAGGATGTCTTGCATACATTCCCAGCCAATATTACTGCCGGTTATACATTTTGTACGGCTAACTTGTTGGGGCATGACGTAGTTCTTCTGTATAGTGCAGACAGTTCTGCATATACTCCGGGGCAGATGCGGAAACAAAAAGAACTGGTTGAGCGAAAAGCCCAATGCCCGGTAATATTTGTATTGCGTACAGTGGCGGCCTATAATGTACGGCGTCTTGTCAGACATCGTGTAAATTTCATCATACCGCAAAAGCAATGTTCATACCAGATTTGTTGATAGATTTGAAACCGCATAAAAATAATATCGGGGGAGGTGAAGAAACGCAGATTCCTGCAATTGCCCAATGCATAATCCTTTATCATCTTGAAGTAAAGTCTCTCGAAGGGAAAGGAACTTATGATATTGCAGATCTTTTCAACGTGTCGTATGCCAATGTAAACCGGGCGGTCAGATGGCTGAAAGATAAAGAAGTTATCGCTTTATCCGGCGGCAAGACAAAGAGTATGATATTTCAGTTCAAAAAGCGTGAATTATGGGACAGGATGTTGCCGTTCCTGGCGAACCCCATCGAGCGGATTGTATATACCGATAGTCTGCCTGATGAAGTATTTTGTATTAGTGGAGTAAATGCCTTGTCGGAATATTCAATGCTGAACAAGGAAAAAAATGACACTTATGCCATTGCAAAAGAAGAAGCTCGACGGTTGCAAATCCGGACAGACAAGGAATATGGCGAGACCCGCATAGAGATATGGCGTTACAATCCATGTTTTTTCTCAAAAAACGGCATTGTAGACAAATTGTCTTTATTTCTGGCCATGAAGGATATGGATGATGAACGCATTCAAATAGAATTGGAAACTATGATAAATAATATGATATGGTAAGAGGAATTGATAAATTCAGGGAGTTTTTCACCGGATATGAAGGAAACTATGTCATCATAGGTGGTACTGCCTGTGAAATGCATGAAGAAATATATGCACAAACTCCAAGGGCGACCAAGGACATAGACATTATACTGATTGTGGAGGCGCTGTCTTCGGATTTTGCTGCAAAATTCTGGGAGTTTGTAAAAACCGCAGGGTACAGACAAAGGAATAAGGGAACCGGGAACGGGGAATGCAGGCATGAATATTACAGGTTCAAGGAACCGGGAAATCCGGATTTCCCGTATCAGATAGAACTCTTTTCACGAAATATCGGGGTTGTCAAATTCCCGGACGATGCCCACATTACCCCCATTCCGGTTGATGATGACCTGTCAAGTCTGTCAGCCATTTTGATGGATGATGACTATTATAATTATACCATTGAACACAGCACGTTGGAGGAGGGCGTACATATTGCGAACATTGAAAGTCTTATCTGTCTGAAATGCAGGGCCTATTTAGAAATGACCGAGCGGAAAAGCAATGGAGAACAAGTGGACAGCAAACATATCGTCAAGCACAAGAAAGATGTATTCCGGCTGGTTGCCATGCTTGCTCCTGCCGACACCTACGAAGTTCCTGATTCGCTTAAACAAGATGTTGACAGGTTTTGCCTGGCTGTCAAAGAAGAAGTGCCAAACTCTGATTTTTTCAAATCGGCAGGACTTAAAAGCATTTCCGGAGAACAGTTATTGGAACAACTTGAAGCCAATTTCATAACACAACAATGAGAATCCAATACGCATCCGACCTGCATCTCGAGTTTCGGGAGAACAGCAGTTTTTTGAAGCACAACCCGCTGGCTGTTGCCGGAGAAGTGCTTGTCCTTGCCGGAGATATAGGATATATCGGAGATGAGAACTACTCCAGACATCCGTTCTGGGACTGGGCTTCCGGAAATTACAGCCGGGTCATCGTGTTCCCGGAAACCACGAGTTTTACAAGATGTTCGACATAGACAAGCTGTATAACGCTGGTCGCTCAAAATCAGGGAAAACATCACCTGCCACTATAATGCCGTTATCCCATTGGGTAACGATATAGAATTGATCGCTACCACACTGTGGTCACATATCCTGTTGCAGGATGCCTATGAAACTGAGGCAGCCATCACAGATTTCCGCAGGATGCGTTACGGCAGCGAACCGCTGGACTGGACAAGGTTCAATGACGAACATTCGCGCTGTTTCCGTTTTCTGGAACAGAGCGTAAAACAAAGTACTGCCAGACATCTCATTGTCGCCACTCATCATGTACCGTCATTCGAACTGATGGCGCCGGAGTTCAAGGGCAGTCCGCTCAATGGGGCATTTACCGTGGAGCTTGGCGGTTTCATTGCAGACAGCCCGATTGAATACTGGATATATGGCCACTCGCACCGCAATATCAATAAGGTCATCGGAAACACCCGGTGCATATGCAACCAGTTGGGCTATGTGTTCAGTAACGAGCATACGTCATTCGATAAGGAAGCGCATATTTCGATTTAAGTCTGCCATACATAAATCCCGTCTGTCAGCCAAGGTCAATATCCGGCAAACAGACGGGTTATTATGTAACAAATTTATGGTTGACTATTGAAGTCGTGGCTTCACCAACTTCCCGTCGATACCGCATGTTTCCAGAACCGCGGTATTTTCTTTGTTGAAGGCGATCAGGCATGACGGCGCTCCGGCCGTACCACCCTGTTCCCCCGTAACATGGTAAAAACTGAGCCGTCCCTTGATAAAGAGTATTGAATCGGCGTTTGGGAATATCAGTTCGTGGAACAGGCGCGTGTCCGTGCGGGCAAAAGTGAGCGCGACGGCATTCCTGTGTTCGACACACCTGCGGATAAACCGGACAATCAGTGCAGTGTCATAGGGAGGATTGCAGAACACACGTCCGAACCAGGGTTGTTGCAGGCCGTCATCCTCAATGGTATAGTGATGTCGCGCCGTATCCCATGGGCGGTTTACGGGCGAACACGGATCCAAATCGAACGGCCCCAGCCTCCGAAGCAGGCAGGGAGCGTGAGCCATTCGTTCTTTCCGGTAGAAGATTTCCCCTCGAAAGTTACATCCATGACAGCTTAGATTGTATCACCCGAGCCGATTTGGATATCGAACGGGTTGAGATCGAATTCATGGGTGATATTGGTATCATCCTGCTGTGACTCGAGACAATCCTCCGTGAAGATGCAACCTTTGAGCGTTACGGTCGTCGTTGTCCAGTCCTCGCCGGCCATCGGTTGGCAAAGCTGATAATCAGGTCGAACTCGCCGATTTCGAGCAGCGAGCCGTACACCGAACGCAACAGCTGTTGCGTGGCATAGTCCATCGTGATGCTCGCCGTATAGGTAATGTTCCCGAACCCCCTCGACACCGGCCGTCCTCCCATGCCGTAGTTACTTTCGACCTTGCGCTTCTTCGACCATTTGATGGCCGACACGCCTTCAAGGGTCGTGGAACCTTCATCGATTCCCAGGGCGTCGATGACAGGGTTATCATCGACCACGAGTATGCTACATTGTTGATTATTGCCATATGCTATGTCTTATTTGCGGTTAATGACAGTCCTTCCTCTACATAAATCTTCACGGCCACGCCCACCGGGACAAGGACATAGGAGATGCGCAGCGTGTCGTCCACCAACACGTTCTGGTTCGGGTCGATAGTGACGGCGTATCCTGAAATTTCCTGCGCCGCCTGCATCTTGGCCAGTATATCCCCGATGAGTGTCTTGAAAGCTGTAATCTTCGACGGGGCGAGGAACCCGGTTGAAGGATTGACCATCAGCGGTGAGTTCACATACGGCAGCAGGGCTGCACGCACGGCACGGCGGCTCTTGTTGATGGTGCGGTTCCGGGCAATGGTACGGAAATCCCCATGTGAGCATGTCTGGTCTTTCGAGATGTAGATCCCGTTCTCGCGGCCGGCATACTTGATGGGAAAAATATACCCCTTATCGTCGAGTTCGTCCAGCAGTGACGGGGAGAGTGACTCGTACCGGTTCAGGCTGAGGAAGTTCTCCTCTGCCTCGTCGAGGTTGATGTCCCCGAACCCCAACTCTATTTCCTGGAAATCGTCCGCGAAGAGATTGAACTGCTTGACCCATGCGATGGATTCGTGCACGTTGGCCTTTGCTATGGCTCCCATAACCGCTCCCAAAAATCCCACGGGCGTATGGTTCCTGTTGCACATCTGCATCGTGGAGATCTTTTCGTGATGCGCCTGGCCGAATATACAGCTGATACGGCTTGATTCACAGATGCATGAAGGTATTTTATTCAGGTCAATCTGACGCCCCTCAGTCGTATCCGCCCCCGTATTGGAAGGATTGGCGGAAAGGATGAGCGAGAGCGGCTGGTTCTGCTCCGCAAGCCCCACGGCCACGTCGTTGAGCCCCTTTACCAGATTGAGGTTGTATTGTTCCGATGCGCCGTTCGCTTTCCACAGCGGCTGTTCCGTCCATATGCCTATCTGGTTGATCATACCCCCGGCAGCACGCTGCATGATTTCCAGCGCATCCCAGTTCGCCGAACAGTCCGCGAACATCACGTAGAGTTTTCCTGAACCGCCCGGATTGCCGGACATGCGGAAAAATTCACGGATATGGTATGCCGGGATGCCGTGCAGGAAATTGACATTCATCTCCTCCTCGTCGGTTGCCTCCACACGTTCGATGATACCGAAGTCGTTCACGGCGGACTTGAACGAGGTGATGTAGCAGACATCGCCAGGCTTGAGCCTGGTCTCATTGGTTTTACCATACCCCTCCGTGAAAAGCGTCGGCTGGAGGGACACGTCGAACAGCAGTCCCGTCACCTTCTCGCCCGACGAGCCGGTATCGTAAGGAATATTGCCGTCCACATCCTTGATAAATACATTACCGAGTGCCATTATGATTTCTTTTTAAGTTCGTTGTAGAAAGGATTCCTGTAGAGTACGGCCTTGCCCCTGATGGCGGCCGCCGTGTCCGGCGCATAGGTTCCTCCGTGCGTGTCGATGTACAGCGACGGATATGCCGGGAACTTTTTCAACAGGGACAGGATGTGAGGCTCTGTCGTCTCCTCCGACCCTGCATTCCCTTTCCCCGCGGTCTTGGCCGGCAGCCTGTCTTCAGTCTCGCCGCCTGTCCCGAGGTTTTCCGATGCCGTTTCCGGAACGGGCACCGCCTGAGCCTCCGGTGCAGGAATATTATTGTTGTCTGTCTGCGGAGTTTCCTCCGTGTTGATTTTCTTTGCCATAACAGTAGAATGAAAATGGGGAACGGGGCCTTGCCTCCGCTCCCCGGGTGGATATTGAGAATGAAGAAAGGTGTGTTATTCGCTCTTCTTGTAGGCGGTATGGACCACGATCTCCGCCGGGCGGACGATGTTCACGTCCATTTTCATGCGCATCTGGAAAAAGAACAGCTCGGAGTTGGCCTGCAGACGGTCGATTTTCAGGATGTCCGTGTCGTTCGCGTAATCCACCCCCATCCACAGGTTGGAGTCCATGCCGGTGGAGAACTCGCCGAGCACCATCGTGTGTTCGGGGATTCCCACGACCGGGACGATGCGCTTGCCCTTGAAGCGATAGCGGTTGACCTCGGTATTCTCGGAATACTTGACCTGCTTGTCCGAGATATATTGGTCATACGCGTCCCAGGCGTCCCATCCGACCACAAAGGTCAGAGATGTCTTCTTTCGGATCTGCTTCGGACATTTCCTCCACATCGCATAGAGCGCCGCCTCCACCGCGGCCCCGTCCGTCAGCGTCGGTCTTCCCGAAATGATGCACTGCCCTCCGGCAACCACCTCGGCATCGGAGGAGTTCACATTGTCGAGGATCCGTTTGATGACCCCGTCAAAATATTTCTCCTTGTTGGCTCCGATTTTCGTGCAGCCTTCCGGTGCGGTAATCTTGGCCACCGTCTCTCCTCCGCGGGCGGAAGTCCAGATGGCGTTTCCGATATACTCGTTTTTCTTGTCCATAAGGAGACGGAGCATCGTCGCCTGGATTTTCGGGTCGAGCTCGCGGAACACGAGATTGCCTTCCGGCTGCGCGAAACGCCAGTACTTCTCGTAGTCCCTCGGGTTAAACTCGAGATAGACCATAAAATCGGACGGCTCAAGATGGCGTTCGGTGAACTGGTACTCGTTCGTGCCGTCATCGCCCTTGGCTCCGTGGATGGGTTGTGGGGTCGGCACGTTGTCCTGGATAATGTTGCCCAGCTTGATGGCAGGAAGCGTATAGCGGTGCTGGATGCCCGTCTTGATATGAATCAGTCCCTCGCGGACTGTATCATTGCCCTGCACGGTATAGGTCAGCAAGTCCTCAAGTACTTCGCCGCTATACCCGTTTTGAAGAAAGTTTACTGTATCAGCCATTGTCGTTTTAAGTTTTCCGTTGAAGAATGAAACTCGGCCGACTGGCGGATACCTGCTGTTTCCGCGCGAGACACTGCGGTCTCCGGCATGTCAGTTAAAATCGGGCGGACGCCCGCGGATAGTCTGTCAGAGCTTTCGGAACTTGAAATCCGCACCGACACTTCCGCCACCTTCTCGGCCATCAGCTGTTCGGCGGTCTTTGTCGCTTCCGCCGTGGCCTGGATGTTGGCAGGGTCATCGGCGATTTCCTTCGAGATTTTCTCCCGCGCGGGAATGGAAGCCAGCGTGCTTTCCGCCAACTCGAAGTTGGAACCGGCCATCTCCACCCACTGCGTTTTCGCCTCACGGTCAATCTTGCCTTCTGCAATGGCATTCTCCACCAATGTCTCGATACGGGAAGCCTGCTCGTCCTTCTCTTTCTGCTCGTAGGCGGAAAGGCGTGCCGTCGCTGCGGCCAGGTCTGTCTGCAAGTTCCGGATGGAGGCGTCTTTTCCGGCGATGACGGTCTGCGCGTCGCTCAGTGATTTCTGTATTTCTCTGTATTTGGGTTCCATCGCGGCCAGTTCAGAGATACGTGCCATCACGTCCTTGACCTCACCGTCCTTCATGCCCAGCGAGGCTGCAATCGCCCCGTACTCAAAGCCTTGTGTCTTGTTTTCGTTTGCCATATCGTTTTCCGTTTCTGTAAGAGTAGGTTCAATGCCTTTGAAAGGTTTATTTCCCGCGCTGACACGGCTCATCAGTTCCTGGATGGCGGCCGTATCGGTCAATCCTTCTATCTCGTCATGCACTTTACGGCAAAGCTGCTTCGAGGTATGGATGACATGCTCCGCAGGTATGATGCCGGCCTTGACGGCAGCCTGTGCGTCGAAATAGGTCCCGTCCTTTCCTGCCTGTCCGTCCATGATGGCCCGCACATGCTCCGCTTTCAGGCCGAACCGTTTCCGGTAAATCGTCTCGATCTGTTTGGTAAAAGCCGTTACCATGTCCGACGGTTCCCCTCCGTCATCGTCCGGCAACATCGGGTTATGAATCATCAGTATGGCATAATCACGCATGAGAGAACGCTTGCCCGCCGCCCAGATGATGGAGGCCATCGATGCCGCGACCCCTTCGATGATACATTCCGTATCCACCGTGGCATTGGCGATGGTGGAATAGGTGGACATGCCGTAAAGGACACTGCCGCCCTCCGAGTTGATCAACACACGGATACAGGAGGGACGGATGATATTTTCCAAAAAGTCGAACTCGTCATTGAAACGTGAGGTCGTCTCTTCCGTCACGCGACCGAAGAAACGGATAACAGCCGGCTGGCCTGCCTTCGCCTCTCCGACGACATATTGAAGTGTGTTCATATCCATATGCAAGGGTTATTTGAACAAGAGTAGGCGGTGGGAAAAGAAAAGGTTTTGCACTGCTATTTATGGAAGTGGAAATATGAGAATCCATCCATTTATGGAAATGCGATTATCTTTACAGTATAATAGATTGTTCAAATTACAGACCGGTTGCAACTATTTGTATCAAGACCGGCATGCTGAACATTCTAAATTCAGCAAGTACAGAAAATGTATCATGAGTCTTGTATTATCTGCTGATTCATGTCTGTTTATACGCAGTGCGGATAAATCTCCTGCATGGATTTCAATTTTCCGATCCAGTATCCGAAAAACCAGATACTTCGTCATGTTCCGGACGCGGATGGAAGCCGTGTCCGCCGCTGTCATGTTGCGGCGCATCGCTGTGTTGGGTGAACGGGGGCATGACCACATACCTTTTTACCCAGTCCCTGTATTTCCACGCGGAAGATTCCCTGAACCATACCTCGTAGTCTATCCAGTACGCCTGCAACATATTGGTTGAAAGCGGCATGTCGAAATAGGTCAGGTTGCACCGCTCGCTCAGCGCCGGCTCATGGTTCTTGGCATCCTGTATGGCTACATTGAGCCGCTGGAAGACCAGAAACGCCTCGCATTCCTTGTCTTCGTCCGCATTGTTGAGCGTATTCAGGATAAACCGCACGCGCATGGTGGCGCGTCCCTCACCGATACGCTGTTGCTGTACCAGGTACCTCACGTTGATAAAGTGGATGAACACGGCAGGGAACACAGTCTCATACTCCGTGTTATCGTCACGGACAATGCGGGCGAACTGGCCGTTGTCGATAGCGACGGTTTTGAACAGGGGCGGCGACAACGGGTCGTCCGGATTCTCCCGCAGGTCAGGACAGCCCGCTTAACGGCCCGGTATATCTCCACGAAAGGGTTCGCGGAAACTTCTTCAGGCAGGCTCTCCGCCGGTGCCGACGGTTGTGCG
>ENA-OQIO01000994-OQIO01000994.1-human-gut-metagenome-genome-assembly--contig:-NODE-994-length-14564-cov-1.688647_pt1 | contig 14564 bp, 24 predicted proteins | sample MGYA00242573_ERZ504737 | MGnify/ENA primary metagenome ERZ504737 (study PRJEB26092, sample SAMD00036203) | human gut metagenome | host: Homo sapiens | study: EMG produced TPA metagenomics assembly of... | reverse complement strand
TGCGCCTTCTTGGCATCCGACAGCGCGCTCACTGCCTCGTCTAAGAGCGACGCCTCCACGCGGTGGGGTGAAGCGCAGCTTCGCCTTCTGCGCGCGCGTAAGCTTCTCCTCCGCCATCGCGTCAAGACGCAGGCGGCGGTAGGGCTTCCCGTCGTACGGGTTGCGCGCGTTCGTTGTGATAAACGCCAGCCCTTTTTCCGGGATCAGCACATGCTGGAGCTCCTGCGGCCGGTCTGGATTCGGGCAGGCGATGATGTCGAAATGCTTCGCCTGTGCCGCCTGCACGACGGTCTCAAGCATTTCGTTTCCCAGCCCCGCACTGTCGATGATGGCATAGATGCGCGGGCAGAGGGCTTCGACGGTGTCGAACCGACAAATCTCGCCCCGATGCGTCACACCGCCTAAAAATACGCGGTCGACACGCCCGCTGCCGCCTCCCTCACCGCGCAGCTCGCGTGCGAGAATGCCGTTCGTGCGGCGGCGGAGCTTCGAAAAATCCATCTGCGCGTGCATTGCCACGCGGCGCTCGCTCTCCACCTCGCCCATCGCGCGCAGGATGCGATAGGCGCTGCGGTAGTGTGCGCGATATTCGTCGCTCAGCGCGACGATCTCCGCGCGGCGTGCCTTAGCCGCGTCCACATCGTAGAAGCGTGTCAGGTCGACATAGCGTTCGCTCGCGACCGCGTAGGTCGGCTCGAGCACATGCGGCTGGTACCGTCCACGATAGCAGCGTTTCGGTCCAGAAAGATCGCGCCGTCGAGTGAATCGGGGTCACCCGAGCAGTTGATGTACACGACGCGCTCGCCCGCGCGCTCCATCGCCGCGCCCACGCGGCGCATGAAGGTCGACTTGCCGCAGCCCGGGCCGCCTTTCAGAATCATCAGATCGTCGAGCCGACCGCCCAAAAGCTGGTCATAGAGCGAGAAAAAGCCCTCTTCGCTGTTTGCGCCGAGGAAAAAGTACACCGGTTTCATAAGATCCCTCCCAAAATTGGTGCTTTCTCCATAGCGTATGCGTGCGTGGCTGTCCCCGCTTCCCGCCCTTCACAAATTTTGTTTGTAAGGCAGCAACGTTCCATCATTCAGGAATGAAAAAGGCTCTGCTTGGGATTCCCAAACAGAGCCTTTTTATGTACTTTCTTACGCCGTGAAGATCTTGTCCTCCGCTCTGCGCGTGTAGTCGCGTTCGAGCATCGCGCGGTGCGAGAGGAACGCGGGATCGTCGAAATACTTCGCACCCATCGGGCAGTTGCGCACGCAGGAGTGGCATTTGATGCACACGCCCACGACCTCGGTGACATCATCGGGATTGATCGAGCCATCGGGCAGAGAGAGGCGCACACACCGCAGTGGATACACTTGTCGAGGTCGGTCTTGGCTTCGCCCTTCAGAAACACCTTCGGTTCGCCATCGAGGCCCAGCGGGCGGTAATACGGCGCGTCGGCGTTACCGTCGACCGTGACGGGCGCGGGATACTCGGTCATCCGCACGATGCGGCCCACGACCGCGGAGCCGAGCTTTGCAAGCTCCGCCATATCGTCGGAATCAGGACGCCCCTCGGCCAGCGCGTCGGTAAAGGCGTGACGGCAGGCAAACGCGCCCGCGCCAATGGTGTGGAAGCCGTCCCCTTCGAGGCAGGCGCAGAGCTCGGCAAGGGAATTATCAAAACTGCGGTTGCCGAACGTCACGACCGGCACAGCCAGCGCGCCGTTTCCGTGAATGCCGGACTTCACAAAGTCGAGCAGCTTATTTGGAAGCTTGCCCGCGTAGGTTGGCATACCGAATACGACAAGGTCGCCCGCGGCAAACTCATACGCTTCCTCGCGCGCGGCGGGCAGCGTGAAATCGCGCACCTCGAGCGGCACGTCGAAGCTGACGGCAAGGGCATTTGCAAGCGTGGTGGTCACCTTTCTGGTGTTGCCGGTGGCGCTGAAATAGACTGCGTAGACCTGAGTGATGTTCATGGGAATCGGCCTTCTTTCTTTATTGTTCGGGGCGCTGCCCGGCTTTACAGGGAAAAATCCTCGGACGTGTACTTGTCGTTCAGCGTGGCGGGACGGGGCGGCACACGCTTGAGCGGATCGTAGCAGAAATGACGGCAGTGGTCGGCAGAGTCGACCACGCCGCGGCGGGAGCAGATGACCTGCCCTTCGTTGATGACAGATCCGCTCTTGCAGTAGGCGCAGTGCTTTTCAATGTCCTTGCGGAACAGATGGAACATGGTCTCCCTCCCCTTTCTTTTACAGGCTGCGGACGACGAGCTTGCCGTCCTCCATCGACGCATGGATCTGCGTGACGGGGTGCTCGTAGGAGTCGATGATCTGCGCGGCCATGACGTCTTCGAGCTCTTTCTGAATGGTGCGGCGCAGATTGCGCGCGCCGTAGGTCGCGGAGTAGGACTTCTTGACGAGGTAGTCCTCAACATCCTCGTCCCACGTAAAGTGCAGGCCCTTGTCCTCAAGGCTCTTTTGCAGCTCATCGAGCATGATGTGGCAATGCCGGCGAAGTTCTTCTCTCAAGGCGGTTGAAGCAGATGACCTCTCCACACGGTTCAGGAATTCGGGGCGCAGGAACTCGCCGAGCGCCTTCATAGCGCGGTCGCGGTTCTGCTCGTTCACCGTGTGGCCGAAGCCGACAGTGCCCTCCTTGCGCTCGCTGCCCGCGTTGGACGTCATCACGATGACGGTGTTTTCAAAATTGACCTTGCGGCCGTGGGAGTCGGTGATCTCGCCGTCGTCGAGAATTTGCAGCAGGACGTTCATCACGTCGGGATGCGCCTTTTCGATCTCGTCGAAAAGGATGACGGCGTAGGGCTTGCGGCGAATCTTTTCGGTCAGCTGGCCGGCTTCATCATAGCCGACATAGCCCGGGGGCGAGCCGACGATGCGGGAGACCGAGTGCTTTTCCATAAACTCGGACATGTCGAGGCGGATCAGCGCGTCGGGCGAGTTGAAGAGGTCCTGCGCCAGCTGCTTGACAAGCTCGGTCTTGCCGACGCCCGTGGGGCCGACAAAGATGAAGCTCACCGGCTTGTGCTTGGGCGAAATGCCCACGCGGTTGCGGCGTATCGCCGCGGCGACGGCCTCGATGGCCTCATCTTGGCCGACGATGTGTTCCTTGAGCGCTTGTCAAGCTCGCTCAGACGGCGGAACTCGTCTTCACGGATACGCGAGGCGGGAATCTTCGTCCAGAGCTCGATCACGCGGGCGAGGTTATCCATCGTGAGCTGCGGGTCACCCTGCGCGCAGAGCTCGTCGAGCTCGGTCTGCGCCTTGATGGTAAGGCTCTTGAGCTCGGCCAGACGCTCAAAGTCGGGTTCTTCTGCGCCCTGCAAAAGCTCGCGCTCCTTGTCGTAATCCTCGATCTCGCGGCGCAGCTCCATGCGGCGGTTGATGTTCTTGTCGTGCAGGTTGAGGTCCGAGCATGCCTCGTCGATGAGGTCGATGGCCTTGTCGGGCAGGAAACGGTCGGTGATGTAGCGCTCGGATAGCAGCACTGCCTGACGCAGAATGCCATCGGGAATTTTGACACCGTGGTACTGCTCGTAGTAGTGGCGATGCCCTTCAAAATTTTGAGCGTGTCCTCCATGTTCGGCTCGTTGACCGTGACCGGCTGGAAGCGGCGCTCGAGCGCGGTGTCCTTTTCAATGTGCTTGCGATACTCGGTGAACGTCGTCGCGCCGATGACCTGAATTTCGCCTCGGGAGAGCGCAGGCTTCAAGATGTTGGCGGCGTTCATGCTGCCCTCGGCGTCGCCCGCGCCGACGATGTTGTGCACCTCTCGATGACAAGGATGACGTTGCCCATCTTGCGGATCTCCTCGATGAGCCCTTCATGCGGCTCTCAAACTGGCCGCGGAACTGCGTGCCCGCGACGAGCGCGGTCAGGTCAAGAAGATAGACCTCCTTGCTTCTCAGCTTGAACGGCACGTCGCCCGCGACGATGCGCTGGGCGAGGCCCTCGGCAATGGCCGTCTTGCCGACGCCCGGCTCACCGATCAGGCAGGGGTTGTTCTTCTGGCGGCGGTTCAAAATCTGGATGACGCGTTCGATCTCCTCCTCGCGGCCGACAACCGCGTCGAGCTTGCCGTCGCGTGCGCGCTGGGAGAGATTGATGCAGTAGGAGTCGAGGAATTTGTGCTTGCTCCCCTTTTCGACCTTCTTGTTGCTGCGCGGGCTCTGCGTCTGCTCGGCCTCGTTGCCATTTTGTGCGTCGCTTGCGGCGGGGCTGCCGCCGAAAAAGCGGCTCAGGAACGGGAACGTGGCGGTCTTACCGTCCTCGTCCTCGTTATCGGCGTCCGGATCGTCGCGTCGGTCAGACCTTCGAGGTTTTCCACGCCGCCGAAGGCGCCCATCATTTCATTGGAGATGTTGTCAAGGTCCTCATCCGTGATGCCCATGCGGCGCATCATCTCGTCCACCTGCGGCAGTCCGAGATTTTTCGCGCACTTGAGGCAAAGTCCTTCGTTGACGTTCTGCCCGTTTTCCTGACGGGTGATGAACACAACGGCGATATTCTTTTTACATCTGGAACAAAGTTGCGGCTGCATAGTATTTCCTCCTTGGGGTAAAGATCAGGGTAACAGCGCGGCGACAAGCCCGCGCGGAGTATGACTCATAAAAAACGATAACAGATACGTGCCCTCGTAGTCGGCAAAGGCCTTGACGCCGAGCTTCGGTGCGACATCGCAGACGAGAAACAGCAAAAGTGCGCCCTCGATCAGGCCCAGCGCGCCGCCGCCGATGGTGTTGAGCGCGTTCAGCACTGGCAAGTCTAACACCTTGTCAATGCCTCCCGTCACTAAGCGGAGCAGCAGCGTGAGCACCAAAAACACAGCACGAACACGAGTGTCCTCACCACGCTGCCGAGCAGCGTCCTTACGGCGGCAAGCGCTGCGTCGCGCGCGGCATTTCGAAGCGACTGACGCACCGCGCCGTCGAAATCGAAGCGCAGCAGCTTTTTGAGAAGCCCTGTCACCGCGAGCGGCGAATCGTCCTGCCAAACGTTTTCCGCGTCCTGCGCGGCGTCGCCGTTTGGCGTTTCACCCGAGGCGTCGCTCTCCGCCGGGGTCTCCCCCTCGATCTGCGGGACATCCCCCTGCGGTGTCTGCGATTCGGTATCAAACCACTCCTCCACGCTCTTTTCAAGGCGCGGCATCAGCATGTCGGTCACGGGCTCGGTCAAAGCGTCGGTCAGGAGCGACGCGCCGATCAGCGCGAGCACGATCGCCGCCAGCGCCATAAAGCTGCGGAACAGCCCCCGCTTGCGCCGAACACGACGCTTAAAATGAGCACGAGCGCGAAGACTGCATCAATCATAAGACCATTATTCACGTTTCCCGCACTCCTTTCAAGTCATAAATTGTAACATTTTTAGCGTTTTACAGAAATTACGGAATATAAAGCCAGGCGGACGACGAGCCGATCAGCACCGCCGTACCATCCTCGCGCATGATGACAGAGCGCGCGTACTCCGTGGCGTCCAGCCGCGCGTATTCCTGCAGCTGCGGCGTGTAGAGCACCAGACTGTCGCTGTACAGCACGGCGATATACTTTCCCGCCGCGGACATGGACAGAACCTCCTGACTGCTGTCGAGACTTGCCATCTCTGTACCGTCGGACGAGACAGTCACGAGCTTCATGGTGCTGCCCGAGCGGTAGCGGCTCAGCAGCAGCGCCGCGTAGTTGTCGCCGTCCATGCTCGAACCGCGCAGATACGGGTATTCGTAGCGATAGCTGCCGGAAAGCGTACCGTCCGATGAAAAGAGCGTCAAGCTCTCGTCCGTCAGGCACGAGAGCGTACCGGCCACGCTGTCGAGCGATAGCAGGAGCGAGCCCGTGAGTGTGTTGACCGAGTCCGCCTTATCGCTGCCGAGGGAATAGATGCTCACCGTGTCGGCGAATGTGCCGTCCGACTCGCCGAGCGTCACCGCCGCCATGCGCTTGCAGTCGCGCATGACGACCGCTCGATGACATAGTGCTCCGAGGAGTTGAAGGCAAACGTCTTCTCGCCCGAAGCGTCGTACACCGTAACAGCGGACTTGTAGCCGCTCTTTTCGGCGTTGAGCGCCAGATAGTCCGAGGAATTGACGCTGACCGACAGGATATTGCCGCTGCACTCGCCGCTCATATCGCGCACAAGGCCGCTTGCAGAGTAAATAAGAAGCGTCTGCCCGCCGATATCATAGACCGCGGCGGTCTGGCCGCCGACAGCGATGGCGGGATTCGTGAGCTTCACACTCATGCTGTCCACCACGCTGCCGCTGCTGCTGTAGATCGACACGCCCGTCGTCGAAGCGACGATCAGATGGTCGCCGAGCAGCGCAAAGGTGTTGCTGCGGTCGTTGCTGAACGAACACAACTCTACCTTGCCCTGCTCATCCTGCGTGACCCTATTGTAGGAGAAAAGGCGGCGCACACTGTCAAGTGCTCAGGTCCTTCCACGCCGCGGCGACGACCACGGCCAGCACGACCACAAGCGCCAGAATCACCATCAGCGCCCGCTTGAGCCCGCCGCCGGAGCGGCGCGGGGCCGCCTGCGAGCGCCTCAGCTCCTCGCGTGTTCCCTTTTCCTCTTTGAGATCATTCATTGAGCCGTTCATCCTCATACCAAAGTCTCGTCATGTACAGTCCGCCCGGCGGCACCGTGGGGCCGGCGAGCGAGCGGTCGCCGGAGGCCAGGATCTCGGGGATGTCCTCTGGCGTGAGCTTCCCCTCGGCGGCGTAGAGCACCGTGCCGGTGATCGCCCGTACCATGTTATACAGGAACCCGTCCGCGCAGACCTTGAGCTCCAAAGATCACCCGAGCGCGACACGCGGCAGTAGTGCACGGTGCGCACGGTGGTCTTCGTCTCCGTGCCGACAGAGCGGACGGCGCGGAAATCGTGCGTGCCTCAAAGGCGCGCGCCGCGCGATCCATCACCTCTTCGTCGAGGTGCTTGGGGTAAAAGTACGCCCGATTGACATAGAACGGGTTTTTGATGCGGGAATTATAGATACGATAGGTGTATTCCTTTTTTTGACACGAGAGGATCGCGTTGAAATCCTCCGCCACCTCAAGCGCTTCGCGCACGACGATATCCTCCGGCGTGTGCGTGTTGATGGCAAACGGCAGGCGCTCGACCGGAATGCGCGACTCGGTATGGAAATTGGCGATGTAGCGCTCGGCGTGCACGGCCCGCGTCCGTGCGGCCGCAGCCGACGAGCTTGACGTTCCCGCCGCAGACCTTCGAGAGGCCCTTTTCCATCGTCTCGCAGACGCTTGAGACCGTCTTCTGCACCTGCCAGCCGTGATAGGCCGTGCCGTTATACATGAGCTTGAGGGCGATGTTTCGCATAAAAGCGTCCTTTCTTCTTATCGCAGCGCGATGACCGCAGCCACGAGCACGGCATAATAGCCGAGCACCAGATAGTCGCGCGTCTGGTAGTGCAGCACATTGAGCTTCGTGCGGCCTTCGTCGCCGTGGTAGCAGCGGCATTCCATAGCCGTCGCCAACTCGTCGGCGCGGCGGAACGCGCTGACAAACAGCGGCACAAGCAGCGGCACGAGCGCTTGGCGCGCTGCATAAGGCTTCCGGTCTCAAAGTCGGCGCCACGCGCCTTCTGCGCGGACATGATCTTATCCGTCTCTTCGATGAGCGTCGGGATGAAGCGAAGCGCGATCGACATCATCATCGCGAGCTCATGCACAGGGACCTTGATCTTCTTGAGCGGGCCCAGCAGGCTCTCCAGACCGTCCGTCAGGCGGATGGGAGAGGTCGTATACGTGAGCAGGAACGTTCCCATGATCAAAAGCGTGATGCGCAGCATCATCGTGATGGCGGCGCGCACACCCTCGATCGTGATGCGGAAGATCCAAAAATGGCACAGCTCCGTGCCGGGGGTGTAAAAGAGGTTCAAAAGCGCCGTGAACGCGATAATGAACAGCACCGGCTTTAATCCCTTGAAAAGCGCCTTCGCGCCCACGCGCGAGATGCGCACGGCGACAATCAGCGTCAGAATGAGAACGCCGTAGGCAATGTAGCTCTTCGCCGTAAAGAGCGCCACGACGTAGAGCACCGTGACGAGGAGCTTTGTGCGCGGGTCGAGCTTATGGGCGAGCGTGTCGCCCGGGAAAAACTGGCCGAGCGTGATATCCTTCAGCATTTTTTGCCGCCCCCTCTCTTGAGCGCGACAAGCTCTTTGCTGAGCTCATCGACGGTGTAAACGGCGGGGTTGATGGCAATGCTTTATCGCGCAGCGCCATCGCGACGCGCGTGACCTGCGGCACGTCGAGGCCCGCGGTCCATCAGCTCGTCGACCCGCGGGCGAAGACCTCGCGCGGCGTGCCGCTCATGAGCACGTGGCTGTCCGACAGGACAACGATGCGGTCGACGTTTTTTCGCGATCTCCTCCATGCTGTGGCTCACGAGCACGACGGTCGTGCCGCGCGCGCGGTGGAATTCGCGGATGTTTGAAAGCAGCTCTTCCCTGCCCTGCGGGTCAAGGCCCGCGCTCGGCTCGTCGAGCACGAGCACCTCGGGCTCCATCGCAATACGCCCGCGATGGCCACGCGGCGCTTCTGTCCGCCGGAGAGGGCGAACGGCGATTTTTCCAGCAGATCGTCGGTAAGCCCCGCAAAGTGCGCGGATTCACGCACGCGGCGGTCAATCTCGTCTTTGGATAAGCCCATGTTCGTCGGGCCGAACGCGATATCGCGGTAAACAGTCTCTTCAAAAAGCTGGTATTCCGGATACTGGAACACGAGGCCCACGCGGAATCTTACGTCCCGAATTTTCTTCGGGTCCGACCAGATGTCCTCTCCACCGAGAAGTATCCGGCCGGAGGTCGGCTTGAGCAGGCCGTTCAAGTGCTGGATCAGCGTCGACTTGCCGCTGCCCGTGTGGCCGATGATGCCCAAAAATTCGCCGCGATAGATCGCGAGCGACATATCCTGCACCGCACTGCGGCAGAACGGCGTGCCCTCCCCGTAGGTGTGCGTCAGGTTTTCTACACGAATGATCTCTTCCAAGGTTACAGTCCTCTTAGGTAAAATTTTTCGCAATGACGTCTGCGCATTCCTCTACGGTGATGGCGTCCACGGGGACGTCCATCCCCGCCTCGCGCAGGGAAAAGAGCAGCGAGACCGTGTCCGGCACGGCAAGGCCGATGTCCTCCAGCTCCTTTTTGCGGGTGAAGACCTCGCGCGGCTTGCCCGTCCATGACGACAAGGCCGTCGTTCATCACGATCACGCGGTCGGCGTGCTCGGCTTCGTTCATGTGGTGGGTGATGAGGACGACCGTGATGCCCTGCTCGCGGTTGAGCTTTTCGACGGCCGCGAGCACCTCGCGCCGGCCGATGGGGTCGAGCATGGCGGTCGCCTCGTCGAGCACGATGCACTCGGGTTTCATCGCCAGCACGCCCGCGATGGCGATGCGCTGCTTCTGTCCGCCGGAGAGCAGATGCGGCGCGTGCTTGACGAACTGCGTCATACCGACGGCCTCGAGCGCGTCGTCCACGCGCTTTCTGATCTCGGCGCTCGGCACGCCCAAATTCTCGGGAGCGAACGCGACATCCTCTTCGACGACATTCGCCACGATCTGGTTGTCCGGATTCTGGAACACCATGCCCACGCGCTGCGAATTTCAAGCAGGAGCGATTCGTCCATCGTGTCCATGCCCTCGACATAGACCTTGCCGCCGCTTGGCAGCAGGACTGCGTTGAAGGTCTTGGCAAGCGTCGATTTTCCGCTGCCGTTGTGGCCGAGGATCACGACAAAGCTGCCGCGCTCGATGGTCACATCCACCCCGCGCAGCGCGCGGGTGTTCATCTGGTCTTCCGTGCCCGGATAGGTGAAGGCCAGGTCTTGGGTCTTGATCATTTCCATAAAAGTTGCGTTCCTTAATCGTTATCCCGAAAGAGCCTTTCGGGGATTCATCGCCGCAAAGCGGCGGATTCCTTTATTCCGAGAACCAGCGGCCCGTCGCGCCGCAGGGCAGCGCGAGCCCCGTCTCCGTCACGGGCAGGCCCAGCTCGTCCCACGTGACCTTGCCGCCGTACTTTTCCGCAACGAGCAGGTGCAGCATGTAGCCGAGCACCGAGGGAGCGAGCCCCGTCGTATACGAGTTGATGATGACAAAAAGCGGCTTGTCCGATAAGACCTGCGCGCAGAGCTTCACGAACGGGAAAAGATTGTCCTCCAACTTCCAGACCTCTCCTCCGGGGCCGCGGCCGTAGCTCGGCGGGTCCATGATGATGGCGTCATACACCTTGCCGCGGCGGATCTCACGCTCGACAAATTTCGCGCAGTCGTCGATGATCCAGCGCACCGGCGCATCGGAAAGACCGCTGACACGCGCGTTCTCGCGCGCCCAGTTGACCATGCCCTTTGCCGCATCCACGTGGCAGACCTGAGCGCCTGCCGCCGCACACGCGACCGTCGCGCCGCCGGTGTAGGCGAAGAGGTTCAGCACGCGGATGGGCCGGCCCGCGTTTTTGATCTTCTCGCGCGCAAAATCCCAGTTGACGGCCTGCTCGGGGAACAGGCCCGTGTGCTTAAAATTCATGGGCTTGACCTGGAATTTGAGATCCTTGTAATTTACCGTCCAGCTCTCGGGCAGCTTCTCCTTGTCCCAATGTCCGCCGCCCGAGGACGAGCGGTAATAGCGGCCCTGCGCGTTGCGCCAGCCGCGGTTCGTGCGCGGCGTCTCCCAGATCGCCTGAGGGTCAGGCCGCACCAGAATTTGCTTTCCCCAGCGTTCGAGCTTTTCTCCGCCGCCGCAGTCCAGCAGCTCATAATCTTCCCAACCGTCCGCGATCCACATACATTTTCTCCTTTGCCGCATGGGCATACTTGCTCATAATAATCAATGTATTATACTACGCATTCGATTGAATAGTCAATGTATAAATCGTGAACGATCCTGCGCCATTCGCTTAATTTTCTTTTCCCGTGGACTTTGCCGCGCGCTTGTGGTATGCTGGCAGAAACGACACAAGGAAAGCTGGTCTTTTTTGATGGATAAACTGCTGCTGCACTCCTGCTGCGCCCCCTGCTCGGTCTACTGCGTGGACACACTGCGCGCCGACGGGATTGAGCCCACGTCACTCTGGTTCAACCCGAACATTCACCCTGGACGGAGTATGACGCTCGCCGCCGCACGCTGCTCGAATACGGGGAAAAAGAGCATGTAGAAGTGCATATTTTAGAGGATTACGGCCTGCGCGACTTTGTCCGCGCCGTGAGTGCGGATATCGACCACGCTGCGCGCACTGCTACACCATCCGCCTCGGCACGGCGGCCAAATACGCCGCTGACCACGGCTACGACGCGTTCACATCATCCCTGCTCATCTCTCCGTATCAGAACCACGAGCTCTTAAAGGCCGTGGGCGAGACGATGGGCAAGAAGTACGGCGTCGAATTCTACTACCGTGACTTCCGCCCCGGTTTTCGCGAGGGGCAGGCCAAGGCGCGCGAGATGGGCCTCTACATGCAGAAATACTGCGGCTGCATCTTCTCTGAAGAGGACCGCTATTCGACCAAGATCGAAAAGGCGAAAAAGCGTTACGCCGAAGAATGAGCAGCTTGCAAAAGGCAAGACCGTTGGATGCTCCAACGGGTCTTTTTTTCATTCTTTCGCGGCGATCAGCGCGTCGTGCACGAGCTGCAAGGCGCGCTCTGCGTCGTCGCGCAGGACGTAAAAGCTCATGAACCGCTCCCCCGCCGCAACGGCGAAGACGGTGATCTCCGCCCGTTCGAGCGCCGTGACGGCTATCTTCTCTTTCTCGATGCTCGGCAGCGCGCCGCCGACCGCCGTGATGGCCGCAAGGCGGCTCCGCCCGCTCTTTTTCTGCGTCACGCCGACGACGCTTGCGTCTTCATCCGTTTCGCAAACGATGCTGCCCGCGCCGCCTTCCCTGCACGAGCGCACGGTGATGGGCACGCCGCCCGCCTGCGCGAGCGCCACGCTGCGGTCGTGAAGCACCTGTGCGCCTTTCTGTGTGAGCAGCAGCATGTCGTCATACGAGATCACCTCGCGCCGCACGGCGTTCTTGCAGATGCGCGGGTCAGATGAAAAATACCGTCCACATCGGTATAAATGATGAGCTCGTCGGCCTTCAACGCCGCGGCGAGCGCCACTGCACTCGTGTCCGAGCCGCCGCGCCCGAGCGTCGTGATGTCGCCCCGCTCGTCGACGCCCTGAAAGCCCCGCCGCGACCACAACGTGGCCCTCGGCCAGCTCCTTCCGGATACGCGCGGTGTCGATCAGTTCGATCTCCGCGTTCCCATGTGTACCGTCCGTTTCGATGGGGATCTGCCATGCGCAGAGGGATACCGCCTCCACGCCGATGGACCGCAGCGTCATCGCGCCGAGCGCGGCGCTCATCTGCTCGCCCGCGGAGAGCAGCATGTCGAGCTCGCGCGGCGAAGGCCGCTCGCTGATCTCCTTTGCCTTTTGCAGCAGGCCGTCCGTCGTGTCGCCCTGCGCGGAGAGAACGACGACCACGTCGTCGCCTTCGTCCACCCGCGATTTGACGATGCGCGCCATGCGCAGAAGATGCGCATAGTCGCGCACGGAGCTGCCGCCGAACTTCTGTACGATCAGGCTCATAAGAACCACTTCCAACAAAAAATGGATTGACAGCGCTCATCTCAGCCGCTGCCAATCATCGTATGAACTTGTACAAGCCCGCGTGACTCAGGCCGCGAGGATATCGAAGCGCACCACGCCCTCAAGCGCGAGCGCCCGCGCCATCATCTCCTCGATCGACTCCTGCATTTCGGACGTCTCGGCCGAGATCGTCACCGCGGCACAGCCGTTGGTGGGAATACTCTGGTTGATGGTCAGAATATTCGCGCCCGAACCGGCAAAAATAGAAAGGACGTTGGACAATACGCCGGGGTTGTTCTTGAGCATCGTGTAGAACGTGATGATGCGGCCGGTCTTCATATCGTTGAAGGGGCGCACCGCATCGCGGTACTTATAAATGCGCTGCGGCTGATGCCGACGGTGCGGGCGGCGTCGCCCGCGGTGCGCACCTCGCCGGACTGGAGCATGCGCTTCGCCTCCGCCACCTTGATAAAAATTTCCGGAAGGGCCTCTGCCGAGACCAAATAAAATTTCGTTGCAGGCGCCATAATGTTTCTCCTATGCGGTCATATGTCTTTATATGGTAGGATTTTAGCATATCTTAACCCATATTGCAACACTTTTTTCGGTAGGAGGTCTGCAAAATTTGAATGAAGAACGGCTGAGACGCTTCCTCACTTTGTCGCTCGCGCTTTTCATGGGTGCATCTCTCTTTTATGTCTGCTTTCGCTATGTGCTGCCGTGGTGTTTGCCGTTTCTGCTGGCACTGCTCATCGCGGCGCTGCTGGAACCGGTCGTTTTGTATCTGCGGCGGAAATTCACTTTCAACGTGGCTTTTCCGCGCTGATCCTGACGCTGACGCTGCTGTTTCTGCTCGGCGGGCTGCTGTCGCTCCTGTGGTCTACGCTGCTTTCTCAGACGAACGCGCTGCTCGCCGCCGCGCCCGCGTTTTTCCGCATTTGCGCCGGTTCTTCCCCGCGTTTGGGCGGCCTTTTAAATTTAGCCTGCAAATCCGTGCAGGCCATAGTAATATTATTATGGAATTTGGCATCTCCGTCGGCACAGGGCGTTTCGTCTATCGGCGTTCTTTTTTAGATTTTAGTTAGTTTCTGCTAACCGAAATCGGCATTACTTATTCACGAAACGCCCGATTTCCCCCGCTCTGTCTTCCTCGCTTTTACTCCCGTCCGACGAGAGCGACGAGCTGTTTTTTCGATCGATTAGATCTATCTAACCGCAAGCACATGTATCCAGTCCAGATCATCATAAAGGAAACGCCTTCCAACTGGTCCAAAGCAACCACTATTCTGGACACCATCAAGGCCAAGAACGGCACGGACAGTGTGGATACTGTCTCCGGTGCCGTCACCGCGGGTGACCTCGCGGAGGTCGGCGGCTTGCGGGGCTCAACAACCGCGTCACCACCGTCAACTGCTACGCATTCGGCAGCGTAACCGCCAACTCCGCCAGCAATCACTTCGGCGGCTTCATCGGTCAGGCGGTCGGCATCCATGTCAATACCGCGGCTCGGAAACTTTATCCCCGCCCTTTCTGCCCAGGAAAGCGGTCGGCCTTGTTTTCCTCGCTGCCGGGCAATACCAAAATACAAATACCCGCTTAAGACGGGCACGGCTTGGGGCGGCGCATTGATTTCCCGCGGCGACTTTGCTATAATGGGTAAAAATATCTTCCGCACGGAAGCGGAAGGAGGTCTTTCCATGAAAATTACGGTGATTGGCTGCGGGCGCTGGGGCTCGCTGATCGCCTGGTATCTGGACCGCACCGGCCACGCCGTCACCCTGTATGGCCGCCCCGGCTCCCGGCATATGCAGCGCTTTCTTGCCACCCGCCGCAACGACCTGCTGGAGCTGCCGGAAAGCATTCGGCTGTCCACGGACCTGTCCTGCGTCCGGCAGGCGGAGACGGTGGTGATCTCCATCGGCTCCCAGGGACTCCAGGGCCTGATGGACCAGCTGCGGCCCCCTGACCCTGGGG
>ENA-OQIO01000993-OQIO01000993.1-human-gut-metagenome-genome-assembly--contig:-NODE-993-length-14566-cov-1.735162_pt1 | contig 14566 bp, 24 predicted proteins | sample MGYA00242573_ERZ504737 | MGnify/ENA primary metagenome ERZ504737 (study PRJEB26092, sample SAMD00036203) | human gut metagenome | host: Homo sapiens | study: EMG produced TPA metagenomics assembly of... | reverse complement strand
TCAATGCTTTTAAAAGCCTCAGCAGGAAAAAAGATTTTCGTTTCTTTTTATTGCCCATGATCTGTCCATGGTACGTTTTTTAAGTGATACAACCGGTGTGATGAAAAACGGAAAGCTGGTAGAAATGGCACCTACAAAAGAGCTTTTTGAAAATCCGCAGCATCCTTATACACAGTCCCTGCTTTCTGCGATCCATATTCCGGATCCGCTGGAAGAGAGAAAACGAAGGCTGATCGAGTATGAAGAGCCACAGTCTCTTGGAGAGGGCTGGAAAGAATTATCCGCATGTCACTGTGTGAGAATATAAGAACATGATGGAATACATGTGCATGACAAAATGGAATATGTAAAATCCCCCCGCCGGGGTTGTGGCAGAACAGCCGTGTTGTTAAACTTTTGTTATTCGAAATACTGAGAAACAAAGTGCGGAGAGGAAAATATGGGAAAATATATAATAAAACGGTTGCTGCAGCTGATCCCGGTCCTGATCGGGATCACATTTCTTTCTTTTGCCATGATGCGGCTTGCCGGCGGAGATGCAGTAACCTATATGTATGAAAATGCAGGCTCTGCAGTATCCCAGGAGGTCATTGACAATGCAAAGGCGGAATATGGCCTTGATAAACCATTCCTTGTACAATATGCTACCTGGTTTGCGGGAATGCAACCGGAGATATGGGAGAGAGCTATGTGTCTCACAGAGATGTCTATGAAACCTTTATTTCAAAGCTTCCGGCAACGATGATGCTGACTCTGTCATCGATCCTTCTTACAATTGTTCTTGCGATCCCGTTGGGAATCCTGTCAGCAGTAAAGCACAACAAATGTAGATTATCTGATAAGACTTTTAAGCTTTATCGGCAATTCCATGCCGAATTTTTTTGCTGCCATGGTGCTGATGTATTTTCTGTCCATCAGGCTGGGCGTTTTGCCGGTAGTCACAAATGCAGATCTCGGACAGAGTATTATTCTGCCGACACTGACACTGGCGATCTCCATGGCTGCAAAATATACCAGACAGGTGCGTGCCACGGTTCTGGAAGAACTGAATAAGGATTATGTGACCGGAGCCCGGGCAAGAGGGATCCGCAGTCGTGTGATCATCTGGAAGAGTGTAATGAAGGCTTCCATGCTGACGATCATCACACTGCTGGCGCTGTCCATCGGTAATCTTCTGGGAGGAACTGCCATTGTGGAAAATATCTTTATGTGGGATGGTGTCGGAAAACTGGCGGTAGATGCGATCACCATGCGTGACTATCCGATCATCCAGGCCTATGTGGCATGGATGGCGGTCATTTATGTTCTGGTAAATCTGGTGACAGATATTATTTACCACTATCTGGATCCGAGAGTACGACTTGGAGGTGACAGAGCATGAGTGGAAAAAATAATATCACAGTCCGGAAACAGAAGATCCGGAAAAATCATACAAAAGCAAAGCTTGTCTTTTTTCTTGTGCTCACAGCATTGCTTCTGTTTGTAGCGGCATTTGCAAAATATCTCTGTCCTTATGATCCTTATGCCCAGGATCTGGTACTTGCCCAGAAACCGCCGGGACCGGAGCATCTGCTCGGGACAGACCGTTATGGAAGAGATATGCTTTCCCGTGTGATCATAGGAAGTACGACCAGTATTTATGCAACGCTGCTCCTGGTTGCGGTGATCACTGTGGCGGGAACGGCTATTGGTATTTTCTGTGGCTGGAAGGGCGGCAAAGCCGATACTGTTCTGATGCGTATCTCCGATCTGTTCCTGGCTTTTCCGGGACTGGTATTTGCCTGGCAGTAGCAGGTGTTCTGGGAGGCGGTATCCAGAATGCGATCATTGCCCTGGCAGTGATCAGCTGGCCGAAGTTTGCAAGACTTGCCAGAGGGCTTACGCTGACTCAGAAGGACTCTGCATATCTTATGGCGGCGAAGCTTTCCGGAAGCAGTACAGGAAAGCTTCTGCTCAAACATATCCTTCCCAATATCGCAGGACCCATCCTTGTTACGTCAGTTCTTGATATCGGAACCATGATGATGGAGCTGGCAGGACTTTCCTTTCTCGGGCTTGGGGTAAAGCCTCCAATGGCAGAATGGGGAAGTATGATCAACGATGGAAGAAGTATGCTGCAGATTTCACCGTGGATGGTACTTGCGCCGGGAATGGCGATTTTTATTACGGTAATGATCTTTAATCTTCTGGGAGATACGATCCGGGATTATATGGATCCGAAAGAACGAAACAGGAGAAGAGGATAACAGGCACTTATAAATAAACATAACACAGAAAGTGAGAGCAGAGATTATGAAGAAAAAGATTCTGGCAGCAATGCTTGCTGCGGCAATGGTCATGAGCATGACAGGAGTTCCGGCAGCAGCAAAAAGCAAAGAAAAGAGTGAAGGAACTACCTTTGTTTACGGAACTACCGGATACAGTGAAGAAATGGGAGATGCAGGATTAAACCCTCACGACAATTATTCCGGATGGAGCTGTCTTCGTTATGGCGTAGGAGAAACACTGTTTAAGTACAATGACAACATGGAGTTAGAGCCATGGCTTGCTACAGACTATGAATTACAGACGACAATACAGTAAAGATCACTCTTCGTGACGGTGTGAAATTTTCCAGCGGAAGAACCATGGACGGAGAAGCGGTAAAGGAATGTCTGGAGGATCTGATCGCAAACCATGACCGTGCACCTTACGATATGAAGATCGATAAGATCGAAGCAGATGGAATGACAGTAACGATCCATACTTCCGAACCATGTCCGGCACTGATCAATTATCTCGGTGATCCGTATGGTGCCATCATTGATATGGATTATGGTGTACAGGGAGAGGGCGGCTCTGCAAATGTGGCAGGAACAGGCCCTTATGTTGCAACAGAGGTATCTCCAACAGAGATTAAGCTGGTAAAAAATGAGGATTACTGGGGCGGAGATGTAAAGGTGGACAACGTTATCGTAAAATCCTTCTCAGATGGAAGTGCCCTGACAGCAGCATTGCAGACAGGCGATATACAGGGAACCTATGGACTTCAGTATGATAACTATGCACTTTTTGACGGAAATCCGGACTATCAGATCAGCTCTGTAGCAACAAGCCGCTGTTTCTTCGGACAATTTAATATGAAATCTGAACTGATGCAGGATCAGAATGTGAGAAAAGCCATTGAGATGGGAATCGATAAGGACGGCTTCTGCAGTGTGATCATGGAGGGACGAGGTGTTCCGGCAGTGGGAGCCTTCCCAAGCAGCTTTTCCTATGGAAACGATGCGGTGAAAGCACCGTCCTACGATCCGGAAGAGGCGAAAAAGCTTCTGGAAGAATCCGGATGGACAGATACGGATGGAGATGGCTATGCAGATAAGGACGGAAAGAAGCTGTCCATCACATGGCTGACCTATCCAACCCGTCTGGAACAGCCTAAGCTTGCAGAATATGCACAGTCCACTTTAAAGGACATCGGAATTGAGGTCAATGTTAACAATACAGCAGATCATGCGACGTATGCGAAGAACGGAGAATTTGATGTATATGTAAGCTCGCTTACAACTGCACCTACCGGTGATCCGGAATATTTCTTCACAAGTACAGTTGTATCTGACGCTGCCAAAAATTATGGCAAATACAGCAATTCGGATCTTGATGATATCGTAGCGAAGCTGCATGAGACCTTTGATACAGATGAGAGAGGCAAGCTTGCTGTGGAAGCACAGCAGACCATTCTGGATGATGATGCGTATTTCTTTGTTTCTCATCTGAACATGGGACTTGTGTCAAAGTCAAATGTGTCAGGGCTGACTGCACATCCATGTGATTATTACGAGATCACGGCAGATCTGGAAGTGAAATAAGATGGAATCGTTGTTGAAGCTTGAGCATGTGACGATCTGCTACAACGGAGAGCCGGTTGTACATGATGTGGATCTGGAACTGAATAAGGGGGAGATCCTGGGGGTAGTAGGCGAGTCCGGAAGCGGAAAAAGTACCATTATCAAGGCAATCATGGGACTCCTGGGAAATGAAGGCATGGTGACAGAAGGAGATATCTGGTACAAGGGAAAAAATATAGTGGATATGCCGGAAAAAGAATTACGCAGACTTCTGGGCCCTGAGATCGCCATGGTTTTTCAGGATTCAGGAGCAGCCCTTTGTCCCATCCGCACCGTAGGCGCTCAGATCTATGAGAGTATGCGGGAGCATGAAGGATCAGTCGTAAAGAGTGTGCGGAGCGTGCCGTCCGGATGATGGCTAAGATTGGCCTCAAGGATGGGGAACGTGTTTTGCAAAGCTATCCCTTTGAATTGTCCGGCGGCATGAATCAGCGTGTGGGAATCTGTATTTCCATGCTGCAGAATCCGTCGCTTCTTCTGGCAGATGAGCCTACCAGTGCCCTGGATGTAACCATACAGAAACAGGTAGTTGAGGAAATGCTGCTGATGCGTAAGGAATACGGAACAGCCATGATCGTTGTCACACACAACATTGGTGTGGTGGAAAAAATGGCAGATAAGGTTCTGGTACTGAAAAACGGAAAGGTGAGGGAATACGGAAAAACAGCTAAGATTCTGACAGCTCCGGAGGATCCTTATACAAAAGAGCTTATGAGTCGTACCTCGTCTGAAACGTACAGGCACCGGAAATGGAGGCAGATGATGACAGAAAACAAAAAATATTCTGGAAGTACATCTATTGAAAAAAAGCTTCACCACCGGTAAAAAATCCTTCACGGCTGTAGAAGACATAAGCTTTTCTCTGAAAAAGGGGGAAGTATTAGGAATCGTAGGTGAATCCGGCTCAGGAAAAAGTACTGTGGCGAAGATGATCACACATCTGACAGAACCCACAGCCGGAGAAATTTTTCTCATGGAAAAGAATATCACACATGCAAGGGGAAAAAATCTCCGGGAAATCTACCGGGAAATGCAGATGGTTTTTCAGACACCGGCAGAATCCTTTGACCCCAGATGCACTCTTGGGGACGGAATCGGGGAAAGTCTCCGGAATATGGGGATAAGTAAGGCGGAAACCAGGAACCGTGTGGAAAAGCTTCTGCTTATCTGCGGACTGACTCCGGAATATGCAGATCGGTATCCCCATCAGGTCAGCGGAGGGGAGTGCCAGAGAGCGGCTATTGCCAGAGCCCTGGCTGTGGAACCCAGAGTGCTGATCTGTGATGAAGCAACCAGCGCCCTGGATGTGACTGTGCAGAAACAGATCATGGAGCTGCTTCAGAAGTTAAAAAAAGAAAACCAGCTGTCCTTTCTTTTTATCTGCCATGACCTGGCCCTTGTCCAGCTGTTCTGCGACCGGGTGATCGTGATGCATGACGGACATGTGGAAGAGGAAGGGACACCGGAAGAGATCATTGAGCATCCGAAGACAGAGTATACGGAGCGGCTGATCCGGTCGGTATTGTAATAATGACAGATAAAAACAAAAGAGCGAAGCCCTCAGTAGTGCGGATACTGAGGGCTTTTTTGCAGGTTATACGTTGACGCATTTTCTCTCACCCGATATAATTAAAAAAGAATCGAAACCGGATGAAAACGGAATAAATATAGAGGAGACCACGAAAAATGGCAGAAAATTTACAGATCAGACTGTCAGATCCCGGTGAGGCGGATCGTCTGGCAGAGATCGAGGCAATCTGTTTTCCACCTGCGGAGGCAGCAAGTCATGAGGAAGTTGTGAAGCGTATGGGAGCATTCCCGGAGAATTTCGTTGTAGCAGTAAAGGATGAGCAGATCGTAGGCTTTATCAACGGAGGAACCACAGATAAACCAGTACTCCCGGATGAATTTTATCATGATATCACTCTTCACAGAAAGGACGGGGAGATCCAGACTGTATTCGGACTGAATGTATCCCGGAATACCGTCATCAGGGGATCGCCGGAGAGCTTGTGGAATATTTCAAGGAGCTTGCGAAAGAGCGTGGAAAAAAAGCCCTGATCCTTACCTGCAAGGAGCATATGATCCCATTCTATGAGAGCCACGGACTGAAGAAGCTGGGTGTGGCAGATTCCTGTCATGGCGGAGCAACCTGGTATGATATGCAGATCTGGTTCTGAGAAATGAAGACAGTAACAGAAGAAAAAAGAAGAGTCAGCTGCAGAAACAAAGGTCAGCTGAATAAGAAACCAGAGGAAAAATAAATGAGAATACGAATGTACAATGTGGGGTTCGGGGACTGTTTCTGTATCCGTGACAGAAAAAGCAGCCTGCTTGTGGATTTCGGGGCAGCCAACAGCAAGATCGAAGGGCGGCCACGGAGAGAGGTCTTTGATGTGATCATCTCAGACCTTACTACTATCCGCAAAAAAAATCTGCTTCTGACACATTTTCATCCGGACCATGTTTCCGGATTGCTTTATATGATGCGTTACCGAAGAGATGCCTACGAATTTGAAAAGATCTATCTTCCGGATGTATTTTCCGGTCCGGAAATGAAATACACACTGGCGCTTCTGCTCCTTGCGGATGTGACAAAAAAGGCCAGTCTTCCCGGAAGACGTGTCAGCCTTTTTGCCCTTGCAGAAGCTCTTTGCGCCAGAAGGGTAAAGATCGACCTTTTATCCAGAGGCTCAGAGTTTGAGGGGAAATATACAGCGCTTTGGCCGGATCTCAGTGAAGTCAGCCGGGAAACGGAGGACGTATTTAATTCCCTGATCGAGAATCATGAAAACGCAATGACCGAGCTTGTGAACATTGCGGAGGAGGTACGTCAGCTGTTTCTGTCCATGACAGAGGAGATGCCGGAAGCAGAGCAGAAATCTGCTCCACTGTCTGAGGCATCTTTGGTGGAAGAGGATACAGAGGGATCCGAGCGCTCTTTGACAGGACAGACAGAGCCTGGTGGGGAAAATGAAGGCTATACGCAGGAGAAGCTGGAGCTTATAATGGAAGATACAGGCGCAGCAGCTGAGGATACAGCAGAGGCTCCGGAAGAAGCCGAAAAAGAGAGAGCACGTCGCTTTAAACCGGAAAAGCTGGAAAAGAAATTCCGTGAATTACAGGCAACCGGAGAATTTCAGGCACTTCTGGAAAGTGCGGAAAAACAGGGGCATTTTCTGCGTCAGTTCCGCCACAAGATCAGTCTGGCATTTCAGAATACCGGAGACGGAGAGCTGAACCTTCTGTTTACCGGAGATGTACAGCCACAGTACATGAGGATGATCGCAGAAAACTATGATGGCAGGATTCCGCTTCATGAGCATTACTGGTGTATCAAGGTACCACATCATGGTACGGAATCTCATTTCTTTGATTTCAGCAGTTTCTCCCCGGAGAATATGATGATCCCCAACGGAGCCTACTACGACAACAGCAAGAAGAAATCCAAGAATCAGCGCACTTCCATGCAGTACGGCGGTTTATTTTATATTAATGACGCGCATATGTATTGTTCCAACTGTGACTGCTGTGACAGCTATGAGAACGGATGCTCCTGTAGGGAGTATGACGTGATCTCACCGGCTTATTATAAAGATATCTGATCTGTAAAAAAGGCATACTACATGTCACATATTGAAATAATTGTGTAAATGTAACCTATATTATTCACGCTATGCCGTGAATAATATAGGTTTAATACAGGAGGAAAAATTTTGAAACAGATCGCAGACTTGCACATACATTCCAGATATTCCATGGCAACCAGCAAAGATGGCACGCCTGAGATGCTGGATCTCTGGGCGCGGAAAAAAGGTATCACACTCCTTGGAACCGGAGATATGACACATCCCATCTGGCGGCAGGAGTTGAAGACGAAGCTGATCCCTGCGGAACAGGGACTGTTCCGGCTGAAAGATGAATATGTTTTGCCGGAGGCGGCACGCTATCCTGGAAAAGCACCCAGGTTTGTATTGTCCGGTGAGATCAGTTCCATCTATAAAAAAGGCGGAAAAACCAGGAAGGTGCACAGCCTGATCCTGCTTCCGGGATTCGATGAGGCAGATGCTTTTGCCGCAAGGCTGGAAAAGATCGGAAATATCCATTCAGATGGACGTCCTATTTTGGGGCTGCCCTGTCATGATCTTCTGGAAATGATGCTGGAGGTCAGTGAGGAGGGTATCTATATCCCCGCGCATATCTGGACCCCACATTTTTCCCTGTTTGGAGCGAAGTCCGGATTTGATACCATAGAAGAATGCTTTGAAGAACTGACACCTTACATCCATGCCCTGGAGACAGGACTTTCTTCAGATCCGGCGATGAACTGGCAGATTTCGGCGCTGGATGGCTATCAGCTGGTGTCCCATTCGGATGCACATTCACCGTCGAAGCTGGGAAGGGAAGCGGACCTTCTGGATATAGAGCTTTCCTATCAGGGATTGTGGGATGCAGTGCAGAACGGAAAAGGTCTTGAAGGGACGATTGAATTTTTCCGGAAGAAGGAAAATATCATTTTGACGGGCACCGGAAGTGCGGCGTGTGCTTGAGCCCGAAAGAAGCAGAAATGTATAACGGTATCTGCCGGTCTGCGGAAAGAAGCTGACCATGGGTGTGGATCACAGGATCCTGCAGTTATCTGATCGTGACGAGAGTTCAGCGGCCATGCCGGAAAGCGGCCGCCCATATGAAAGCCTGATGCCGCTGCCGGAGGTGATCTCCGCATGTGTGGGATTTTCCACGGCAAGCAAAAAAGTTCAGGGACAGTACGAGGCGTTGCTTGAAAAACTGGGTGCGGAATTTACCATATTGAGAGAGATTCCGCCGGAAGATATCCGAAAAGCCGGTGGAGAAGTTCTGGCGGAAGGCATCCGGCAGCTTCGTGCAGGTGAAGTTGTGCGGAAACCGGGATTTGACGGAGAATATGGAAAAATAGAATTGTTTTAACCGAATCAGGTAAGTTCCCGGCGAGGTTGCGAATATCGGCTTGATCCAATTAAGAAAATTTCTGAAATGGTGTGAAAAGAAGCAGCTGTTAAATATTTATGTATTGTGAAGAGTATTGCCGGTCATAGCGTGAGCTGCAAAAGGTAAAAGGCGATAATGATAAAGGATTGGAGCAGGATAGAGATCATGAAAGAAAAAATAGGCATCATATCAGACACTCACGGCCTTCTGCGGCCTGAGGTACTGGAAACCTTAAAAGACTGTAAGTATATCCTCCATGCCGGAGATGTCAATAAAGACGAGATCCTGGATGTACTGCGTTCCATGGGGAATCTCTATGTGGTCCGTGGAAATAATGATAAAGACTGGGCGGAAAATCTCCGCACCAGTCTAAGCTTTACCATTGGCGGCGTGAAATTTTTTATGGTCCATAACAAAAAAGACGTTGCGTGGGAGCTGGGGGACACCCAGGTGGTCATCTTCGGGCATACTCACAAATATTTTGAGAAGATAATCGATGACAGACTGTGGCTGAATCCGGGAAGCTGTGGAAGAAGCCGCTTTGGCGGGGAGGTTACCATGGCGGTGATGACTGTAGAGGATGGAAAATATCAGGTGGAAAAAATTATTTTGGCGGAGAATTCCGGAAAATGATAAAAATTTTGTTTAAAGATCCTTTTGCGCGGATATGTTTCTGGGGATTACTGGAATACGCTGATGCATAAAAGGATTTTTTGTATTTTATTGGATACAATCCTTGTAATTTTGGATTTGTAGCGTATAATTAGAAAACGTTTAAAACAAAAGTGGTCTTACCACTTTTGCAAAATTCGTTTGAGCGCAGAATGTGAACGCAGCTGCGTTCATGAGTATGCAGTAAAGCAAAATGTGAATATGCGCTTTACATGAATCAGGAGGGATGCAACATGAAGCATGTGCAGCAGTTTAGCATCATCCTGTTGATTTCCGTCATTGGAGAATTACTGAAAACCTTTCTTCCACTTCCGGTACCGGCCAGTGTCTATGGACTGATCATTATGCTGGTGGCTTTGCTCACAGGTATTCTGAAGCTGGATCAGGTCAAAGGTGCGGCAGATTTTCTGGTTGAGATCATGCCGGTGATGTTTGTGCCGGCTGGTGCGGGACTGATCACAGCCTGGAGTACTCTGAAACCGATCTGTGTACCGGTTCTCATCATGACGTTTATCAGCACGGTGATCGTAATGGTCGTAACAGGAAAAGTAACACAGGGAGTGATCCGTATGGGAAGAGAGGAACTGAAAATGATGGAATTCATAAAAAACTCCGCATTTTTCGGAGCAATGATAAGTCTGATCGCCTATGAGATCGGTCTGATCCTGAAAAAAAGTTTAAAATGGCGATCTTTAATCCGCTTTTGATCTCCATCATCTGTGTTATCGGTGTTCTTTTGCTCTTCCATATTGATTATGATGATTACAATGAAGGTGGAAAATATATCAGCTATCTGCTGACCCCGGCAACGGTCTGTCTGGCAGTGCCCCTTTATGAGCAGATCCATCTGCTGAAAAAAAATCTCAAGGCAGTGGCTGCCGGAATCTTTTCCGGAACGCTGGCCGGGCTTTGCAGTGTTCTGCTTATGGCGAAATTGTTTGGCTTTGATCATCAGGAATATGTCACTATGCTTCCGAAGTCTATCACAACTGCCATCGGAATGGGCGTTTCCGAGGAGCTTGGCGGTATCGTGACCATCACCGTTGCCGTGATCATCATCACAGGAGTTCTGGGAAATATGATCGCAGAGGTTGTCTACAAGATCGCAAAGATCGAGGAGCCGATCGCAAAGGGCCTTGGACTTGGAACATCTGCCCATGCCATCGGAACTGCCAAAGCCATGGAGCTTGGACCGGTAGAAGGAGCCATGAGCAGCCTTGCCATTGCAGTTGCCGGATTGCTTACGGTTGTCGGCGCATCGGTGTTTGCTGGAATGATGTGAATATTCACTTATCGGTGTAAAAGTTAATCCATAGAAGAATAAAAATGTGTGAAAGGTCTGTCATATATGGCAGGCTTTTTTTCTTTGGGCAGAATATCCTGGGCAGTTCACGAAAAGTAGTTACTGAGAACGGAGTGAACAATAATCACAGAAAAGGAAACCGGAGATGATTTTACTTCGGATGCAACAGAAGTGCCGGATGCAGCATTCTTTTTTGTGGATCTTAAAGACGAACATATTTTTGTATAAAATAAACAAATGTTCGAAAAAACCATATTTATACCGTTTTATTGGACTAAAAATGAGCTATAATGCAAACATACAGAAAATATGTTTGGAAAATATGTTCGATAAATCGTGAGACGAACATAGGACAGGGAGGATGGATCTTATGTGGAATACAGAGAGCAGCAGGAAGGCAGTATTGGCAGAAGGAAGATATGTGGAAGCTGAGAACGGACATTGCGGCAGACAGAAGCTTTCCTCAGGAATGGCAATGGTACTGGGCGCACTTCTTACAATGGAGATCATGCTTGGCGGGGCAATGCTGTTTAATTTTGATTTCCGTGGAGCAGATATCGTTGCCGTTGTATTGTCATTCATGGTATTATATTTTGCAGTGGTGGCATCACTGACAGACAAGTAATAGAACGGAGGGAGAGAGGATGCCAAGGGTCTTTAACCAGAAGATTAAAATTTTATATCTGATGCGCATTTTTCTGGAACAGACGGACGAAGAGCATCCGATGTCTGTGAAGGAGCTGATCTCCTATCTGAATAGTCTGGGAATCAGTGCAGAGCGTAAGACTGTCTATGATGATATTGAAACCCTGCGGAATTTTGGAATGGATATCCTGAACCGGCGGGAGCACCCGGCCGGTTTTTATCTTGCCAGCCGGGAATTTGAGCTTCCGGAGCTGAGACTTCTGGTGGATGCAGTACAGTCCTCCAGATGTATCACCAATGGGAAATCCCGACAGCTGATCAGGAAGCTGGAGAGCTTGCCAGTGTTTATGAGTCCAGACAGCTGCGGCGACAGGGATTTGCAGAGAACAGCATCCGGACTGTAAACGAGAATGTGTATTACAGTATTGATATGATCCAGCGTGCATTAACTGAAGACAGGCAGATTTCTTTTCAATATTGTGAATGGACTGTGGAGAAGAAGCTGTATCCGGAGAATGAGGGGGAACGATATTCGGTCAGTCCCTGGGGACTTGTATGGCAGAATGAGGAGTATTATCTGATCACTTACGACGAGAAGTGTGGAAGGGTTAAGCAGTATCAGGTAGATAAGCTCCAGCAGATCCGTATAGAGAAGGAGGTGCGACGCGGCAGAGAATTTTTTGAGAATTATGATATAGGGGAGCTGACATCCAGGACCTCGGGATGTTTGGCGGCAGAGAAGTAACCATATGTCTGGAAGCACATAACCGCTTGGTCGGGGTGGTGCTGGATCGGTTTGGCAGAGATATTATGATACACAGGAAGGATCCTGAACATTTCAAAACACTGGTTCGTGTAAATATCAGTGACCAGTTCTTTGGCTGGATAGCCAGTCTTGGCCCGGATGCGGTGATCGCGTCACCGGATGAGATTCGCGATAAGTACCGGGAATTTCTTGAGAAAAGTCTTTCTAATTACAAATGATAAATATATGATAAAGAAAATCTGTATATAATAAAGATTCAGGAAAATTCACTCCTGAGTCTGCAGGTTTTCAACAGAAATAATATATAAAAAAAATAAATGAAAACAGACAAAAAATGAGAAAAATTAATATAATAACTGTCCGATAAATCACAAAGTAATTTTTGACTATCTTTTCAAAAGTTCTTATATGCCGGTATAGCCTATTGTTACAGGCTTTTCCGGCATTTTTCGTTATGGAAGATATTCTCAAATCTTCTTATATCCCCGTATGTTTTGGTGTTCAAAAGTAGTATGTGGAGTAGTAAATTCTCCGTTTACTACTTATGCAATCAGCCGCTTCATTTCTGTTATCGACGTTTCGGAAGTCGTATGCGCGTAATAGTTCAGCGTCATATTGATGTTGGAATGTCCCATGATGTACTGCAATGCCTTTGGGTTCATTCCCGCATTTGCTAACGTGGTGCAGAATGTGTGGCGTAAGGTGTGCGGTGTCATTACCTTTGGCAATGCTACCTTTTGCGTTTTGTTGTATTTCCTTACAAGCCCCCGGAACATACTTTCATAGTTGACTGCTACTTTGGGCAAGCCGTTCCGGTTAAGGAACAGAAACTTTGTGTAGCCCTCCAAAATAACAGGCTGTGCATATTTCCGTTTGTTCAGCACCCGCTGAAATGCTTCGAACACTTTTTCACTCATAGGAATAACCCGGTTGCCGCTTTTCGTCTTAGGCGTTTCCACATAGTAGCCCACGTCTGCAATCTTCAAAAGTTGGTGGTCTACATGGATAAGCTGTTTGTCTAAGTCAATGTCAGCTTCCGTCAGTCCGCAGAGTTCCGAAATGCGAAGTCCTGTCCCTAACAGTATGATAATCTCGTCGTAGTATTTCTGATAGACTTTATCATGCTGCACAAAGGACAAGAAAGCCGCTTCCTGCGTAGGGGATAGAGGTTCCTTTGGTTCTGTATCATCTTCAAGGACTGTGTTCAACTGGAAGTCAAACGGATTTTTACGAATACAATCGTCCTGTATGGCTGTGTAAAAGGCAGCCTTTAAGGAACGCTTGTGGTTGTTGATAGTCTTGAAGCCGTAACCTTTTTCTTTCATGCGTAACGCCCATTCCTTTGCGTCGGAGAGCTTCACATTTTCAATCCGGCAGGCTCCAAGTTTATCCTCCTGCAAAATCCGCATGAGCTGTTTTCGCCCCTGCTTTGTACCATGCCGTACATTTGCCCGGTGGCGTATCTGCTTTGCTAGAGTTGGCAGACAGTCATTTTCTTTCCGATATGGTCGATACCGTCGTCAAGGTCTTTTTGGATTTCTTTCTCTTTTTCCCTCAACGCTATATCGTCGCGCTTTCCCGCCGGGGTTTTGTCCGTCGGTACTAACTTCCAAGAATACACAAACTGCGGTTTTCCAAAGGTATCTATATATTTGTAGGCATATCTCCCGTCTTTTCTCTGGCTCTCTCCGGTGCGGAGAATACGATTTTTATTATCCCGTCTTTTTTCCGACATCGTTATGCTCCTTTCCATAATGGAAAGAGCCTTGATATGCTTGATTATATTGTACCACATTCAAGGCTCGATTTCACTATCAGATTGCGTCCACCGTATCAATCATTTTTTCAAACTGCTTCCGCTTAATCTGAATACGGTTTCCGTTCATCATTACCCAGTCCGGGACGGGATTTTCCTCTGCCAGTTTCCGCAGCTTGCTTTCTCCGATACGGAAATATTTTGCTGCTTCTTCTATGGTAAGCGTGTACTTTTCCCAAATCGGCACGTCGTTATTGTTCAATTTGTCGTCCCCTTTCTTAATGGTCAAAGTCAATCTGTAACATAGGCTTTAATCGGACGGCTATTAGCGTAACCTCATGGGACTTGCACCCCTCCGGCGGTCTGCCGAAGCCCTACCCATTGCCTGCGACGCTCTTAACGCTCGGACTGTGGCTGTAAGGAAGTATCATTATGTATTCTGTGCGTTATCGCCCGCAGGCTGCTATCCCTGCTTTACGGTGTGGTATTTCTCGCTCGCTTTCTGTTAAGAGAAGGTCATGGCGTACCCGCCGCATGGCGTCGGCACAAAAGGAACGTATCCGATTTGC
>ENA-OQIO01000991-OQIO01000991.1-human-gut-metagenome-genome-assembly--contig:-NODE-991-length-14574-cov-3.167440_pt1 | contig 14574 bp, 14 predicted proteins | sample MGYA00242573_ERZ504737 | MGnify/ENA primary metagenome ERZ504737 (study PRJEB26092, sample SAMD00036203) | human gut metagenome | host: Homo sapiens | study: EMG produced TPA metagenomics assembly of... | reverse complement strand
AAAGTTTTTGCTTTTCCATCAAGAATTTCCCAGTGTTTATGCGGGTTTACGGCATTTTATATTTACAATAAAATATCACATTTTGAAGAATTTTATTGTATTTTCTGCATTTTCTCTCTGTTTTTATCAACACTTTTCAGATGCGTATTGCATTTATGGCAGCATCTTTTTTATAACCGTACTTCCTGCAAAGCATTATCTATTACCCCGCGATATTTTTTGTTTTTACAAAAAGCAAACTGCCGGAGCAGCCCCGGCAGTTTTTTCTTTTATTCTTTTTATCTATTATCTATAAGAAGTCTTTAGTCTTCTAAATCTGCGTGATGTACAAAGGCATCTTTATCTTCTGGTGGAAGACGCCACTCCCCATAATGTGTTGTAAGTTCTTCGTCATAACCTGCCGGTACCGGGAATTTTCTTCCCCTAATTACCCCATAATCTGTATTTTCAAATAAATCTGTCCGATAAAACGATAATTCGTCTACAAAATAATTACAGACATATCTCCAATTCGTCTTCTGTCCCATGTATTTCGTAGATGCCTTTTCCCATTTCCGGCATACTTTCTGCGTTGATGTAAATTTTCCTAAAAAACGCAGCACTGCAACCTGAAGTTTTTGCAGTCCGGTATATTTTTCATCCTTTAACTGATAACGCTTTGACATGCCCAATCCGTAAAGGACTTTATAATGAAACTTCATCATTTCTCTTTTAAATGCATCATCCGGTGCAACATCATAAATAAACACATCAATTCCAATGCGGTTCTGATAGTTTTTATAATATCTGTCCTCTGCCGTTTCTTCCCTTAACGGATACCGCTCATCATAGATTCTTGGAATAAAATCGTAAAATGCCGGGCTGTAATCCTGTGGTTCGATAAAATGCAGATACTCCGGTAAATGTTTTCTCATTGCTTCACAAAATGCCGGATAATCTTCTCTCATTACCTTAATGTCAATATCATCATCCCACGGAATAATATTCTGTTCCCTGAGTGAACCGATTTCCGTGCCGGAATCCAGAAACCACCGGACATTTTCTTTTTTACAAATGTCATCAATAATACATAATGTTTCAAATAACAGCTTATGCAATTCTTCTCTTTTCATCTTTTCGTACCCCTTATTTCTGACTTTGTGCCAGCGCATCTTTATATCCTAAGAACAAAGACACTGCCATTCTTAAAATACATACAACCAGTAATGCAATACAGAATGCCCACATATCTGCAAGGTAAAGCGTTACCGGAATACAGATTGCGCAGAATGCTGCTGCATATACTACATTAATATACAGCTGATACCTCGCTTTTGAAAAACGAAGCAGAATGACTGTAATTACATTTGTGACAAAATAAAAGACCTGTGCCATATTTGCAATAATAAAAAACTGCTTCACTTCATGATAATTCTGTGGATATAAAATGTATATCAGAATATGTGAGGCAATCGTACAAAGCAGCGTTCCAATCACAACTGCTGCCAGCGAAAATACAGTCACCAGATTCATAAATTTCAAATTCAAATTTCCCTTGTATTTTGCAAGGTAACCGATAATAACACTGTTAAGCGGTGTTGAAATCAATGAAACCGTCTTTCCCAACAGCGATGCGATATAATATACCGTTACCGCCGTTCCGTCAATAAATATTTTTAAAACCAGTCTGTCACCGTTAAATACGATATTGGAAATGATATCTGTGATAATTAAAACGATAACAACTTTAAAAACTTCTTTAAATGATTCTTTTGAAAATTCCGTATCCTTTTTGAAAACAGAACCTTTGGCAAAAACCATTATGAGTCCTGCGATTTCTCCCGGAATTAATGCCAATGCCCACATACCGGTTACTTTAAATAACACAATACCGATTAAATATCCGATACTGATAAAAAGGTAATATAAAAAGTAACCTTTGTAATTCAGATGCAGCCTGTACTCCACATCCGCATAAAAGCGCCACATTGTAAGAATCGTAAGAATTAAAAATGTAACCGCTTCAGTCACTGTCATCGGAACGCCGCAGAACTTTACAATGATGAGCATTACCGGAATCACGATTACAGAGGATGCCATAAGAATAATATTGTAATTGATATTCCATGTATCCTTTGTCGCGCTCTCTGTCATCCGGGCATAATTACATGCACTGCCGACAGAAATAGCGATAATGTTCATAATTGATATCAGATATAAAATGTTTCCGTATTCTTCACTGCCAAGGTGGTTGTTCCACACCGGATAAACTAAAAACTGAACAACAACGTTCATTAACATTAATCCTGCAATACTCCACATGGAATCCGTCAGCAGTGCTTTAATCTTTTCTTTCATACTTATTTCCATTCTGACTTCTATTTATTTGTATAAACTGAAAATGCTACGAACCCGAAGTCCGTAGCATTTCTAGTCAGCGGAGAAAGAGGGATTTGAACCCTCGCGCCGGTTGCCCGACCTACACCCTTAGCAGGGGCGCCTCTTCAGCCTCTTGAGTATTTCTCCAGATTCTGTTACAAATCATATAATGTGTTAAACACGAATATTAGAATACCAAAGAAATATCTGTTTGTCAATATCATTTATCAACTTATTTGCAATATTTTTTTGCAGCCTGTTCGTAAAGGTCTGTTCCTTCACTGTCAATGACCACAATAACCGGGAAATCTTCAACTTCCAGTCTGCGGATGGCTTCTGTTCCAAGGTCATCATAAGCTATGACCTCAGATGATTTTATGCGCTGTGAAAGCAGTGCCCCCGCACCGCCGATTGCCGCAAAGTAAACGGCCTTGTTCCGCACAATGGCGTCCTTGACTGCCTGGGAGCGCTTTCCCTTTCCAATCATTCCCTTTAAACCGAGATCTAACAGGGTCGGCGCATACTTATCCATTCTGCTTGCCGTTGTCGGTCCTGCCGAACCGATTGGTCGTCCCTGTCTTGCCGGTGACGGTCCCATATAATAAATCACCGTATCCTGCATCTTTATCGGCAGTTCCTTATGTTCGCCGATTGTTTCATACATTCTTTTATGCGCAGCATCTCTTGCTGTATAAATCGTTCCCGTAATATATACATAATCCCCTGCTTTTAAATCTTTAATATCAGATTCCTTCAACGGGGCAGTAATGTGCTTTTCCATATTCTTCTCCATTTCTAAATTTATGAGCTGTTTTGTCGCGAAATGCGATGAGAATTTCGCGCAGGCGATTTCTCATCTGCCATCATAGATGTTTGCGTTCGCTCAGAAGCAAACATCTGTGTGAACAAGCTTTCGTTTATGGCTTGTTCACACTTCGCAGGCATTTTAATGCCGGAGGAACCGCGGACTGAATTTATTCAGTTCTGCGATAAATCCAGAATTGTGACGCCTGCGGCACAATTCTGTTATGCGAAATCTTTGATTTATGGATTTTCGCATTTCTCCTTTTCTAAACTTATGAACTGCTTTGTCGCGAAGTAGCGATGAGAATTTCGCGCAGGCGATTTCTCATCTGCCATATAAGTAGATTTGCTTTTGTCGCGCATCAGCGTTATTTTTCATACTTTATATCGTCCGTGTCACATGGCGGTTGACGTGACAGCAGATATTAACTGCCACCGGAAGTCCCGCGATGTGTGTCGGATAGGTTTCGATGTTGACTGCCAGCGCCGTTTTGGTTCCCCCAAGTCCACCCGGTCCGATGCCTAAACGGTTGATTTTTTCAAGCATTTCTTCCTCTAAGTTTCTGACATACTCTTTTTCCGGCTTTTCATGCAGATTTCTGGTCAGTGCCTTTTTCGCTAAAAATGCACATTTTTCAAATGTACCGCCGATACCGACACCCACAACCATTGGCGGACAGGCATTCGGACCTGCATCTTTAACGGCCGTTAAAATTGCTTCTTTCACACCTTCAATGCCGTCTGCCGGTTTTAACATGAAAACACGGCTCATATTTTCACTGCCAAAGCCCTTTGGCGCAACGATGATTTCCACTTTATCACCCGGCACGATGTCATAATGGATAACTGCCGGTGTATTGTCCTTAGTATTTTCACGGTAAATCGGGTCTTTGACAACGGATTTTCTTAAATATCCGTCAACGTATCCCTGACGCACGCCCTCATTGACCGCATCGGTAAGACCGCCGCCCGTGATATGACTTCCTGTCCGACTTTAACAAAAACAACCGCCATACCGGTATCCTGACAAATCGGAATCATGTCTTCTCCTGCAATTTGCAGATTTTCCTGAAGCTGTCCTAAAATCTGTCTGCCAAGAGGAGATTCTTCCTCCACGCTGCCGCATCATACACTTCTTTCATATCCTTTGACAGAAAATGATTCGCTTCAATACACATTTCCTTAATATTTTTGATAATTTCATTTACATCAACTTCCCGCATACCTTTATCCCTTTCAAAAACGCAGTGTAAGGTTTTACTGCGTGTCATTACTCACATCTTCTTTATAGCGTATACCATTTTAATTCATAAGTCAAAAGTTTTCAAAATTTTTGATTTACCAGTGCAGAAAATCCAGAAATCTTTTCAGTTCCTCGTTCCAGAACTTCCACTCATGTCCAAGCTCCGGGATTTCATCATAGGTGTAATCAAATCCGGGGTGTGCCGTAAAATAATCGCGCAGAATGTGATTTTGCATAAGCCACGGATCTTTTCCACCACACGCATGGAAAATTCGCGGCTTATCCACATTTTCAGTCAAAAGTTTCCCCGCAAGGTGGGTAAGTCCGTAGTCATTTTCGTGTAAATCGCCCTCACCAAACAACAGCAGCCTGCTTTTTTGCTTTGCAGGTGATGAAAAATCAGAGTCCGCCTTATCGCCTGCCGAAAATGCACCGACACCCGCAAATTTTTGTGGATATGATAGCGCCGTATGCAGACAGCCGTATCCGCCGTTTGAAAATCCGGCAATGTAGTTGTCCTGTCTTTCACCGGAAATACACGCAAACATGTTCCAGATAACAGACGGCAGTTCCTTTCCCACAAACGTACCAAAGGCGTCCCCGATATTCATATTGACAAAACAGGATTCATGGACATTCGGAAGCACCGCTGCAAAATGCTTTTCCTCTGCCAGTTCAACCAGCGGTGTGTGATACAGCCATGCCGTATGATCGCCGCTTCCGCCGTGATACAGCCACAGACATTTCAGTTTCTCCCCTTTTTTTAGATTTTCAGGCAGTACAACCATACAGTCAATGCCATAACGCAGTGTAATTGAAAACAGATTGATATTCATTACCGGCATAGGCTCCTCCAATCCGGTGACACAGGCACCTTATCATTTAAAATCTGAATTGTATTTTGTATACACGCATCCCAGTACGTCCAGTCATGTCCGCCGTTTTCCGTGATATAATGCACATTAAAGTTTTCCTGCTTCATCGCCTCGTACAGCTTCCGGCTCATTTCAATGCGCTTATCCTGTAATCCACAGGTAATGAAAATTTCCGGAAGGTTATCCACATTTCCCGATAAATTTATGCCGGTTTTGTGTGTAAGTTCAAATAAATCTGCTGCCGCCGTGGAAAAATCCTCTTTTTCACCAAAACCGGTTTTAAATCAAGTCCCTGCGGTCTTAAAAAACGCTCCGATATGTCAAGCAGTCCCGAATAGGAAAATGCTTTTCCGTATAATTCCGGTCTTTTTAACGCCGCATGAACCGCTCCGTATCCTCCCATCGACATTCCGGCGATGAAACGGTCTTCTTTTTTTGGCGAAAGGTCAAACCACGTTTCGCATTTTTCGATGAGTTCCTCTGTCAGAAATGTAAAATAGTCTTTTCCGTAACGGTTGTTGACATAACATTTGTTGTTGCCGGACGGCATCACCACTGCAATATTTTTTCCTTCTGCGTAATCCGCAACACGGGATTTTAGCAGCCATGATGCATAATCGCCCCCTGCGCCGTGTAAAAGATACAAGGTTTTATATCCGCCACGCCCCTGCGGCATTAAGACATTTGTCATGACCGGCATTCCCAATGCCTTGGATTCAAAATTTATACTTATCCATGCCATTTTTTTCTTACTCCTGTTTAAAAATTGCCGCACGAAGAAACGGCATCTTCTGATGTCCCCTCCATGCGGCAGTTTCAATGATTATTTATTCACTCTCTGTGTTTTCTTCGTCGTTTTCTGTTTCTATTTCTTCGCCTTTTTCATTTTCAGGCTTTTTAGAAACTTTTGCAATCGTTGCAACAGTTACATTCTCATCAAGATTAATCAGTTTGACGCCGGATGTAATTCTGCCAAGCTTTGAAATATCTTTACATTCAATCTGGATAATCACACCTTCTGTCGTAATTAACATGACTTCACGTGTGTCATCAACTGCCTTGACACCGACTACATTTCCGGTCTTTTCGCTGATCTTGTAACACTTGATTCCCTTGCCGCCTCTGTGCTGGACTGTAAATTCATTCATATCCGTGATTTTACCGAGTCCCTTTTCAGAAACGATTAACAGCGAATCGCCCTGTGTATCAAGCTGCATGCCGACTACTTCATCTTCGTCTAACAGATTCATGCCGATAACGCCCATAGAACTTCTGCCGGTCTTTCTTACATCAGATTCATGGAATCGGATACACTGTCCGAGTTTTGTTACAAGCAGAATATCCTTTGTGTTATCGGTTAATTTTACTTCAATTAATTCATCGTCATCACGCAGATTAATTGCCTGAAGACCTGTCTTTCTGATATTGGCATACTCTTTTAACTGGGTCTTTTTTACAATACCCTTCTTTGTTGCCATAAACATATAATCTGAATCATTAATATGTTTTGTATCCACAGGAATCACGGCTGTAATCTGTTCTTCCGGCTGGAGCTGCAGCAGATTAATAATTGCCGTTCCTCTTGAGGTTCTGCCGGACTCCGGAATTTCGTAAGCCTTTAACTTATAGGCACGTCCCTGGTTGGTAAAGAATGTCAGGCTGTGGTGTGATGTCGTCATGAATAAATCTTCAATAAAGTCATCTTCTAAGGTCTGCATTCCCTTAATGCCCTTGCCGCCTCTGTGCTGGCTCTTGAAATTATCCGGTGTCATGCGCTTGATGTATCCGAGATTGGTTCTTGCAATAATAACATCTTCATCCGGGATTAAATCTTCCATGGATAAATCGTATTCGTCAAATCCAATCTGTGTTCTTCTTTCATCGGCATATTTATCCGCAATGGCACTGATTTCTGTCTTGATGACGGTAAGGAGCTTTTTCTTGTCACTTAAAATTGCCTTGTATTCCGCAATCTTTGCAAGCAGTTCCTTTAATTCAGCTTCCAGCTTCTCTCTTTCCAGACCTGTCAGTGCACGCAGACGCATATCCACGATTGCCTGTGCCTGTGCTTCGGAAAGTCCGAATTCACTCATCAGCCCTTCCTTGGCAATCTGTACATTCTGCGAACCTCTGATAATCTGGATGACACGGTCAATATTGTCAAGCGCAATCATTAAGCCCTCTAAAATGTGGGCCCGTTCTTCAGCTTTATTTAAATCATACTGCGTTCTTCTTGTGACAACTTCTTCCTGATGCAGAAGGTAATACTTGAGCATATCGTAAAGGTTTAATACCTTTGGCTGGTTGTCAACAAGCGCCAGCATAATCACACCAAATGTATCCTGTAACTGGGTATGCTTGTACAGCTGGTTTAAAATGATGTTTGCATTGACATCACGGCGCAGTTCAATACAGATTCTCATACCGCTTCGGTCAGATTCATCACGCAGTGCCGTAATGCCGTCAATCTTTTTATCGCGGACCAGTTCCGCTATTTTCTGGATTAATTTGGCTTTGTTTACCATGTACGGAAGTTCCGTTACGATAATGCGGTGCTTTCCGTTTTCCATTGGCTCGATATTGGTCACGGCACGGACTTTAATCTTTCCGCGGCCTGTACGGTATGCTTCCTCAATGCCCATTTTACCGATAATGACACCGCCGGTCGGAAAATCCGGACCTTTGACAATCTGCAATACTTCATCAATCGACGTTTCGCGGTCTTCCTCGACTTTGTTATCAATCAGCCTGACAACGGCATCGACAACTTCACGCAGATTATGCGGCGGGATATTCGTTGCCATACCAACGGCAATACCGGACGTTCCGTTTACTAAAAGATTCGGATAACGGGACGGCAGTACAACCGGTTCTTTTTCCGTTTCATCAAAGTTTGGAATAAAATCCACGGTATTTTTATTAATATCGGCTGTCATTTCCATGGAAATGCGGCTTAAACGTGCTTCTGTATATCGCATGGCGGCGGCACCGTCACCATCGACAGAACCGAAATTACCGTGTCCGTCTACCAGCGGGTATCTTGTATTGAAATCCTGTGCCAGTTTTACCAGTGCTTCATAAATGGATAAATCTCCGTGCGGATGATATTTACCCATTGTATCACCGACAATACGCGCACATTTTCTGTGCGGCTTGTCAGGACCGTTATTTAATTCAATCATTGAGAATAAGATTCTTCGCTGTACCGGCTTTAAACCGTCCCTTACATCAGGAAGTGCACGGGAAGCGATAACGCTCATCGCATAGTCGATATAATAATCTTCCATGGTCTGCTTCATATCCACTTCATGAATCTTATCAAAGATATGTTCGTCCATTTTCTACTCCATTCCGAGAACGCGTTTTAGAAAAAATCCATTATCACCCGGAGCGTTCTCAGTCCGTGTGACGGTACAAATTTTTATTAAATATCCAGATTCTTTACATACTTAGCATTGGCTTCAATGAATTCCCTGCGCGGCTCAACCTTATCGCCCATCAGCGTAGAGAACGTTACATCAATTTCTGATTCTGAATCCTCGTCCATGTTCACCCGTAATAAAATTCTCTTTTCCGGGTCCATGGTTGTTTCCCAGAGCTGGTCGCATCCATTTCGCCAAGACCTTTGTAGCGCTGGACTTGTTATTCTGGTCACGTCCGATTTCAAGCATAATCTGATTGAGTTCCTCATCACTGTATGCATACCAGACTTTTTTTGTTCTTTTCAATCTTATAAAGCGGCGGCTGTGCAAGATATACGTGACCCTGCTTGATTAACTCCGGCATAAACCGGTAGAAAAAGGTAAGTAGCAGTGTTGCAATATGCGCACCGTCCACATCGGCATCGGTCATAATAATAATCTTGTGGTATCTTAATTTGCTGATATCAAAATCTTCATGAATGCCTGTACCGAATGCCGTAATCATAGCCTTGATTTCTTCGTTGCCTAAAATTCTGTCGAGTCTTGCTTTTTCAACATTTAAAATCTTGCCGCGCAGCGGAAGAATTGCCTGTGTTGCACGGCTTCTTGCCGTCTTTGCAGAACCGCCGGCAGAATCACCCTCAACGATATAGATTTCACAGTTTTTCGGGTCCCTGTCAGAGCAGTCCGCAAGTTTACCCGGAAGACTTGTATTTTCAAGCGCAGTCTTTCTTCTTGTCAGATCTCTTGCCTTTCTTGCCGCCTCTCTTGCGCGCTGTGCAAGAATGGATTTTTCACAGATAACCTTTGCAACTGCCGGATTCTGCTCTAAGAAAATCTCAAGCTGTTCACTGACAATGCTGTCAACGGCACTTCGTGCAACGGTGTTACCAAGCTTCTGCTTTGTCTGTCCCTCAAACTGCGGGTCTTCAATCTTGACACTGACAATCGCTGTCAGACCTTCACGGATGTCATCGCCAGAAAGGCTCTGCTCACTGTCTTTTATCAGTTTATTTTTCTTTGCATAATCATTAAATGTCTTTGTCAAGGCATTTTTAAAACCGGTCAGATGCGTTCCGCCTTCCGGTGTCTTGATGTTGTTGACAAAGGAATCCACAACTTCGTTGTAACCGTCATTGTGCTGGAATGCCACTTCAACCTGCACACCGTCTTTTAGACCCTCGCAGTAAATAATCTTATCATAAAGCGCATCCTTGCTCTTGTTTAAATATTCAACAAATTCCTTGATACCGCCCTCATAGTGGAATACTCTTTCCTGTTCAATGCCTTCTCTTGCATCCTTTAACACAATTTTGATGCCTTTTGTAAGAAAAGCCATTTCACGCAGACGGCTCTTTAAAATGTTATATTCATAAACAGTTGTTTCCTGAAAAATCTCTTTATCCGGTAAGAATGTAACCTTTGTACCGGTTTCTTCCAATGGGCAGTCCCCCACAACTTTTAACGGATAACATACATTACCGCGTTCATAACGCTGATTGTAGATGTGTCCGTCACGCTTTACATAGACTTCCATCCACTCGGATAAGGCATTTACAACGGATGCACCTACACCGTGCAGACCACCGGATACTTTATATCCCCCGCCGCCAAACTTACCGCCTGCGTGTAACATTGTATACACGACTTCAACTGCCGATTTGCCGGTTTCGTGATTGACATCAACTGGAACGCCTCGTCCGTTATCAATAACCGTAATGGAATTATCCTGATTAATTGTGACTTCAATTGTATTGCAATATCCTGCCAAAGCCTCATCTACTGCATTATCGACAATTTCATAAACAAGGTGATGAAGCCCCCTTGATGATGTACTGCCGATATACATACCCGGTCTTTTCCGGACGGCTTCAAGACCTTTGAGAATCTGAATCTGGTCGCCACCATAATTATTCTCTGACACTGTGCATTCCTCCTTCAATGTTTTTCAGAAAACTAAATGTTATTTTCATGAATCACGGTACCGTTCTGAATCTGAAATGTTTTATGAACGGCAAACTGACTGTTTACAAATTCATCCAGCCCCGTACAGGTAATCACTGTCTGAATCTGCCCGATACTATTTAATAAAAACTGCTGCCGGTTACTGTCTAACTCTGACAGCACATCATCCAAAAGCAGCACCGGCGTATCCTTCACTACTTTTTTTACAAGTTCGATTTCCGCAAGTTTTAAAGACAGGGCGGCTGTACGCTGCTGTCCCTGCGAACCGTACTTTTTTACTTCGCTGCCGTTGATAAAAAAGATTAAATCGTCCTTATGTGGTCCAAAGCAGGTCGATTTCATCCGCAGATCCCGCTCCCGCATCTTTGTCACGGTATCTAAAAATGCTGTTTCTTCCACGCAGGGCTGATACTCAATCGTTAGTTTCTCTGTTCCGCCGGATAACTTTTCATGCAGTCCGCCGATAATTTCATTTAACTCCTGTACAAAACCGACACGCCTTTTCATGACTTCCGTTCCGTACTTCACAAGCTGCAAATCCCAGATATCCAGCGTTTCAAGCTTTTCTTCTGACGACTTAAATGACAGCTCTTTTAAAAGCTTATTGCGCTGATTGACCACTTTATTGTAGTTAATCAGATTGCTTAAGTAGATTTTATCAAGCTGGCTCAGCTCCATATCCATAAACCGGCGGCGCTCCGCCGGTCCGTTTTTAATAATACTTAAATCCTCCGGTGAAAAACAGACAATATTTAAAATTCCAAACAGCTCTACCGCCCGTTTAATCGGAATACCGTTTACGGCAATTCCCTTGCTTTTATTTTTTTTCAGATGCATATCAATCCGGTACGGCAGCCCGTTTTTTTTCACATTCAGCTTGATATGTGCTTCATCACTGCCCATCCGTATCATTTCACGGTCTTTGCTTCCTTTGTGGGAACGCGATGTTGCGCAGACATAAAGCGCCTCTAAAATATTGGTCTTTCCCTGCGCATTATCACCGTAAATAATATTAATCTGCGGGTTAAAATTCATATTTAAAATTTTATAATTTCTGTAATCTTTTAAATCTACGGACTCAATTATCACGGTTACACCTGCAAATTACTTTTCTATTCTGATTTCCTGACCGTTATAGGAAATGACTTCCCCGCCTGTCAGTTTTTTGCCGCGCTGAAGCTCAGGCCTGCCATTGACAAGAACTTCTCCGTTCTGAATGACAATCTTTGCTTCTACACCGGATTCCACAAGACCTGCTGCCTTTAATGCCTGTCCCAGTTTAATAAACTCATCTCTGATTTTTATTGTTTCCATTGTTTCTCCATTCTTACTATTCAGCCGTAAAGTTTACCGGAAGAATCAGATAAATATAACTTTCCTCTTTGTCCTTAATAAAACATGGTGCTTTCGGATTTACCAGATAAATATAAATCTGTTCATCATCTATTACCTTTAATGCATCAATTAAGAACTTCGGATTAAAGCCAATCATGATATCCTTGCCGTCTTTGTTAATATCAATATCTTCGTTTAACGACCCATGGAAGAATTGACATGAACTTCCAGTGAACCATCGGTAATGCTTAAAATAATCGGTTTCTTTTCACTTTCTTTGATTAAAAGGGTTGCTCTATCAATAGAATCTAAAAATTCTTTTTTGTTAATGGTTACTTTGGTTTCATAATCACTGGAAAGCATCTGGTTAATTCTGAAATACTCTCCTTCAATAAGACGGGATACAACGGTGGTATTGTCAAATTCAAATAAAATGTGATTATTTGTAAGTATATTGTAACGGCATCTTCTGCATTTGTCGATAAAATTTTACTGATTTCAGAAAGTGTCTTTCCAGGAACAACAACTTTTACATCATCTGCATGACTGGTCAATTCAATATTGCGGATTGCAATACGGTGTCCGTCAAGACCTACAACCTTTAAAATACCGTTTGCAACTTCAAAAAGTTCACCTGTCATCATTTTATTGTTGTCATTCATTGCGATAGAAAACAGTGTCTGGTTAATGGTTTCTCTTAATGTAAACTGTGATAAAGTAATAAATTTGTCTTTTTCAATAATCGGTAAATAAGAAAAATCATCCCCTGATTTACCGGCAATATTAAATTTACTCTTTTCACAGGTAATTAAAGAGGTGTAATTACTGTCTGTTTCGATGCAGATTTCATTATCCGGCAGTTTTCTGACGATTTCTGAGAAAATCTTTGCATCAATGGCAATCATACCACGATCAATGATCTCACCTGCAATTTCTGTCTGGATGCCAAGTTCCATATCGTTGGCAGTCAACTTAATAATGTCAGTAGTGGCATCAATTAAGATACATTCCAATATTGGCATTGTTGTTTTTCCAGGAACAGCTTTAGAAACAATATTAACTCCTTTTACAAGGTCTGATTTGTTACATACGATTTTCATATGTGTAAAACTCCTTTCCCACGTTACGCATATATAGAAATAAATAAATTTTTCCGCCTTATTCGCCTTAGGGGCTGTGGATAAGAGGAAAACCCCTGCGCGCCCAGTAAACTCAGGCGTTTCGCGCTTTGATAAGTCTGTGAAATTAAACTGGAAAATGTGTGGAACTGCTTTGGAAAACATTTTTGTTGCTTTTGGAAAAATGGACAAAAATCACATTCTCCACACCATATCCAAATAAATCGGAGGATTTTCCACGCACTGTCCACATACTATCCACACAAGTAACCAAAAATGTGGATAATGTGGATAAATTGTGGATAACTATATGGAAAATCCTAAGCCGGGTTGATTTTCTTCTTTTATTATATTGATTGTATTCGCCATCATCTCATCTGATTCGATATCCTTGGCGATCTTTTCTACTCCATATTTGACAGTAGAGTGGTCTTTACCTCCAAGAACTGCACCAATTCCTTTCAGGGCAGTATCGGTCATAGTACGCATCAGATACATACAGATCTGACGTGGAACGGCAATCTCCGAATCACGTTTTTTGCTTTTAAGGTCAGCAACGGTGATACCAAAATGATCCGCAACGATATCAAGTATCAGTTCCGGAGTAACTTCTCTTCTATTATCAGAAGAAATAATATCCTTTAATGCTTCTGCTGCAAGAGCAATATCAATCGGATTATTATTGTTGTTGAGCTTATAGAGGGCAATGAGTTTATTCAGAGAACCTTCCAGCTCACGGATGTTAGATTTGACGTTGGCTGCAATATAGTCCAGTACATCATTCTTAATGTTATATTTTTCCAGATGATCCAGTTCGATCTTCTTCTGGAGAATTGCCATACGTGTCTCATAATCCGGAGATGAGATATCAGCAATGAGACCCCACTCAAAACGTGTGCGGAGTCTGGATTCCAGTGTCTCGACATCTTTCGGAGGTTTATCACTGGAGATTATGATCTGTTTTCCAAGTGTATGAAGGTGATTGAAAGTATGGAAGAACTCTTCCTGAGTACTTTCTTTACCTATTATAAACTGGATATCGTCAATCAACAGAACATCAATGTTCCTGTATTTATCACGGAAGTTCAGCATGGCAGATTCATTACCGGCTGTTTTACCATTCCTCAGGGCATCAATCAGTTCGTTGGTGAACGTTCTCACTGGTTACATATAATACTTTTTTCTTCGGATTCTTGTCCAAAATGAAGTGTGCAATGGAATGCATCAAATGAGTTTTTCCAAGTCCAACACCTCCATATAAAAAGAGAGGGTTGTACACTTCACCGGGAGATTCGGCAACGGCCAGTGAAGCTGCATGAGCGAAGTTGTTATTTCCGCCTACAACAAAAGTATCAAAAGTATATTTTGGATTCAGCTGCTTTCTCTGCTAAGACTTTGTCTTTTTCTTTTGACCGTTATCAATAGATTGCATTATGAATTTCATTCAGTTTATC